>WBZP01000157.1_pt1 | contig 98249 bp, 79 predicted proteins | sample 5204301 | NCBI WGS metagenome assembly WBZP01 (sample SAMN12412401, study PRJNA552823) | activated sludge metagenome | isolation source: activated sludge from nitrification reactor of wastewater treatment plant... | place: USA: Pennsylvania | collected 2017 | reverse complement strand
ACCGACGACGCCGAGATCCCGGACTTCGCGGCGAGGTCACGCGTCGACCAATGTGTCGCGTCGGTAGGGGCTTCTTCCAGGGTTCGGACCACGACCGCTTCGACATCAGCATCGCTGATCGTGCGCGGCGCTCCGGGCCGAGGTTCGTCGATCAACCCATCGAGTCGGGACTCGGGGAACCGCTTACGCCACTTGAGCACCGTTGCCGGGTTCACCCCCACCCGCTCAGCCACGTCCTTGTTCGACATGTCATCGGCAGCGAGCAACACGATCCGGTAACGGTCAACGGCGCTCTCGGACGACCTCGTTGTGCCATACCCCGAGTATGACCGAACCCACAAACTAACGCGAGCTATTTCTGACGCAGGACACTAGCTGCAGAGCGAGATTGGGCTGTCGGGTACGAGTTGTTCGTCAGGAAATCGAATCCACTCAACTGGGCCTCGTGCGCGAACGACATAGCGACTCTGAATCGAGCCAGATACTGAGGCGATCGAGCCATCCGGGCAGGTTGTTGTCGAGGTTCGCGCTTCATCTACTGCAGTTGACAATGTGCAGAACACTACGGCGTCCGATCTGCTCATGGATGCCCACTGAGGCGGCGGCGCAATCTTGTCAGCGTCCAATTCGTCCATTGCGTGAGCCCATGTGGCAGCATCGCTAACGATGCTGTACGGGGTTTGATCTATTGATTCGAGTAGCTCATCGCATCTGACCGCTGCATCGTCTTGGGAAATCAGAGTGGGGACTGGCACTCCGCCCGTGGTCGACGAGGCGGATCCGCCAAGTTCATCGGCACGAGAGGGCCGACATGCTGCCGCGGACATCAACAGCGCAACAACCACCACCGCAAACGGATAGCTTCTTCTGATTCTCATGGCTATTTGCATACCGGCGGCCGATACGTAGACACGAAGGAGCTGTGCAACTCCCAGATTTCGTAATAGAAGTAGCTCGGAAGTCCCCACTTGAGCTGCTCAGCCCAATTCGGGTTGAAATCCATCCGGATCAATCGATAGTTCTTTCGCGGGTTGGTTTCGTAGACGACGCCAGTCACTCGAATGGTCGTCCACATGAATTTGGATACGCCTCGCGTAACTGGGCGTCCGGCAACATCGGTGATCCATATCTCGCCGAATGTGTAGACGGGTTGGATCTTGATCATGATCTCACCCGTCCACTTCGTCTGGTACCGGTAGAGTCCGGATCCGGCGTAGTTCGTTCCCTTGGCAGTCAGAACCCTCCGCCGAACCACCTGCCGGATCACCTGCACCGGTCCGGTACATGCGGTTCCCGCCAGGTCAGCGTTGTTGATGGGATCGACTACATAGCCGTAGTCGTTTGAGCATCCGCCTTCGATTGGGTCGATTTCGAGGAAGCGTCCGAGGGCGATGTGGTATTGGCGTGCTCCCATTTCGATGATGGGCTGGAGTCCGGTCTCGGTTTCGACTTTGACGTCGCCGCTGCCGTGCCAGGTGTTGTCGAAGTTGCCGGGGTGGGTGTCGGGGAGTGAGCCGCCGGTGAGCATGCCGTCGGGGTCGTAGTAGGTGGTGGTGCCTTGTTTGACGCCGGTGTTGTTTGCGGTGGCGATGTTGTGACCGGCGAGGTTGGGGTAGGTCCAGGTGCCGGTGTAGCTGGCTGGTGTGTAGCGGAGTACGGCGCCGCCGGGGAGCGACACGGTGATGTCGGTGACGGTGTTCGTGGCGTCGAGGGTGAACGGGCCGGAGTAGCGGGCGACGGTGGTGCCGTTGAGTTTGCGTTCGACGATGTTGTCGGTGGCGTCGCGGGTGTAGCTGACTTGGGTGGCGGTGGCCCAGGCGACGATTCCGGCGAAGAGGGTGGCGGCGTTGGCGTTGAGGTTCGCGGCGTTGGCGGTGTAGCGCAGCCACGTCGCTCGTCGTGCGGGGGCGGTGCCGGTGACCATCTGGGTTCCGGTCTCGTAGCCGTACACGGTGGCTTTGGTGCTGTCGGAGGTCATCGTTGCGGCAACGATGGCGTTGCTGTTCGGCTTGCCCCATCCGACATCGACGCCTGGCGACGCGATTGTGGTGTTTCCGGCTGCGAAACCGGCGCCGAGTTGGTGAGTGGAACCGGCGGCGGTGATGGCGGTTTGGGTTTCGGTGGAGCCGGTGGTGTTGCCTTGGTTGGTGCCGGTCATGCCGAGCTCGTCGGTGAGGAACGCTTCGGCGGTGATCACGGGCACCGCAACCGTGGTGAACTTGGTGCTGACGCCGGTCTGAGTGACCGATTCGGACAGCACGACGAGACGTTTGCCGGTCGCGGACGAGGTCGTGACCACGTCGTCGTCGCCGACGGTCACCGTCCACCCGAGCGTGGTGAGCTGGTTCTGCAGCCACGTGTCACGGGTCCCCATGCTCGCGGGGTTCCCGACGACGAGCAACGCGTCCTTGCCGCCGGCGATCGGCGCGGAGGTCATGACGTGACGGTTTGCGGCGTCGTAGGTCATGGTCTGTTCGCCGAGACGGGTGGTGTTGCCGTGGCTGTCGTAGGCGAGTGTGCCTGCGGAGAGTGTTGCGGTGCCGGCAGCGGCGTCTGTGGTGGAGACGAGCCGGTCGGCGTGGTCGTAGCAGTAACCCACGACAGCCGGGGCGCCGCCGTTGATGACGGTGGTCTTGGAGCTGCGGTTGGAGTTCTTGCCCGCTGCGGTGGCGGTGCAGCCGCTCGAGGTGTCTGCGTACCCGTAGCTGGTTGTGCGCGAGCCCCCGGTGTTCGGGGTCGTCGCAGCGGTGAGACGCCAGGCGCCGTCGTAGGTGTAGTTGTCGGTGGAGCCGTTGATGTCGGTGCCGTCGACGGCCTGGTTGCGGATCCGGTTCGTCAACCACCTGGAGGTGATCTCGTCGGAGGTCATCAACGCGCCGCCGGCCTGGTTCCAGGTCACCTTGTCGTTCATCCCGGTCGATGGCGAGTAGACGAATGTGCCGGTGGTGCCGTTGCCACGGTTGCCGGTCCCGGACGGATACGACACCGTGGTGACACGTTCGGCGGCGTCGTAGGTCATCGTCGCGATCGGTTGACCGTCGAGACGGCTGGTCGTGACCCGCCCCCACGAGTCGTAGTCCACGCTCCTCGACGAGCTCACCGACCCCTTGGTGATCGTCGTGCCGGACGGGCGACCCCCCGCGTCGTAGTAGTTGACGGTCCCGACGCCCCACACGTCGGTGGTGCTGACCGGCCGGCCGATCAGATCGATCGTGGAAGTGATCGTTCCGCCAGGATCAGTCACGGAGGTGACAAGCGGGTTGGAGCTGACTGCGTAGTTGGACGTGACGGTTCGGGCCGGGTTGCCACCGAACGCCGGATAGGTCGTCGACGTCGCCCGGCTCCTGGTGTCGTAGGTGGTGCAGGTCCACACGATCCGGCAACGAAGCGCCAGCGCCTGTGACGACGAATGCCGCCGAGCCCAACGCTGCAAAGTCCGGCGTTCCTCACCGGACAACTCGATCTCGACAGTCGGTCGTCCACGTCGTGCAATAACTCGCCTCCGATGTTGGTTGACAACACCGGATAACGCGACCGATCACCCAAAATTCCCGCTCCACCAGAGTTCCTGATGGAACAACCTGACAGGACACTAGCAGAAAGGTCGGTCGCTATACTGAATTTCGGCGCCCGCGGTCAAAACCACCCGAGCGGTGGGGTGCATGCCTGAGCAATAGACCTCTCCGCCCAAGCCGACGCGGCGCCAGCCACCAGTCGACATCTGGCTTCGGACCTCATCAATGCTGTCGGCAGCGATCCGGGCAACGAGAATGTCGTCAGCGCAGCTCAGTTGTGGTGGCTGACGTGCTAGATAGAGATAGAGGCTCTCCGCCTTGTCTCTGAATGCAGGCGAAACCCACTCACAGGAACCCTCGTCGAAGGGGGCCTGCGCATCGAAGGCGGCGCAAGCCACGATGCCCTGAAGCACGAGGGACGCCAGGGCTATTGTTGCCCCAACCATGGGTAGCCCGAACTTCTCTTGTTGCGTCACTTGGCAATCTTTCGCAACCATGGGTCGAAATAGCCGCCCACTGGGCCCGAACCCCCACGATAGTCCAAACACCCATAGTTGCACTGGAAAGTGGCAACCGTATGGGCTACGGCGTCGTAAATGTCCGACTCCTTCCGTCCCATGCGGGCGTAGACGCCTCCGAGAGTTGCTCCAACGCGATTGTTGTCCTCGCACTGACCAACCTGCCAGCGGTATCAAAACGGTAGTACGTGGAGTCAAGCGGCGCCCCCTCTGGGGTGTCCCGTCGGCTTCGGACAGGTGTTCCCAGCTGTTGACTGCACAGTTGCGGGCGACACGGGCACCGCCGGAAGACGGAACCGGAGAGGAGATCTCCGATACCCCGTACTCGCTGTAGTCGAGCAGCCACTGAGTCGTTGTGGCGTCGGTGTCCTTGTCCGCCCATGACAACGCCGTCACTCCGCTGTCGGCCGCCGCGACGACATCAGCTCCCCGCGGATCACGTACACCGGTGAGGCGGTTGCCGGTCCCGTAGGTGTAGTCGACGACCTGCGCGCCCGGGTTCACGACCCGAGCGAGACGGTAGGCGCCGGAAGTGCCGGTGTAGAGGAAGTCGGTCTGCTGCGAACCCGGAACCGTGACTCGACAGATCATGTCGGTCGCGGTCACGAAACCCGACGGCGGCGTCGGACACGTCCCGGCGCCGTATGCGCTCCCCTCGACCGCGGCAGCAGCCGCCGCGACCCGGAACGGTTCCAGCAGCGCCTGGACGACGAACGGATACGCGGTGAGGTTGACGTCGACGACGCGGCGCCAGTTCTCGTCGGTGAGCGACCCCAGCGGGTCCGGGCTGACCGCGCCGGCGGCGTGGACGAACCCGTCGACGCCGCCGAGCGCCTCGACCGACCGCGACACCGCGGCGGCCACCGCGGTCGGGTCGGGTTGGGGTCGGAGGTTCGGACATGGAAGGCTCTGCAGCCGTGAAGGGATCGTTCAGAGGGCCCTACGCGGAGGGGCCGCCGCCGTCCGCGCTCGAGGTGGACGAGCCCCGCCTCGAGACCTTTCGTCCTGCCGACCTCTGGCGGACCGTCGTCGCGGTGGTCGTCGTGTCGTGGTCGGTGCTCAGGGCTCTGCTCGGCCGGTTGATCGGTCGTCGTTCCACGCCGGTCGTCCAGACCGCGTGCGACGGGCTGATCGACGCCTTCATCCACCTCGGTCCGACGTTCGTGAAGTCCGGTCAGATCATCGCCAGCTCCGGCGGGATGTTCCCCGAGGTGCTGGCGAACTCGGCGCGGCGGTGCCTGGACGAGGTCCCGCCGTTCCCCGTCGAGCTGCTCCGGGAGACGATCGCCGAGGACCTCGGCGCCCCCGTCGACGAGGTCTTCGCCTCGTTCGACGACGAACCGCTGTCCGCCGCGTCGATCGGCCAGGTGCACGCCTGCACGTTGCGCGACGGCCGGACCGCCGTGGTCAAGGTCCAGCGGCCCGACATCCGCGATCAGATGGCGACGGACCTGCGCAACATGTTCCGCATCGCACGCTTCATCGAGTGGACGCCGTGGGGGCGCACCTCGGGGGCCAAGGGCATCATCCGCGACCTGCACTCGGTCACCTTCCGGGAGCTGAACCCGGCCCTCGAGGCGTTCCAGCAGGACCGGTTCCGCGACAACATCGGTGCGTTCGGGGACAACACGATGATCACCGCGCCCGAGGTGTACTGGGACCATTGCGGGCCCCGGACCATCTGCATGCAGCGGGTGCACGGGATCCCGATGGACCAGTTCGACGAGATGGTCGCCCGGGGCATGGACGGCCAGGCGATCCTGCGCCGCGGCGCCAAGGTGTGGGCCGAGGCCGCCATGGTCCACGGTCCGTTCCACGGCGACATGCACGCCGGCAACATCTGGGCGCTCGACGACGGTCGGGGTTGCTACCTGGACTTCGGGATCATGGGTGAGCTGTCCCTCGAGTGGCGGGGCGTGCTCAAGGACCTCTTCTACACGTGCGCGTTCGACCTGGACTTCACCCGGGTGGCCAGGGCCTACCGCGAGGTCGGGGCCATCCCGCCGGGGATGGGCAGCGACGAGGAGCTCGGCGCGTTCCTCAACATGGTGCTCGGACCGATGCTGGCCGACGGCTTCGGCAGCATCGACGTGGCCGCGCTGGTGGCGCAGTCGACCGAGATGCTCAAGCAGTACAACGCGTCGATCCCCCAGGAGCTGGCCCTCATCGCCAAGCAGCTCCTCTACATCGACCGCTACACCAAGTTCCTGGCCCCCGACTACTCGATCACCGCCGATCCCTACATCGTGCAGAACATCTTCCCCGACGAGGCCCGGGCCAAGGCCGCCGAGCTCGGGGTCGTGCTCGACGACTCCGACCCGGCCTTCAGCACCCCGCTCCCGCCCCCGGGCGATCTGGAGCGCGCCGCCGAGGCGTGAGCGAGGTGGGCCCGGGGTCCGTACCGGCTTCCCGACCCGCTCCGGTTCAGGTGGGATCGGACGGGGTCGCGACCCGCACGTAGTCGTCGGGCAGGTCGCGGAAGACCGCGGCGAGCTCCGGCAGGATCTCTGTGTAGGTGTTGGTGGGACGCCAGAACATGGCGATGCGGCGGGTGGGGACGGGATCGGCGAAGCGCAGCAGCGCGATGTCGTCCTGGGTCGGTACCGGTGCCCGGACCGCCAGCTCGGGCAGCAACGTCATGCCGACCCCGGCGGCCACCATCTGACGCAGCGTCTCGAGGCTGGTCGCCCGGAATCCCCTGCGCTCGGACGCTCCCACGACCTGGCACACGCTCAGCGCCTGGTCGCGCAGGCAGTGCCCCTCTTCGAGCAGCAGCACCTGCTCGCCGGCCAGCGCGGTGGCCTCGATGGGCTCGCGGCGAGAGGCCAGAGGGTGATCCGCGGGCACCGCGAGGAGGAAGTCCTCGGTGAACAGGTCGACCTGCTCGAGTCTCCCGTCGTCGACCGGCAGGGCGAGGACCCCGACGTCGAGGGTTCCGTCGGCGAGCTGCTGGAGGATGACCTCGGTCTTCTCCTCGACGAGGAGCAGCTCGACCCGGGGCATCCGCTCGCGGACGTGGGGGACGACGTGGGGCAGGAGGTACGGCCCCAGGGTGGGGAACAGGCCGACCCGCAGGGTCGCCGCGGAGGGGTCCGCCGCCCGTCGGGCGATGTCGCGGATGTCGGCGGTCTCCCGGAGCACGACCCGGGCCCGTTCGACCACGGCCTGGCCGGCTGCGGTCAACAGCACCCCGCCGCGGCCGCGCTCGACCAGTTGGACCCCGAGCTCGGACTCCAGCTTCTTCAGCTGGGTCGACAACGTCGGCTGGCTGACGAACACCGAGTCCGCGGCGCGGCCGAAGTGGCGGTGGTCGGCGATGGCGACCAGGTACTCGAGCTCGCGGAGGTTCACGGCGACTCCGATCCGTCCCGGGTCACGCCCGGGCGACGGTCCCAGCGGCAGCGATCGTGGTCATGAGGGTGCGGCCGCCAGGTCCGCGGCCGCGGCCGCAGCGGGCGCGGTCGTCGGGGAGCCGTCCTCGGCCGGTGCCCCGGTGCGGATCAGGTGGTCGAAGGCGCTGAGCGACGCCGTGGCTCCTGCGCCCATGGCGATCACGATCTGCTTGAACGGGACCGTGGTGCAGTCGCCGGCGGCGAACACCCCGGGCACCGATGTCCGGCCGTGGTCGTCGATCACGACCTCGCGTCGCGGCGACAGCTCGACGGTGCCCTCGAGCCACTCGGTGTTGGGCAGCAGCCCGATCTGCACGAACACGCCGTCGAGCTCGATCAGACGGTCCGACCCCTCGACGCGGTCCCGGACGGTGATCCCGGTGACCGTGCTCCCGTCGCCGTGCACCTCGGTGGTGAGCGACGAGACCAGGACGTCGACGTTGGGCAGGCTGCGCAGCTTGCGCTGGAGCACGTCGTCGGCCCGGAGCTGGTCGTCGAACTCGATCAGGGTGACGTGGGAGACGATGCCGGCCAGGTCGATGGCAGCCTCCACGCCGGAATTGCCGCCGCCGACGACCGCGACCCGCTTGCCCTTGAACAACGGGCCGTCGCAGTGGGGGCAGTAGGCCACGCCCTTGTTGCGGTACTCGGCTTCGCCGGGGACGTCCATGGTCCGCCAGCGGGCACCGGTGGAGATCACCACCGAGCGGGACCGGAGCACGACGCCGTTGTCGAGCTCGACGCCGATGGCGTCGCCGTCGGAGCCCGGGATCAGACGGGCGGCGCGCTGCAGGTCCATGACGTCGACGTCGTGGTCGAGGACGTGCTGCTCCATGGCGGCGGCCAGCTTCGGGCCCTCGGTGTAGGGGACCGAGATGAAGTTCTCGATCGCCAGCGTGTCGAGCACCTGGCCGCCGAAGCGCTCGGCGACGACGCCGGTCGAGATGCCCTTGCGCGCCGAGTAGATCGCTGCCGCGGCACCAGCCGGCCCGCCACCGACGACGAGGACGTCGAAGACGTCCCTGTCGGCCAGCTCCTCGGCCCGGCGTTCGGCGGCTCCGGAGTCGAGGCGGTCGACGATCTCCTCGAGGGACATGCGACCCTGACCCCACGGCTCGCCGTTCAGGAACACCGCGGGCACCGCCATCACCTGGCGGGACTCGACCTCGTCCGCGAACAGCGCGCCGTCGATGGCGGTGTGCGACACGCGTGGGTTCAGGACGCTCATCAGATTCAGCGCCTGGACGACGTCGGGGCAGTTCTGGCACGACAACGAGAAGTAGGTCTCGAAGTGCAGGTCGTCGGTGAGCGCCTCGACGGCGCGGACGGTCTCGTCGCGGGCGGTGGAGGGGTGGCCGCCCACCTGCAGGAGCGCCAGCACCAGGGAGGTGAACTCGTGGCCGAGCGGGATGCCGGCGAAGCGGACCGAGACGTCGGTTCCGGCCCGGACGATGGCGAAGCTGGGCCGACGTTCGTCGTCGTCGGTCCGCTCGACGGTGATCAGCTCCGACATGGCGGCGATCTCGTCGAGCAGGGCGGTGAGCTCGGCGGACTTGGCTCCGTCGTCCAGCGAGGCCCGGAGCACGATGGGCTGGACGACCTTCTGCAGATGCGTCCTCAGCTGGGTTGCGATGGCGTCGTCGAGCATCTCGTTCTCCTCGCTCGTCTCGGGTCGGCTCGTTGCGGGTTCGGGGGTGTGCGGATCGACAGGACGGGCCGGGGGTTCTCGCCCCCGGCCCGTCGCGTTCAGGGGTCTCGGTGGGTCAGATCTTGCCGACGAGGTCGAGGGACGGGGCCAGGGTCTCCTCGCCCTCCTCCCACTTGGCCGGGCACACCTCGCCGGGGTGCGCGGCGACGTACTGGGCGGCGCGGACCTTGCGCAGCAGCTCGGCCGCGTTGCGGCCGATGCCCTCGGCGGTGACCTCCATGAACTGGATGACCCCGTCGGGGTCGACCAGGAAGGTGCCGCGATCGGCGAGGCCCTGACCCGGGCGCAGGACCTGGAAGTTCTCCGACAGCTGCCAGGTCGGGTCGCCGATCATCGGGTAGCGGATCTTGCCGATCGTGTCGGAGGTGTCGTGCCAGGCCTTGTGGGTGAAATGGGTGTCGGTCGACACGCCGTACACCTCGACGCCGAGGCGCTGGAACTCCTCGTAGTTGTCGGCCATGTCGCCCAGCTCGGTCGGGCAGACGAAGGTGAAGTCGGCCGGGTAGAAGAACACCACGGACCACTTGCCCTTGAAGTCGGCCTCGGAGACGTCGACGAACTCGCCGTTGTGGAAGGCGGTGGCGGTGAAGGGCAGGACTTCGGTGTTGACGAGGGACATCTGGACCTCTTCGCTCTCGGCCCTCCGGGACGGTCCCGGGGGCGGTCGGTGGGGCGACTCGGTGAGCCGCTGTCATAGCTGTTGACGAACAGCATAGCCCATCGCGATTGATCATCTCGATCGAAACTCGCTATCGGGGCGATCGAGCCCGCCTATCGACCCGTTGCGATCCGATCAGCCCGGGTGACCACGACCAGCGCGACGTCGTCGTCTGTCGACCGCTCTCCGAGGCAGCTCCGGAGCAGCGCGTCGGTGAACCGCTCCACGTCGTCCTGGGCCGGCGCGGCGATCCCGGCGCCGGGGTGGAGATGGGTCCGCACGAGCTCGGCCGTGGCGACCCGCAGGTTCTCGACCGAGACGTCGATCGGCTCCCGTCGTCGTTCCACGATGCCGTCGGTGTACAGCACGAGCGACGAGCCCGGGACGAACGGGGCGACGCCGGGTGCCACGATCGAGCCCGCCACGCCCAGCAGGGGTTGTCGGCCCTGCTCGAGCAGCTCGACGGACCCGTCGGGTCGGGCGAGCACCGGGGGGAGATGACCGGCCGACACATAGCGGACCGTGTCGTCGGACGTGTCGAACACCGCGGTGCACGACGTGGCGGTCAGGCCCCGCCCGCCCTGCTGCACCAGCGCGGCCACCCGGGGGTACACCTCCTCGAGCGGGGTGCCGCTCCGCAGCATCGATCCGATGATCGCCCGGAGCTCGACCATGTCGGCCACGGCGTTGATGCCGTGACCGGCGATGTCGCCGATGATCACGGCGAACCGCCCCGCCCCCAACTCGACGCCTTCGAACCAGTCGCCGCCCATCCCCACCTGTTCGGCTGCGGGCAGGTAGCGCTGGGCGATCAGGAGGCCCGGCGCGTCGGGCACCGGGTGGACGACCCGCTCCTGGAGGCTCACCACCAGTCGATGCTCGGCTTCGCGGAGACGGGTCCGCTGCAGGGCCTGGCTGCACAGCTCGGCCACGGTCCGGAGCTTGGCCACTACGGTCGGAGTGAGGTCGGGAGGTCCGGGCCAGCCCAACGCCACGACCCCGAGCTCGGCTCCATCGGGGGCGACCAACGGGAGGAAGGCGACGAGCACGATGCCCGTCGAGGAGAGCTCCTCGACCATCGGCGCAGGCAGGCGGGCTCGGATGGCGCTCGCTCCGAGGGTGACCATCTCCCGCTGGCGGAGGCACTCCCGGGCGGGTTCCACCAGCGTCGCGGCCGACGCGCCGGTCCCGTCTGTGAGCAGCCCGGGCCCGTCGGTCCGTTCGGGGCCGGCGACGGTTCGGCCATCGGCCAGCAGCACCATGTCGATGACGGCGGCGCCGACGGGAGCGGCGCCGTCGGAGCGGACGCGCTTGCGGATCTCGTCGACGGAGCGCACGTCGGCCAGGAGCCGGGCGAAGTCGGCCAGACGTTGGTTGCGCAGCACGCTACGGCGCAGCTCGTCGACCAGGCCCGTCCGCTCCAGGGTCTGACCGACCATGCCGGCCACCGTCGCCAGCGTGTCGCTCACATCGGGGCGGATCACGGTCGGGCGGTCCCACAGCACGCTGATCACCGCGACAACGCGGCCGTTGCGGTCCATCACGGGAACAGCGGCGCCGGACTCGGCGCCGAGCTGGTCCCACACACGGGTCATGGCCGGATAGCGGGCGTCGGCCTGCACCCGGTCGGCGACGACCACCGTCGAGGCGGTCCGGGCCGCCTCGGCGTCGGGGGTCGGGCCGCCGATGCCGACGCTGCGCTGGTCCTGTCCCAGCGCGGTCAGTCCGGTGCGCACCAGCGACTCCGAGTAGCGGCGGACGATGCGGTCGCCGTCGATGACGCCGACCACCGAGTAGGCGGCCCCGAGCGGGCGCATCACCGACTCGGTGAGGAACCCGGCGATGTCCTCGGTCTCGGCCCTCGCCGCCAGGCCCTGGGCCAGCTCTGCGAGGGCACGGTTGCGGCGGGCGTCGGCGGCCTGGTCCTCGATGAGCTGGGCGCGACGGATCGACTGGGCGGTGATCTCGGCGACCGTCGTCAGCTCGTTCACGGTGTCGGGGTCGAAGGCGACCGGTCGGTCCCAGGTCCAGCAGATGGCGCCCACCACCCGCTCGTCGGCGCGGAGCGGGAAGGCGGCGCGGGCTCCCGCGGGGTTGCCGTCCGGGCCGTCGACGGGACGGGGCTGCAGGTCCGGTGTTCCGGTGCGGGCCGCTGCGGTCTGTGCCGTGTCGGCGTCGAGATCGAGCTCGGCGACGGCGGGTTCGTCCGGCCCGAGGGCGCGTGGGTCGCGGTGGAGTTGCATCACCGCTCGATCGGCGTCGGTGACGCCGATGTCGACCGTCCGGGCCCCCACGACGCGGGCCGCGCCGGCGGTGGCGGTGCGCGCCACCTCGGCGACGGTGTCGGCGCCGGCCAGACGCTCGGCGAGGTCGGCCAGCGCCGATGCCCGTTCCGAGACGCGGTCGGTGAGCGCGGCGCGCGACAGGCTCTGCTCGCACAGCTCTCGCACCGTGTCGAGCGTGGCGGTGGTCCGCTCGTCGAGCTCCGGCGGACGCCACCAGAGGATCCCGATCGTGGCGACCACCCCACGGCCCGGAGCTTCGAGCGGGAGGACCGCCGCGACCCGGGCCCCGGCGTCGAGGAGCCGGTCCGCGATCCCCCCGGGCAGGGCCCGGCGCCACTCCTGCGGATCTCGTAGGAGCACGGTGCGGCCCGCATCGACCTCTCGTACCAGGGTGGGGATCCCGTCCAGGGGGAGCTCGGTCAGCTCGGCCACCGCCGGGTCGGTTCCGCTCCGGTGGTGGAGGCGGACGACGTCGCCGTCGACCTCGCCGAACGACGTCACGTCCGCGCCGAGAAGCGCCGGGACGTGGTCGCCGATCACGTCCGCGACCTCGTCGACGGTCGCGGCGCGGGCCAGCCGCTGGGCGAGGGCCGCCGTACGGCTGATCGTCGCGTTGGTGAGCCGGCGCTCCTGGTCGTAGCGGGCGCTGCGCAGCCCGACCACCCCGGCCGCGGCCACGATGACGGCCATGATCCACAGCAGGAACCAGCTGAGGTCGTGGTTGACCGGACGGGCATCTTCGACTTGCACCGACAGGATCCGGCCCGCGACCGCGACGTCGGTGCTCACCCCCGCGGTGGGCGGTGGGTCGCTGACCGCCAGGACCGTGTCGCCGTCAGCGACGCGGAACCGGACGTCGGCGGGGACGTCGGTGGCGACCCGCGACGGCAGCTGGTTGGGCAGGTCTGCCGAGGCGACGACCCCGATGAACTCGGGGTCGACGTCGCCGATCAGGTAGAGCGGCTTGAGCACCACCAGCCGTGCCCCACGCCCGGAGTCCACGCGAGCGAGGGTCGGTCGACCGAGCTCTCGGGCGCTGTTCGCCGCGGTGGCCAGGGGGGAGTCGGCTCCGAGGACACGACCCGCCTCGAGACCGTCGAGTGCGGCGGCGTCGTCGTCCGGACGTGGGTCGGGTCCCCGACCCACCGCGGCCAGGCGTATCTCCCATGAGTCGGCGCCGACGGGGGTCATCCACACCAGGGGCCGGGCCTGACCCACCGCGGCCAGGTCCGTCGCGTACCGGTCCAGGGCACCCTGCGTGATGGTCCCGTCGGCCTGGACCAACGCCGAGGTGCCGCTCATCGCCACCACCAGGTCGTCGGTGTCGCGCTCGATGGAGCGGAGCACGGACTCGACCGCTTCCGAGCGTTTGTCCTCGGCGGCCACGTCCGCGATGCGCCAGGCGACCGCGGCCGCGGCCGAACCGGTCACCAGGACCACGAGCAGCACGATCCAGGTGGCGCGTCGGGGTGACGGCGATCGATCGGTCGGGATGGTCCGCAACCGGAGGGGATCGGGTTCGTCGGGGGACACGGCGCCTCGAACGCTAACGGGCGCCAGGATGATCGGGAAGGTCGTCGATGAAGGCTGACCGGGCCTTCCGTCGGACGCGCCGGCGGACCATGATGGATCCCGGTGGAGTGGAGCGACCAGGACGACAGCGGTCGACCGGACGGACGTCGGTCCGGTACCGGTCGACGCGGGCGAGGCGCCCGTCGGTGTGCGGCGGCAGAGCTGACCGCGGAGGAGGTCGGGGCGCTGGTCGATGAGTACCACCGCAGTGGCGATCGCCGGCTCCGCAACCAGGTGGTCGAGGCGCACCTGTGGGTCGCCGAGCACCAGGTCCGTGCCGTACGGCACGCCGCCGGTGCGTCGGTCGAGGACCTCCGTCAGACCGCGCTGCTCGCCATGATCCGCGCCGTCGACCGCTTCGACCCGTCGCGGGGCGTGACCTTCCGGACCTTCGCCGCCCGCACGATCGAGGGTGAGCTCAAGCGGTTCCTGCGCGACCGGTCATGGGCCGTGCGTCCGCCGCGTCGCGCCCAGGAGCTGAACCTCATCGTGCGTCGGAGGACCGATGAGCTGGCGCAGTCCCGGGGCCGGTCCCCGACGGTGGGTGAGGTCTCGGCGTCTCTCGACGTGCCCGTCGACGACGTGCTGGCCGCGCTCGAAGCCGGCCGGGCCCGCTCCGCGGTCGGCCTGTCGGCACCAGCCCGGGACCCCGTGGATCGACGTCCGATCCTCGAACGGATCGGGGCGCCCGACCCGGCCCTCGCCTCGGTCGACGACCGGTGCCTCGTGCAGAGCGCGGTGGACGGACTGGACCTCCGCGAGCGGCAGGTGCTGCAGCTTCGGTTCGTCGAGGACCTCAGCCAGCCCGAGATCGCGGCCGTTGTCGGGGTGTCGCAGTCCTACGTGTCGCGGCTGCTACGGGCCGGGTTGGACCACCTGCGCGAGAAACTCGCCTCCTGACCTCGTTCTGTGCCGCCCCCCGTTCTGTTCGTTGTTCCACAACGTCGACGTTGTGGAACAACGAACAGAACGGGTCAGGAGGGGGGTGTGCCGGAACGCCGCATCTGCTCGAAGCTCCGACGCAGCAGGCGCGACACGTGCATTTGCGACAGCCCGACCCGCTCCGCGATCTGCTCCTGGCTCAGGTGCTCGTAGAAGCGGAGCCGGATGATCTCCCGTTCCCGGGGCCCGAGCGTCGACAGCAGCCGACCGACCTCGTCGCGGTCCTCCAGCAGGTCCTCGGCGGGGGAGGAGCCCGCCCGAGGGGTCGTGGTCGCGCCCTGAGGGTCGAGGTCGTCCAGGCTGCCCGCGCGCCGGGCCGCCGTCGCGCCGAGGGCGCCGATCACCTCGTCGACGCTGACGTCGAGGTGATCTGCGAGCTCGCGCACCGTCGGTGAACGCGACAGCTGCTGCTCGAGGGCCTCCGATGCCCGCCGGACCGACACGTTGAGGTCCTTGACCGATCGCGGCACCCTCAGCGCCCAGGTCTGGTCGCGGAAGTGGCGTTTGAGCTCGCCGTCGATCGTGCGCCCCGCGAACGTGCTGAACGCCACCCCGCGGGTCGGGTCGAAGCGGTCGATCGCCTTGACCAGGCCGAGCAGGGCGACCTGGCGGAGATCGTCGTCCTCGGTGTCGGATCGGCGGTATCGGGTCGTGAAGTGCAATGCCAGGCCCATGTTGTCCTCGACCAGGGCGTTGCGCAGCGCCCGGTCGTGGGTGCGGGCGTACTCGACCAGGCGGGGGTCGATCGGCGCCGGAGCGACCTCACCCGCACCGGCTGCCCCACCTGCCCCGCCTGCCTCGTCCGGGCTCATCGTGGGTCGCCGCTGGGGACGGTCACTCCGCGCTCAGGTGCTTGAGCATGCGGAACGCTCCGTCGCCGACCTCGTGGTGATCGACGGTGGCGTCGAGGATCCGCCGGGCCAGCTGGTCGGGTTCGGGGGTCACCCACGCGCCGAGACATCTCCCGGTCACGTGGATGGTCCGCTCCTCGGTCCACATCCGGATGAGGATCGTTCCGGCCTCGGCCGCCTCGACGAGGATCCCGACAAGCTCGTTGACCGCGACGCGCAGGTCCTCCACATCGTCGATCGCCGGGTCGAGCTCTGCGGCCAGGCTGGCTGCGGCGACCCTTGCCATCGACACGAATCGGAACTCCGCGGGGATCTCCAGGCCCACGGTCCGCTCCGGTGGTCCGCTCTCGGCGGTCGGGTGCTCGCTCACGTGGTGGTCACCTCGGGTCGTGGGCGCGGCGGGCGCACCGGCGCACGTCGCGCCGCTCCGACGCTAGCCCTGCGACACCCGGGGCGTGGTTGTCCGCGGCGGGAGTTCGGCGCGGTGACGATCGTGGCGTCCGCGAACCGAGGTGGCGTGTTGAGCGTGTTCCTCTCATCGCGTTAGGGTTACCTAACCACAGGCCACGTGCGCGGAACCGGCCGACGCACCCAGGACGACGACGGAGGTCGCCGTGTTCGCGAACTTCCTGATCGGGCTCCGAGAGGGGCTGGAGGCGTCGCTGGTGGTGGGCATCCTCGTCGCCTACCTGGTCAAGACCGACCGACGGGATCAGCTCCCCAAGGTGTGGTGGGGAGTGGGGCTGGCCGTCACCATCTCCATAGCGTTCGGCGCCGCGCTCACCTTCGGCCCCCGTGGACTCACCTTCGAGGCCCAGGAGGCCATCGGCGGCACGCTGTCGATCGTCGCGGTCGGATTCGTCACCTGGATGGTGTTCTGGATGGCCGAGCAGGCCCGCAACATCAAGGGCGAACTCGAGACGCGGATCGACTCCACCGCCGGAGGTGTGGGCCTGGTCGTCCTCGCCCTGCTGGCCGTCGGGCGCGAGGGGCTGGAGACGGCCCTGTTCCTATGGGCCGCGACCCGGGCCACCGGCGACACCCTTGCCCCGTTGCTCGGGGCGCTCCTCGGACTGGTCGTCGCGGTGGTCCTGGGAGTCCTCGTCTACCGCGGGGCTCTCCGGCTGGACCTGCGCAAGTTCTTCACCTGGACCGGGGGATTCCTGGTCGTCGTCGCCGCCGGCGTCGTGTCCTACGGGGTGCACGACCTGCAGGAGGCGGCGATCCTGCCCGGTCTGCACAACGTCGCTTTCGACGTGTCAGGCACCATCCCGCCCGGCTCGTGGTACGGGACCCTGCTCAAGGGCACGGTCAACTTCAACCCCCGGACCACGTGGCTGCAGCTCGTCTGCTGGCTGCTCTACCTGGTGCCGACCATGACGCTGTTCATCATCCGGGTCCGCCGCCCCTCCGGGCCGGTCACGTCCACCCCGGTGGCCGCGACCCCGGATCAGACCCATCCGTCCCCGACCATCACAGAAGGACACCCTGCATGAACCCCACCGTCCGACGCCTGCTCGCCCCGTCGCTCATCGCGGTCGTGGCCCTGGCCGGCGCCTGCACCGACAACACCAAGGAGGCGGCGTCGGGATCCGACGACGACGGCGGGGGCAAGGGCCAGACGACGATCGAGGTCACCGACACCGGTTCGGAGTGCACGCTGTCGGCCACCGAGGCCCCCTCGGGCAACATCGTGTTCTCGGTGACCAACGAGGGCAGCGAGATCACCGAGTTCTACCTGCTGGCCGAGGACGGCAAGTCGATCATCGGCGAGGTCGAGAACATCGGACCGGGCCTCAGCCGCGACCTGGTGCTGCGGGCCGAACCGGGCTCCTACGTCACCGCGTGCGTGCCCGGCATGACCGGCGACGGCCACCGCGGTGACTTCACCGTCACCGACTCCGGCGAGACCGACGCCACCTCCGGCGAGATGAAGGCGCTCGAGGCCGCCGCCACCAAGCAGTACAAGGACTACGTCACCCAGCAGGTCGGCTTCCTGGTGGCCGGGACCCAGAAGTTCGCGGACGCCTACAAGGCCGGCAACGACGACCAGGCCCGGGCGCTGTACGCGCCGACCCGTGCCTACTGGGAGAGCATCGAACCCGTGGCCGAGAGCTTCGGCGACCTCGACCCCCGGCTCGACCTGCGCGAAGCCGACCTGGAGGCGGGCCAGGAGTGGACCGGCTGGCACCAGATCGAGAAGCAGCTCTGGCCGCCGGCGGACTTCACCGAGATCGACACCCCCGAGGAGCGGGCGAAGATGGCCGACCAGCTCGTCGCCGACACCCAGGACCTCGCCACCCGCGTCGAGAGCGTCACCTTCAAGGCCGACCAGCTCGGCAACGGCGCCAAGGAGCTGCTCGACGAGGTCGCCACCGGCAAGGTCACCGGCGAGGAGGAGTTCTGGAGCCACACCGACCTGTGGGACTTCCAGGCCAACGTCGACGGCGCACGGCTGGCCTACCAGGCCCTGCGTCCGATCGTGCTGATCAAGGACAAGGACCTGGCCGCCACGCTCGACGAGGAGTTCGCGTCGCTGCAGACCGAGCTCGACAGGTACAAGACCGCCGACGGCTTCCAGTACTACACCGAGCTGACCCCCGAACAGGTGAAGGAGCTGTCGGACTCGGTCAACGCGCTGGGCGAGCCCCTGAGCCAGCTCACCGCCGTGGTGGTGCTCTGACCGAGCTGATCTGAGGCACCAGGGCCGTCCGGGCGGCGGCCCGGCCCGAGGAGGAACCATGGACGACGACACGACCGGCGAGACCGTCGAGCGGGACGGATCGACCGCGGGCCCGGCCACCGACGCCGGCGACGCTGCGGGCGCCGTCGAGCCGGACCGGTCAGGTGTGTCGCGACGATGGCTGCTCGGCGCCGGCGCCGTCGGTGCCGCGGCGGTCGGCGTGGTGGCCGGGGCCACGATCGCCTCGGCCAGCGAGCCCGGATCGGACCCGTCCGAGGGTGCGGCCGCCGGAGCGGTGCCGTTCCGCGGCGAGCACCAGGCCGGCATCGTCACCCCGGCCCAGGACCGACTGCACTTCGCGGCCTTCGACGTGATCACCGACGACCGTGAGAAGCTCGTCGAGCTCCTGCAGAAGTGGAGCGCGGCAGCCGAGCGGATGACCGAGGGTCACTCCGCCGGAACCACCGGGGCCATGAACGGACCGCTCGACGCACCGCCGGCCGACACCGGCGAGGCCTACGGACTGCCGCCGTCGCAGCTGACGATCACCATCGGCTTCGGTCCGACCCTGTTCACCAAGGACGGACAGGACCGCTTCGGGCTGGCCGAGCGTCGCCCCGAGGCGTTGATCGACCTCCCCCACTTCCCGGCCGACCGACTGGACCCGGCCCGCAGCGGCGGCGACCTGTGCGTGCAGGCCTGCGCCCACGATCCGCAGGTGGCGGTGCACGCGGTGCGCAACCTGGCCCGCATCGGCTTCGGGGTCGTCTCGGTCCGCTGGTCCCAGCTCGGCTTCGGTCGGACGTCGTCGACCTCCACCACACAGGACACGCCGCGGAACCTGTTCGGGTTCAAGGACGGGACCGCGAACCTCAAGGCCGAGGAGCCGGAACTGCTCGACGAGTTCATCTGGGTCGGCAAGGGCGACGATCCCGCCGCGGCCTGGATGGCCGGCGGTTCCTACCTGGTCTCGCGTCGGATCAGCATGCACATCGAGACCTGGGATCGCACCTCGATGCGTGAGCAGGAGATGATCTTCGGCCGGGACAAGGGCGAGGGTGCTCCGCTCAGCGGGGGGACCGAGTTCACCGAGCCCGACTTCGACGCCGAGGGTCCCGACGGTGAGCCGAAGATCGCCCTGATGTCGCACGTCCGGCTGGCGCACCCCGACGACAACGACGGCGTGCAGATCCTGCGGCGGGGCTACAACTTCACCGACGGCACCGACGGACTCGGTCGGCTGGACGCGGGGCTCTTCTTCATCGCGTTCGTCCGCGATCCCCGCACCCAGTACGTGCCGATGCAGACCAAGCTCTCACGCGACGACCTGCTGATGGAGTACCTGGTCCACACCGGCTCGGGTCTCTTCGCCGTGCCGCCGGGGGTCACCGGCCCGGGACGCTGGGTCGGCCAGGACCTGTTCGCCTGATTCCCCCTCTCCATGCCGGTTCTGTAGTGCGAGATCCAGGTGAACACCTGGATCTCGCACTACAGAACGGGTGGTGGGGGCGGCTACCCTCGCCCGACGCACAGTCCGGAGCCCGTCGGAGGGCCCGGAACCGGAGACAGGGGGAACCAGCGAGCATGACCGAGGTCGCCATCTCGACCGATCCGCGGGGTCGGATCTTCATCACGCCCGAGGCGTTCGCCGACATGGACGCCTGGCACGCCACAGCAGCCGAGATCCGCCGAGACGAGCCGGTCATGCGCGTCGAGGCCGAGGGCTGGACCCCGTTCTGGGCCATCACCAAGCACGCGGACGTGTTCGAGGTGTCACGTCGCAGCGACGTCTTCTTCAACACCGAGAAGTCGGCGCCGGGCCCGGACCTCCAGTACGACATGCTCCAGGCCTTCGGCATCGAGTTGCCCCGCACCCTGGTGCACATCCACGGCGACGTGCACAACAAGCTGCGCTCGGTCACCAACGACTGGTTCAAGCCCGCCGCGGTCCGCCACCTCCAACCGACCATCGAGTCCATCGCGGACGAGTTCGTCGACAAGATGGCCGCGATGGACGGGCGCTGCGACTTCGCCGCGGACGTCGCCCAGCCCTTCACCATCCGGGTGATCATGAGCATCTTCGGGGTTCCCCAGAGCGACGAGCCCCTCATGCTGTCGCTCACCCAGGGGCTCTTCGGCGCCGCGGATCCCGAGTACCTGGGCGACTTCTCGGACCCGTTGGCGGCCATCACCTCGTCGATCAACCGCTTCGAGGAGTACTTCGACGCCCTCAGCGACGAGCGGCGCGAGAACCCGACCGACGACCTGGCCACCGTGATCGCCAACGGGATGGTCGACGGGGCACCGATGGGGGAGCGTGAGCGGCTCTGGTACTACATCATCGTCGCGACCGCAGGACACGACACCACGTCGTTCGCCCTCTCCGGCGGCCTCGAGCGGCTGCTCGCCCACCCCGACCAGCTGCGGGCGGTCCAGGACGACCCGACGCTCGCCGGGGCGGCGGCCGAGGAGATGATCCGCTGGACCACACCGGTGCGCAGCTTCATGCGCTGGGCCCAGGTGGACACCGAGATCGGCGGCGTGCCGATCGCGGCGGGGGACGCGGTGCTGACCTCGTACCCGTCGGCCAACCGCGACGAAGACGTGTTCGTCGATCCGATGCGCTTCGACATCGGTCGCCCCGACGCGGACCAGCTCCTGAGCTTCGGCCTGGGCATGCACTACTGCCTGGGGTCCCAGGTCGCGCGACGTGAGGTCCGGACGCTGCTGGCCAAGGTGCTCGAGCGGGTCGACACCATCGAGCTCGACGGCGAGCCCGCGTGGTCCGGTGCCCACTTCGTCAGCGGGGTCAAGCACCTGCCGATCCGCTACACGCTGCGCTGAGCCCGGCGGCCAGCCGGACCGCAGGGCAGGATCTGACATGCCTGCAGAGTCGACGGCCCGAACCACTGGGAGCGACGGCTTCCCCGACGGGTTCATGTGGGGGACCGGTGCGTCGTCGCTGCAGACCGAGGGAGCGGCGCCGCGCAGCGACTGGTGCGCGTGGGAGGCAGCCGGTCGCGCCCCCCGTTCGGGGGACGGCAACGGGTTCGGGGTGCGCTACCAGGAGGACTTCGCCCAGCTCGCCGAGCTCGGCCTGACCCACCATCGGTTGTCGCTCGACTGGGCCCGACTCGAACCGCATCCCGGTCGCCACGATCCTGCGGCGGTCGAGCACTACCGAGCGGTGCTGACCGCGGCCCGCGACGCCGGCATCTCGGTGTGGGTCTGCCTGCACCACTTCGACCTGCCCGGCTGGTTCAGCGAGGACCAGGGCGGCTTCCTCGAACCGGGAGGTCGGTCCCGCACGTGGCCCCGACACGTCGACTGGGTCGGGGAGACCTTCGGCGACCTGGTCCACGGCTGGATGCCGGTCAACGAACCGGTGGCCTACGCGATGCTCGGGTGGCTCCTCGGCACGATCCCGCCGGGACGCCGGGACCCGGAGCGGTTCGCGGAAGCACTCGAGGCGGTGCTGCTGGCCGAGCACCAGGCCTGGAGGGTCCTGCGCTCGGGGGACCAGCCCACCTGCACGATCCACAGCCTCATGCCGGTATTCGCGGCGACCGCCGGCGAGGACGAGCGGCGGACCGCGGCGGCGCGGGCCAACGCCGAGCTGGTCGACGAGGTGGTCTGGCGAACCTGGATCCGGGCGATGCGCGACGGGGTGCTCCACGTCCCGGGCCGTGCCCCGATCGAGGTCCCCGAGATGGCCGGAGCGTTCGACCTGATCGGCTTCAGCTACTACCACGCGCTCGGGGTCACGGCGGACAACACCTTCGTCCCGCACCCGGCGGGGATCCGTCCCGGGCCGCTCGGTCTCCCACCGTGGGCCGAGGGCCTTCGCATCTGCCTGGAACGGCTGGCCGACGAGCTCCCGGGCCGGCCGCTCGTGGTCTCCGAGTGCGGCCTGGGCACCTGGAGTGTCGAGGACGACGACGAGCAGCGGTGCCAGTACCTGACCGACTGCCTGGAGATCACCCGTGACGCGGTCGCCGACGGGATCGACGTCCGGGGCTTCTTCCACTGGACCGGCGTGGACAACTACGAGTGGGGTCTGGGGTTCGATGCGGCGTTCGGTCTGATCGACCGGGACCGCAGCCCCAAGCCGTCGGCGGAGCTGGCACGGCGATGGGCGACCGGCCGATGAACGGAGACCGTTCGACGATCAGGCCTCGACCTCGCGTCCATCGGCGTGCCGGTCCGAGGGCGGCGCCGACAGCTCCAGCGAGCCCGCGTCGTCGGCGGTGACCACGACCTCCTGACCCAGGCGGAACGACGCGGCCGTCGCCGTGTCGACACGGCCGAGGACGGCCGGGTCGCGCACCTGGAGGCGCAGGCCGTGTCGGTCGACTCCGACGACCACCGCGTCGAGCGGTTGACCGACATGACCGGACAGGATGACCTGTTCGACCAGGTCCCGGGCGCCGGAGTCGGCTTGCGACTCCCGGCGCCGCGCCGATGCCATGAGCTCGGGCAGCACAGGAAGCGCGGCGCGGATGTCGTCGGCGACTTCGGCTCCGGCGCAGCAGGCCAGCACGACCTCGTTGGCGAACCGGTCGACGAGGCGTCGCAGCGGTGCCGTGACGTGGGCGTAGGGGGCAGCCAGCGCGGAGTGCTCGGCGTCGGAGCCCTCAGGTGGGGCGATGCCCGCCCGGCGGTCGAACGCCGCGTAGCCCGATCCGCGGAGCAGTCGGGCCGCCTGGGTCGCGAACGCAGCCTGGTCGGGGAAGGCCGGATCCAGCGACCTGATCGCATCCGCGTAGCTGTCCTCCGGCCCCCAGTCGACACCGAGTGCGGCGGCATCGGCCCGCAGCTCGGCCACGGTCCGCTCATCGGGCGGTGGCAGGGTCCGCAGCACGCCCACGCCGGCGTCCAACATGATCCGCGCCGCGGCCATGCCGGTCATCAGGGAGATCTGCGCGTTCCAGTCCTCGACCGGAAGGGGAGCCCGGAAGGTCAGACCGATGTGCCCGTCGGCGCCGATGACCACCTCCTGGTCCGGGAGCGGCAACGACACCGCGCCCCGCTCGGCGGCCCGGTCCTGCCGGAGCCGCCCCACCTCGGCCAGCAACGTCGCGACCTCCGGCCGGGTCGCGGGGTCGCCGTCGTCGAGCGACCGCTGCAGGGACGGGTAGTCGAGCTCGGCCCGGGAGCGCACGACGGCACGCTCGAGGACGACATCGTCGACCGACCCGTCGGCATCGAGATCGAGCTGCCACACCAGCGCCGGTCGGTCCTCACCCGCTCGCAGCGACGCGGCGTGCTCGCTCAGCACCGGTGGGTGCAGCGGGATCCGACCGTCGGGCAGGTAGATCGTGACGCCCCGTGCCCGGCTCTCGTCGTCGAGCGGCCCACCGACGCCGACGAAGGCGGCCACGTCCGCGATGGCGTAGCGGACCCGGAACCCATGACCGCGACGTTCGATGTGGACCGCCTGGTCCAGGTCGGTGCTCCCCGGCGGATCGATCGTCACGAAGTCGATCCCGGTCAGGTCCCGGCGCCGGCGACCGGTCGCGGCGTCACCGGCGAGTCCACCGGCGCGGGCGGCCAGGTCCGCCGCCGCGAGCACCTCGGCCGGGAACTCTCGGGGGAGCGCGAGATCCTCACGCAGCTCCCTCAGGCCCCCTCGGATCCGCTCATCTGGACTCGCTCTGTCCCGCACACGCGCGGTGATCACCGCGCCTGTGCGGGACAAAGCGAGGGAGCGGGACAAAGCGAGGGAGCGGGACAACGCGCGGGAGCGGGCCGGTCAGCGGTGCTGCAGCGAGGTCCACGCCTCGGTCAGCACCGATCGCAGCACCGACTCGATCAGATCGAGCTCGTCGTCGCCGGAGATCAACGGCGGTGACAGCAGGATCATCGGATCGGAGCGGTCGTCGGAGCGGCACATCAGCCCCGACTCGAACAGCCGGTGCGAGATCTGGCCCTTGAGCAGCCAGGCGCACTCCTCGTCGGTGAAGGTCTCGAGCGTGTCGGGGTCCCGGACCAGCTCGACGGTGCGCAGGAACCCGTCGCCTCGGACGTCGCCCACGATCGGCAGGTCGAGCAGGCCCTCGAGGCGCTCCTGGAAGCCCGACGCCCTCCGGCTCACGTTGCCGAGCAGGTCCTCGTGCTCCATCAGGTCCAGGTTGGCCATGGCGACCGCGCAGCTGACCGGGTGGCCGCCGAAGGTGATGCCGTGCAGGAAGGTCGAGTGTGCCTCGACGAACGGCTGGGCCAGGCGGTCGCTGACGAGCACCCCGCCGAGCGGCGAGTAGCCCGACGTCACGCCCTTGGCGAAGGTGATCATGTCGGGCCGGTACCCGAAGCGATCCGATCCGAACCACTCGCCGAGGCGCCCGAACGCGCAGATCACCTCGTCGGACACCAGCAGGACGCCGTGGCGGTCGCAGATCTCGCGGACGCGGGCGAAGTACCCCGGCGGCGGAGGCAGCGTGCCGCCGGTGTTCTGCACCGGCTCCAGGTAGACCGCGGCGACCGTGTCGGGGCCCTCCATGAGGATCCGGTCCTCGATGTCGCGTGCGCAGATCTCGCCCCACTCCTCGTCGAAGTCGTGTCCGGATCGGAAGGAGCTGGTGTGGCGGACCTTGACCGCGCCGGGGACCAGCGGCTCGAACGGCTCCTTGATGGCCGGCAGGCCGGTGATCGACAGCGCGCCCATCGTGGTGCCGTGGTAGGCGAGGTCGCGCGAGATCACCTTGGTGCGATCGGGCTGGCCGACCGCCTTGAAGTACTGGCGAGCGAGCTTCCAGGCGGTGTCCACCGCCTCGCTCCCTCCGGTGGTGAAGAACACGCGGTCGAGGTCGCCGGGAGCCATCCCGGTCAGACGCTCGGCCAGCGCCAGCGCGGGCTCGGTCGCGTAGGACCAGATCGGGAAGTAGGCCAACGTCGACATCTGCTCCGACGCGGCGGCGGCCAGCTCCCGGCGGCCGTGGCCCACCTGAACCGTGAACAGGCCGGACAGGCCGTCCAGGTACCGGTTCCCGGCGCGGTCCCACACGTAGCAGCCCTCTCCGCGGACCATGACGGGCAACGGATCGTCGCCCATGGCGGTGAAGTGGCCCCAGAAGGGCGAGGTCGCGGCGGTGGGTCCCGCCGTCGGGGTGGACGAGGAGGACGAGGTGGTGGGGACGGGCGAAGACACGGTTATCGGTCCTGGTTCGGCGACGCCCCGACGCTACGCCGCCGCGGTGTGATCGGCGAGCGATCCCGCTCCCGGCCGCGGCCCGGGTCGATCGACCCCGTTAGCGTGACCGACGTGGATCACCTCTACGACGACTTCCCGCACCTGCAGTTCGATCGCCCCTCCGACGGCGTTCTGCGCATCACCCTCGACGGCCCCGGACTCAACGCGGTCGATGCCGATGTCCATCGCGAGCTCGCGGACGTGTGGCTCGCCGTGGACCGCGACCCCGACACCCGGGTCGCGCTCCTGCGCGGCGCTGGTCGGGCGTTCTCGGCGGGGGGCAGCTTCGAGCTGCTCGACGGGATGATCGAGGACTTCGCCGTGCGCACGCGGGTCCTGCGAGAGGCGCGGGACCTGGTGTTCAACGTGATCGACTGCTCCAAGCCGATCGTGTCGGCCATGCACGGCCCGGCGGTCGGCGCCGGTCTGGTCGCCGGGCTGCTGGCCGACGTGTCGGTCGCGGCTCGCACAGCGCGCATCATCGACGGCCACACCCGGTTGGGCGTCGCCGCCGGTGACCACGCCGCGGTGTGCTGGCCGCTGCTGTGCGGGATGGCCAAGGCCAAGTACTACCTGCTGACCTGCGACACGCTCAGCGGCGAGGAGGCCGAACGGATCGGCCTGGTGTCGATCTGCGTCGACGACGACCAGGTCCAGGACCGGGCGCTGGCGGTGGCCGGGCAGCTGGCGGCCGGGTCGCCGTCCGCGATCCGCTGGACCAAGCACGCGCTCAACAACTGGTACCGCGACCACTCGTCGATCTTCGACGCCTCGTGGGGGCTCGAGTTCTACGGGTTCGGCGGGCCCGACGCGGCCGAGGGCCTGGCGTCCCATCGCGAGAAGCGGGCGCCGGAGTTCCGAGGGCCGACCAGCGAGTGACGGCGCCGGACGGGACTGCTCAGGTCGGGACGGTCGGATCGACCAACACGCAGCGGGTCCCGGTGTAGATCGTCGGCAGGCACTTGTTGCAGTGCACGCACAGCCCCTCGTGGCGCGGTTCGGACTGCATCCGGTTCACCAGGTCGGGTTCGCGCAGCAGCGCCCGGGCCATGGCTACGAACTCGAAGCCCTCGGCCATCGCCTGATCGACGGTGTCGCGGCGGTTGATGCCGCCGAGCAGCACGAGCGGCATCTTCAGCTCGTCGCGGAACTGCCGCGCGAACGGCAGGAAGAACCCCTCCTCGAACGGGTAGTGCGGGAACAGCTTGGGGCCGTAGAACCGCAGGCCGAAGCCGACCACCGCGGGTTGGCTGGCCCGGAACTCCTTGAGCGGGACGTCGCCGCGGAAGAAGTACATGCCGTTCAGCAGCGAGCTGCCCCCGGTGAGCTGGAGGGCGTCGAGGTGCCCGTCGGCCTCGATCATCTGGGCGATCGGCAGGCTCTCGTCCAGCCACAGCCCGGCGTCGACGCCGTCGGCCATGTTGAACTTGGCGGTGACCGCCATGTGATCCGGAGCGGTTTCCCGCACCTTTGCCAGCACTCGTCGTGGGAAGGCGCTGCGGTTCTCGAGCGAGCCGCCGTAGCGGTCGGTCCGGCGGTTGAGGTTCGGGCTCATGAACGAGCTGAGCAGGTAGTTGTGGCCCAGGTGCACCTCGACGGAGTCGAACCCGGCCTCGGCCGCGACCCGTGTCGCCCGTTCGAAGTCGTCGACCACGCGGTCGAGTTGTTCGGGGGTGGCGCCGCGGACCCGGGCCATCGCCGGTGCGCTGAACCGGGTGGAGGGGGCCAGGGTGGGCATGCCGTTGGAGTGGGTGTTGGCCACCAACCCGGCGTGGCCGAGCTGGGCCTGGATCGCGGCTCCCTCGGCGTGCACGGCCTCGGTGAGGCGGGTGAGGTCGGGCACCCGTTCCGGTTCCATCACCAGGGTGTGGCGCTGGACCCGACCGTCCCGGGACACGGCGCAGTACGCGACGGTGGTCATCCCGACGCCGCCGGCGGCGACCCTGCGGTGGAACTCGATCAGCTCGTCGCTGACGGCACCGTTGCGCATGACGCCCTCGAAGGTGGCGGCTTTGATGGTGCGGTTGCGCAGGGTCAGCGGGCCGAGGCGAGCGGGAGCGAACGGGTCGGGTGGTGGCCGATCGGACATGACCGCACAGTAGGGCGGAATACGGGATGGATCTCCTTAGGCTCGGATCCGTGCCTATCCGCGAGGAACGTCGACTGCCCGAGGAGTCCTGCCTGCCCGCCGGCCGGCCCGACCTCGATCAGTTGGGCGAAGGGGAGCTTCCCGACGACCGGTGGTGCGCCCTCGTCGCCGCCGAGCTGTCGCCGGACCTGCTCGTCGTGATCGACCCGCTCCTGCGTGCCGTGTGGACCAACGGCGCGGTCGAACGGCTCCTCGGGCTCCAACGCGGTGAGATGCTGGGCGACCCGGTCAGCGACCACGTCCACCCCGACGACCTGATGGTGGCCATGGGGGCGCTGAACGAGTCCCAGCGCAACGATGGCTACCACGTCGCCACCCGCATCCGCGTCCGTCGCCGCGACGGCTCCTACGTCGACACCCGGGTGACGGCGACCACCATCACCGACCAGTCGGGCACGTGGATGGTGCTCGCCCTGCGCCCGGTCGAGGACGAGGTCGCCATCGAGCGCCGTCGTGCCCAGCTCAAGGCACTCGCCCAGAGCGTCTACGTGGAGTGCGCCGCGGTCCACTGGTACGAGCTGGGCGACAAGATCCCCGCCATCCTCGGCGCGCTCGCTGGCGTCGTCGGAGCGCAACGGGTCGAGGTGGTCGAACCCCGCGACGGCTCCTTCGAGCGCGTCGCGGGCTGGTCGGCACGAGGATCCACATCGTGCGGTTCCGGGCGGGTCCAACTCCTGGCCGACCGCGAGCGCCTGCGGGCCGCCCCGTGCGTGGTCACCACCGTCGAGCCGGATGGCACCGGGGACCGACCCGACTGCGGGTGCGGCGTGGACGTGGAGCCGGCGCACCGGATGGTGGTGGAGCTGTGGCTCGACGTCGACGGGGTCGTCCGCCTGCTCTTCGACGAGTACACCGAGACGTGGGACGACGCCAACGCCGACATCATCGCCCTGATGTGCTCGACGATGCTGGCCACCATGCGACGATGCGAGCAGGAGTCCGAGCTCAACACCCGGGCCACCCGCGACCCTCTCACGCGCCTGCTGAACCGCACCGCCCTGCACCAGCGCCTGGGCGAGATGCTGGCGGGCCTGGACCCGGCCCGTCCGCCGATCGTCCTGTTCGCCGATCTCAACCGCTTCAAGCAGCTCAACGACCGCTTCGGTCACCGCGAGGGGGACGCCGTCCTGTGCCGGGTGGCGGACGCCATCTCGTCGCAGGTCCGCTCCGACGACGTGGCCGCCCGGATCGGTGGTGACGAGTTCGTGATCGTGGTCGCTGGCGACGACGTGCCGGTGGCGACGATGGTGTCGAGGGTGCGCGCCAGCATCGACGCCGCACTGGCCGACTGGCCCGATGTGGGCGTGGCCGTCGGGGCGATCGTGGCCGTGGTGGGCGAGAGTCCCGAGGACCTCCTCGACCGCGCCGATCGGGCCATGTACGACGACAAGGCGCGATCGCGGAGCTCGCGTTCGGTCGCCCGCGCCTGAGGGATCGTCCTCGCCGTCGGCTGCCCAGGCGGCGGTCCGGGCGATCGCAGTCCGGGCGATCGCGGTCCGGGTGATCGCAGTCCGGGCGATCGTGAGTCGGTCGCCCGGGGTGCTCAGTGAACGCCGTGCAGCTGCAGCAGCTCCCTGAGCTGAGCGTCGCCGATCGGCGAACCGTCGAGGTGGCCGTCGGTGTGGCGCTCGAGGACGATCAGGCCGGTGGCGTTCTCCTCGGGCCAGTGGCTCCAGGTCAGGTCGCGGCCGTCGGGTAGCGGGTAGAAGCGGTTGGTGGGGGTGATCGGCACATCCTCCACGGTACGGAACGCCTCGGCAGCCTCCATCGGCTGAACGGATCAGATCCGTGGAGGCCGACCGGGTACAGCGACCCAGCGCGACCGGGCCAGGATGTCCAGGTGGACCTGCCCCCCGGTGCCGAGCCGGACCCGACCGAGGCGACCGGTCCGTCCCGCTTCGGCGGGTTCCGGGCCGGGTTCGTGGCCGTGGCCCCGCTGCTGGTCGGCGTCGCGCCGTTCGGACTCGTCGCCGGCGCCACCCCGGTGGCCTACGGGCTCGGCGCCGACGCCGCGGTCGGGTTCTCGGTGATCATGTTCGCCGGCGCGTCGCAGCTCGCGTCGATCGAGGTCCTGGGCGCGGGGGGCTCGGTCCTGGCCGCGGTGCTCACCGCCTGCACGATCAACCTCCGACTCATCCTCTACTCCGCCTCGTGCTCCCCCTACCTTCGCCGCCTCGCGCCGGCACGACGGATGGTCATGGCCTACCTGCTCACCGACGAGGCCTACGCCCTGTCGATCGTCCGCTGGTCCGAGCAGGGCTCCGAGGCCCAGGACCCGCCCACGCTGAGGGGTCGGTGGACCTTCTACATGGGGGCCGCCGCGTCGATGTGGGCGACCTGGCAGATCAGCACCCTGATCGGCATCCTCGTCGGGAACGCCCTCCCGTCGGGGGTGCGGCTGGACGTCATCGCGCCGCTCGTCTTCCTGGTGCTGCTGGTGCCGACCCTGATCACCCGGGCGGCCCTGGTCGCCGCCGCGGTCGGCGGGGTGGGAGCGGTCGTGGCCGCCGAGTGCGGGGCCGGGCCGATGGCGGTCGTGGTCGGCTCGGTGGCGGGGATCCTCGCCGGAGCCGCCCTCGACGACGGTGCTGACGACGGCGCGGGCGGAGGCGCTGGTGGCGGTGCTGGCGGCGGTGCTGGCGGCGGTGCGGAAGGTGACGACGGTCGCGGACAGGACGGGCCGACGCCGGCGGAGCCCCTCCCGTGAGCGCCGCCTGGTGGACGATCCTGATCGGCGCGGCGGCCACGTTCGCCATGCGGGCGTCGTTCCTGGTCGTCGCTCCCCGGATGGCGCAGTTCCCGCCGTGGGCGCACCGGCTCCTTCGTCAGATCCCTCCCGCGGCGTTGGCGGCGTTGGTGCTGCCGGCGTTCGTCCGGCCCGACGGGCAGCTGGAGCTGTGGGGACCCCGGGCGGTCGCCGGGCTTCTCGCCGGCGTCGTCGCGTGGCGGACCCGCAACACCCTGGCCACGCTCGTGGTCGGCATGGCGGCGGCGGTGGCGTTCGGGGCCGTGATGGGCTGAACGGCCCGCCGAGTGGCCCGGGGGGTGCCGTAGGGTTCGCCGCATGGTCGACCACGCCAGCTCAGAGCCCCGAACCCGGTCCTGGTGGGGTTGGGGGTGGGAGGACCAGGCGCTGACCGACGCGGAGTGCACCGCACTCGGCGGGTTGGTCCCCGGCCTGCCCGACACCCCGCTGCCGGTTCCCGCCGTCGCGGACCTCGACCTGCCGGCGCCCCGTACCGACGTACCGGCCGCGCTCGACGCGATCTCCGACAGCTCGCCGGAGGCCCGCGCTGCCCACGCCCGCGGCAAGGCCTACCGCGACGTGATCCGGGCCCTGCACGGCGACGTGGGCGCGGCTCCCGACGTCGTGCTCCGCCCGCGTGACGAGGCCGACGTCGTCGCCGTGCTCGACTGGGCCTCGGATGCGGAGGTCGCGGTCGTCCCGTTCGGAGGCGGGTCCTCGGTCGTCGGCGGCGTGGAGTGCCCGGCCGGTTCGCACGCGGGTGTGGCGACACTCGACCTGAGCGCCCTGGACCGCGTGCTGGAGATCGACCGGACCAGCCGGGCCGCCCGCATCCAGGCCGGTGTGCTGGGACCCGCGCTCGAGGACCAGCTCCGCCCGCACGACCTGACCCTGCGCTTCTTCCCCCAGAGCTTCGAGTTCTCCAGCCTGGGCGGCTGGATCGCCACCCGGGCCGGCGGCCACTACGCCACCCTGCGGACCCACATCGACGACCTCGTCGAGTCGGTCCGCATGGTCACCCCGATCGGCGTCAGCGAGTCGTTCCGCCTGCCCGGTTCGGGGGCCGGTCCGTCGCCGGACCGCCTGGTGCTCGGGTCCGAGGGCACGCTCGGCGTCGTCACCGAGGCGTGGATGCGACTGCAGGACCGACCCTGCCACCGACGCTCGACGACGGCCACCTTCCAGACGGCAGCCGACGCGTTCGCGGCGGTGCGCGCGGTCGCCCAGAGCGACCTGAACCCCGCGAACTGCCGCCTGCTCGACCCGGCCGAGGCGGCCCTGTCGGGTGCGGGCCCGGGTGACCGGTTCGTGCTGGTGCTGGGCCTCGAGTCGGCCGTCCTGCCCGTCGAGGACCGCTTCGAGATGCTGGTCGAGCTGGTCCGTGACCACGGCGGCACCGTGGCCGCCCCCCGGGCCGACGGCGACGGGTCGGGCTCCGAGCGCGACGCGGTGGCCGACACCTGGCGATCCGCGTTCCTGCGGATGCCGTACCGGCGTGACGGGATGGCCCGGATGAGCGCGCTGACCGAGACCTTCGAGACCGCGACCACGTGGGATCGGATCGAGGAGCTGTACCAGGTCGTGCGCCACGAGGTCGGAGCGGTGATCCGCGAGGTGACCGGGACCGACGGCCTGGTCACGTGCCGGCTGACCCACGTCTACCCGGACGGTGCGGCTCCGTACTTCACGGTGATCGCCGCCGGACGCCGAGGCTCGGAGCTGGTCATGTGGGACCAGGTCAAAGCGGCTGCGATGGACGTGCTGTCCCGCCACCGGGCGACGGTGACGCACCACCATGCGGTGGGTCGGGACCACCGGCCGGGCTACGACCGCCAGCGGCCCGAACCGTTCGCCGTGGCGTTGCGGGCCGCCAAGACCGCGCTGGATCCGGCCGGTGTGCTCAACCCCGGGGTCCTGATCGATCCCTGAGCCCTGATCGATCCCTGAGCCCTGATCCGTCGACCCGCCCGGCCACGCACGGTGGCTGGTATCCGATGTCCGGCCTTGCCCGCTCACCCTCCGTGGTGGCCCGGCCGGAAAATGGTCCGAACGGCCTACGCGGATCCTCATGTCGGCGCGCTACGGGCCGATCGGGATGCATGCGCTCCCGACTCCTGCGACACCTCGTCCCCGCCGCTGTGGCCACCGGTGCTCTCCTGGTCCCGACCGCGTGGGCCGTCTCGCCCGCCGGAGCGGCACCCGATCGCTCCGCAACCGGAATGGTCACGGGTGCCCGCTCGCCGAAGCGGACCGAGGGATCGCGCTCGTCCACGGCATCGTCGACAGGGTCGAAGTCCTCGCAGGCCTCGACGGGTGCAGCGGCCGGTCGACGCACCCACATCGTGCGACCCGGTGACACCGTGGCCGGCATCGCCCGCCGCTACGGCGTGTCCGCCGACTCGGTCCGAGCCACCAACGGGATCGTGGACGACGAGCTGTACCGCGGGGCCCGGCTCATCATCGACGGTTCGAATGGCGGCGGATCCTCGGACGGCAGCTCCGCCGCGAGCAGCGCTGATGCCCGGTCGGCGAGCTCGTCGTCGGGTGGTCGCTACACGGTGGACGACGGCGACACCCTCTCGGGGATCGCCGAGGAGCACGGCGTGTCGCTCTCCGCGTTGCTGAAGGCGAACCGCATGACCTCCCGGAGCCTGATCCTGCCCGGCCACACCGTCGTCATCCCTGGGTCGACCCGATCCCAGGCCCCGTCAAGTCGTCCGAGCGGGTCGCGCTCGGCGGGGTCGGTCGGACCCGACCTCCGGTGCCCGGTCCCGGGATCGTCGTTCATGAACGACTGGGGCTTCCCCCGTGACGACGGCGGACGGTTCCACGAAGGCACCGACATCTTCGCCCCGCGGGGCACCACGGTCCGCGCTCCGGCGTCGGGCACGGTGGTGTTCGGTCGGAACCACCTCGGGGGAACCACGTTCACGCTGACCACGGCCACCGGCTGGGAGATCTACGGGGCGCACATGTCGGCGACGATCGGTTCGTCGCGGTCGGTGCGGGCCGGCGAGGCGATCGGACGGGTCGGCAACACGGGCAACGCTGCCGGCGGCGACACCCACCTGCACATGGGCCTCAAGCGGGTCGGCGGACGGGCGATGAACCCGTACCCGTCGGTGCGGGCAGCCTGCGGCTGAGGTTCGGGGCGAGACCGGACCGGACCGGATCGGATCGGATCGGTCCGGCCGGGCCAGTCCGTTCCGGTGTCAGCGGTGCGGGGCGATCACCCGCTCGCCGAACGCCGCCAGCGTGTCCGCGGTGTCGGTGAAGAAGGCGAACGCGGGCACGATGACCCGGTCGACGCCCTTGGCGGCCAGCTCCTCGACCGCGCCGGCGGGATCGTCGCCGAACACCCCGGCGGATCCGGTGCTGACGGTGATCGCGGCGGGGTCCCGACCGGCGTCGGCCGCGGTCTGGCGCATGATGTCGACGAGTTCGGCGATGTCGCCCTTGGCAGGGAAGAACCCGTCGCCCAGACGGCCGGCCCGCCGGGCCGCGGCGGTGCTGTGGCCGCCGATGGTGATCGGGACGGTCGCGCCCGCCGGCTTGGGGTTCACGCTGGCGCCCGCGAACGAGGCGAACTCGCCGTCGAAGTCGACGTGGTCGTCGCTCCACAGCGCCCGCATGACCTCGATCCACTCGTCGGTGCGGGCGCCTCGGCGCTCGAAGGGCACCCCGAGGGCGTCGAACTCCTCGCGGAGCCAGCCCACGCCGACGCCCAGCTCGACCCGACCGCCCGAGAGCCGGTCGAGCGTCGCGACCTCCTTGGCCAGGATCAGCGGGTTGCGCTGCGGGAGGATCAGGATGCCGGTGCCCAGACGGAGCGTCGTGGTGGCGGCCGCGACGAACGAGAGCCAGATCAGCGGGTCGGGGATCGGCGAGGACGCGTCCGCGGCCATCTTCCCGCTGCGGTCGTAGGGGTACTCCGACTCGTAGCCGTCGGGGTAGATGACGTGCTCGACGGTCCACAGGGAGTCGAAGCCCGCGGCCTCGGCTGAGCGGGCGAGCTCGACCAGCCCGTCCCTCTCGGTGAACTGCAGCGTGTTGGCGAAGGCGATCCCGAACTCCATCCCGCCATCATGGCCGCTGCGAACCCCGCCCGACCCGTTCTGTTCGTTCGATCACACCACCACCGTTGTGATCGAACGAACAGAACGGGGGGAGAGATCCTCAGGCCTTCTCGGCGTGACCGCCGAACTGGGACCGCATCGCGGAGAGGACCTTTCCGGTGAACGTGCCCAGGTCCCGGGACTCGAAGCGCTGGTAGAGCGCGGCGGTGATGACCTCGGCGGGCACCCCCGCCTCGACCGCGGCGAGCACCGTCCAACGGCCCTCGCCCGAGTCCGACACCCGGCCCCCGAACTCGTCGAGCTCTGGGGACTGCGCCAGGGCTGCCGCGGTCAGGTCGACCAGCCAGGAGCTGATCACCGACCCGCGTCGCCACACCTCGGCCACTTCGGCGACGTCGATGTCGTAGCGATAGGCCCACGGGTCGCGCAGCGGCGTGGTCTCGGCATCGGCGACGGCGCCAGCGGCGGCGTTGCCGACCCCGGCGTGCTTGATGATGCTCAGGCCCTCGGCCAGGGCCGCCATCATCCCGTACTCGATGCCGTTGTGGACCATCTTCACGAAGTGGCCCGCGCCGCTGGGCCCGCAGTGCAGCCACCCGTCCTGGGCGGTCCCGCCGCCGGTCCGGCCCGGCGTGGGTTCGACGGCGCCGGCCATCGGGCCGGGAGCGATCGTCTCCCAGATCGGGGCCAGTCGCTCCACCGCCTCGTCGTCGCCGCCGATCATCAGGCAGTAGCCCCGCTCCCGACCCCACACGCCGCCGCTGGTGCCGCAGTCGACGTAGTGGATGCCCCTCTCGGACAGCGCTTCGGCCCGGTGGATGTCGTCGCGGTAGTAGGAGTTGCCGCCGTCGATCACCGTGTCGCCGGCCGCGAGCAGCGGGGCGAGCTCGTCGACGGTTCCCTGCACCACGCCGGCGGGCACCATGATCCACACCGTCCGTGGCGCCTCGAGGGCGGCGACGAAGTCGCCCAGGGTGTGGGCCCCGGTTGCCCCCTCGGCCTCGAGGGCCGCGACGGCGTCCGCGCTCAGGTCGTGCACGACGCAACGGTGGCCGTCGGCCATGAGGCGGCGCACGAGGTTCGCCCCCATCCGTCCGAGTCCGATCATGCCGAGCTGCATCGGGGTGTCGGTCGCCATGTCGGACCTCCGTCGTGGTCGGGGAACGGGTCCGGGACCCGATCCAGTCTGGGTCAGCGCCCCCGCAGGGCGCGGTAGGTGCGGATCAGCGCCGCGGTCGACGAGTCGGTGTCCAGGTCGGGTTCCTCGGGCGAGGTGAGCGCCGGCAGGATCGCCACCGCCAGCTCCTTGCCGAGCTCGACACCCCACTGGTCGAACGCGTTGATGCCCCAGATCGTGGCCTGGGTGAACACGCTGTGCTCGTAGAGCGCCACCAGGGTGCCCAGCCGGTACGGCGTGAGCTCCTCGCTCAGCAGGACCGTCGTCGGCCGGTTGCCCTCCATCACCCGGTGCGGAACGACGGCCTCGGGAGTGCCGAGGGCCCGGACCTCGGCCTCGGTGCGGCCGAAGGCCAGAGCCTGGCTCTGGGCGAACACGTTCGACGTGAGGATGTCGTGGTGCTCGCCGAGCGGGTTGCGGCTGCGGGCGAAGGCGATCAGGTCGACGGGCACCAGCCGGGTCCCTTGGTGCAGCAGCTGGTAGAAGCTGTGCTGGCCGTTGGTGCCCGGCTCGCCCCAGTAGATGAGCCCGGTGTCGTAGTCGACCGCGGCACCGTCGAGGGTGACGTGCTTGCCGTTGGACTCCATCGTCAGCTGCTGCAGGTAGGCGGGGAACCGGGCCAGGTACTGGTCGTAGGGCATGACCCCGATGGTCTGCACGTCGAAGAGCTCGCTGTACCAGACCGCCAGCAGTCCCATCATCACCGGAAGGTTCTGGCGGAACGGTGCGGTGCGGAAGTGCTCGTCCATCGCGTGGAAGCCGTCGAGCATCTCGCGGAAGCGCTCGGGTCCGACGGCGATCATCGTCGACAGCCCGATGGCGGAGTCCATCGAGTACCGACCGCCGACCCAGTCCCAGAACCCGAACATGTTGGCGGTGTCGATGCCGAACGCCGCCACCTCCGCGGCGTTGGTCGACACCGCGACGAAGTGCCGGGCGACCTCGGCGTCGGGACCGAGCGCCGCGAGCAGCCACTTCCGGGCCGAGCGGGCGTTGGTCATCGTCTCGATGGTCGTGAAGGTCTTCGAGGCGACGATGAACAGGGTCTCGGCCGGGTCGAGGTCGACGGTGGCCTCGACCAGGTCGGTGGCGTCGACGTTGGACACGAACCGCATCGTCATGTCGCGGTCGCTGTAGCTGCGCAGCGCCTCGTAGGCCATGACCGGCCCCAGGTCCGAGCCGCCGATGCCGATGTTGATCACGTTGCGGATCGGTCGGCCGGTGTGGCCGACCCACTCGCCGGAGCGGACCCGAGCCGCGAACGCGGCCATGGAGTCGAGGACGTCGTCGACCTGGGCGACCACGTCGACACCGTCGAGCGCCAGCGGCTGGTCGCGTGGTCGACGGAGGGCGATGTGCAGGACCGAGCGGTCCTCGCTGACGTTGATCCGGTCGCCACGGAACATGGCGTCGATGGCGTCCCGGAGGCCCGACTGGCCGGCCAGCTCGACCAGCAGGTCGAAGGTCTCGTCGGTCGCCCGGTGCTTGGACAGGTCCGCGTGGAGGCCGCAGGCCCGCAACACCAGGCGCTCCCCGCGGTCGGGGTCCTCGGCGAACAGATCGCGCAGGTGCGTGCCGGCGATCGTGGCGTGGTGCGCGACCAGGGCGGCGTGGGCTGGACGCTCTCGGAACGGCTCGACGGTCACCTTCGCTCCGGTTCGGTCGGGGAGGAACCGAGCGTACCGGCGGATCGGGGCCGCATCGCTCAGGTCGCCGACCGGACCTGCGCGCCCTCGATGCAGCGGAGCTCAGCCCTGCGTGGACCGGGACAGCGGGAGGAGGGAGTCGGTTCCGTCGGGGGTCCCGCCGGTGCGCCGGGTGAGGTCCAGGGTCGCCTGACCGACCCCGACCGCGGTCGGATCCTCGACCAGGAGACCCGCCAGGCGGGCGATGGCCGCCTGGCCCAACCGGGCATCGGGGTGCTCCGGCTCTGCGCCGGTGATGACCCGGCCGAGTGCCGCGAGCCTGAGGACCCGGTGCCCGTCGACCTCCAGGACCTCGTCGGCGTCGAACGGGTCGGCTCCGGTGCCACACGATGTCCCGTCGTCGTCTCCCATCACCACGACGGCGCTGCGCACCATGACCGCCGTGGGATCGACGGCCAGGCGCTGCGCGACCGCGGCCTGCTGCCAGGCCAGGGAGTCCAGGGTCGTGGTGCGATCCCTGCCCTCGACGAACAGTCTGGTCTCGGAGCGGAAGAACCCGCCCACGTCACGGACCTCGATCGGACCCCGGTCGCCGACGGTGGCCAGCACCCACAGCCCGTGCGGGGCGATCACGACGTGGTCGATCCGATGGCGGCAGCCCGGGATCTCGACGTCGTCGAGAACCGTCGCACGCCGGTCCGTGCACGCCATCACGGTTCGGCGGAGCAGGCGGCGCTCGGAGAGGGTCCCCGACGGGGTCCCCGGCCCCAGGCCCAGACCCCCGAGCAGGGAGCGTGGTTCCGCGAGGTGGGCGTCGGAGCGGACGGGGGTGTGGTGGGACGTCGGCACCTCTCCAGGAGTACCGGAACCCCGGGGAGGTGTCGCTGGGCGGATGCACCCGGTGGCGTGGGCACTCCGGGTCGCTGGTCCCGGGCGGCCCAGGACCCCGATCCCCGGATCGGCTCAGCGCTGAAGGTGGGCTCGGAGTCAGCCGGCGGTCGGCGCGGATCCGCTCCCCGCCGCGAGCATCGCCGCTCCCACTATGCCGGCCTGGTTGCGCAGCCGGGCCGGCATGATCGGCGTGCGCAGGTCGATGAGGGGCAGGAACTCGTCGGCCCGCTTGGAGATGCCGCCGCCGATCAGGATCAGGTCGGGCCACAGCAGGCGCTCGACCAGCTCCAGGTACTCCTGGAGGCGTTGGGCGTAGCTCTTCATGGAAAGGCGCTCCGCCTTGCGCACCGAGCTGGCGGCGTATCGCTCGGCGTCGCCGCCGTGCAGCGGTAGGTGGCCGAGCTCGGTGTTGGGGACGAGCGTGCCGTCGACGAACAGAGCGCTGCCGATGCCGGTGCCGAGCGTCAGCATGAGGACCACGCCGGCGACCGCCCGTCCGTCGTCGCTGCGGCCCGCTCCGACGCGCATCTCGGCGACCCCGGCCGCGTCCGCGTCGTTGACGACGACGACCGGTCGGTGCAGGGCGCGACCGATCACGTCGACGGCATCCACCCCGATCCAACCCGGGTCGATGTTGGCCGCGGTCGACACCGTTCCGCTCCGCACCACGGCCGGCAGCGTCAGTCCGACGGGGGCGCCGGCGTCGAGGCGGGTCGCTCCGTCTCGGTCCATCACCAGGTCGACCACCTCGACGATGGTCCCGATGACGGCGTCCGGGGTAGCGGGCGTCGGCGTCGTGATGCGCACCCGCTCCGAGATCAGGCTGCCGGTGACGGGGTCGACCGAGGCTGCCTTGATCCCCGAGCCGCCGACGTCGATGCCGATCACCGACCGCACCCCGGGCGCCGACGCCGGTCCGTCGTGTGAGGTCGGGTCCGGTAGCCGGTGGTCGATGCCGTCATCCGGGAGGGATCCGGTGAACGGCGGGGGCTCGATGACCATGGGGACGAACTCCGACTCGTTCATGGGACACAGCATGCCCCGAGAGGGTGCGTTCGGCGACCGGGGCCGAGGTGGTGCGCTCAGCGCGGTCCGAGCAGGGCGATCAGGTCGATGTCGCTCAGGTCGGTGCTGTCGATGCGCTCGTCGTCGGGGTAGGTGCCGTCGGGGGTGAGACGGTCGACCACCGGGGGCAGCAGGCGGGCCATGCCCGCGGCGACGTCGCCGGTCGACACGCCGAGCGCCGTCGCGATCTCCTTGCTGCGGGTCGGGCCGAGGGCGTCGCGGACGCGGTCGGCGCTGACCGGCTCGTTGGCGCCGGGACCCATCCAACTGGTCGTCTGGTCGTCGGCGCCGACCTGGTTGAGCCCGCCGATCAGGTCCATGAGCCCGTCGCGTCGGATCAGGGCAACGATCTGGTCGAGGAGGCCGGTTCCGTCGCCGAAGGCGTCTCGTAGGTCCACGTCGGGCACCTCCTCATCGGGGCGCCCAGCCGTTCCGGACGCGCTCCGCTCCCGACGATAACCACACACGAGCCTGCGGCGGTGTCCGTCCGGTCCGTGCCCCCGAGCACATTGTTCAGTCCAGCCCGCGACGTGCCGATCTTCATGGCATGTCCAACAGGGAAGGGAACCGGACGGGTTCCGGCCACCGGTCTGCGGCCGGGGCCGACGTGATGGCCGGACCCGCGCTGCGACGCGCCCGGGAGATGGCCGGTCTGGACCGGGCCGACGCCGCTCGTCGTGTCGGCGTGGGCCGTCGCGACCTCCGGGGGATCGAATCCGGCGTCCGGCCGGTGAGCACGACGGTGCTGGAGCGGGCGATCTCGGTGTACAGCGACGACGACCTCGACCTCCCGCCCCGACAGGACCTCCGCCACCCCACCCATCCGCACCTGCTGGTGATCGGTGACGAGGTGGTCCACGCCGATCCGTTCCGGGACGACGACTCCGACGTGCTGGCCGACTACGTGGCCGCGGTGCGACGGCAGCGGGGCCTCGACCCCGACGCCGAGGTCCACTTCCGCTCCGCCGACCTGGTGCAGCTGGCGTCGGTGCTCGACCTGGCCGCCCCGGACCTGGAACGGCGACTGCGGCGAGCGGCGGGGATGGACGACGTTCCGGCCCGTCGGGCCGCCCGGCTGCTCGTGCTCACCGGCCTGGCCCTGGCGCTCGCCGGAGCGACCGAGAGGTCCGCACGGGACATGGCGTGGAGGCCTCCGTTGAGCGGGGTGCCGCTGTTCGACGTCACCGCCCGATCCGCCCGGACCCGCCCGATCGATTCCCGCATCCCCGCCGCGGGCCCGGGCCCGAACGGAGCGGTCCCGGCTGCACCGGAGCTCTTCACGACCCGGGAGCAGACCGGCGCCGTGGTCAGGGACTCGTCGTGGCTGGCCCGCGACGGGCGGCGCCCGGCGTTCAGCACCGAGCCCCGGGTCCGCCTGGACGCCGCCGCCGAGGTGGTGGCGAACGTGGTCGCGGCCGCGTCGGGCGAGTTGGCCGGACCCCGGTGGGCGATCGAGCCGGCGGCGTTGCCGGCAGCCCCGGCGGTCGCGCCGACTGCAGCTCCGACGGCCTGAACCGTCGACCAGCATCAGACCGACCTGCATCAGGGAGTCGGTCGCGTCCACCCGAGGGCCACGCGGCCATGATGGGCGGCGTGAACGACGAGCCGGCACCGCTGACCACTGACGCCGTACGGCTGGACGGCCGGGTCGTGGTCGTCACCGGTGCAGCGAACGGGATCGGTCGCGCCACCGCGGTGGCTGCGGCCGCGTTCGGAGCGTCGGTGGCGGTGTGCGACCGTGATGCCGACGGGCTGGCCGTCCTGGTCGACGAGCTCGCACGCGACCGGTCCGTCGGGCCGGACCGGGTCCACGCCGAGGTCCTCGACGTCCGAGACCGCGACTCGGTGGCCGCCTTCGCGGCGGCGACCGTGGCGCGGTTCGGGGTCGTCCACGGCCTGGTCAACAACGCCGGCGGCACCTACCGGGCGGCGTTCGTCGACTCGTCGACCAAGGGCGACCGGGCGCTGGTCGACGAGAACTTCACCAGCGTCGTCGACGTGACCCGGGCGGTGGTCGAGGCGATGGGCGCGGGCGGCTCGATCGTCAACGTCACCTCGAGCGAGGCGTTCCAGGCCGCGCCGGGCTTCTCGGTGTACGCGGCGATGAAGGCGGCGGTGGAGAACCTGACCCGCACCCTCGCCCTGGAGCTCGCGGACCGGGGGATCCGGGTCAACTCGGTTGCGCCCGACGGGATCCCGACCCACGGCGACGCGGCCCTGGCCGAGTCGGTGCAGGCCGAGTCGCGGTTCCGTCCGCCGCCGGTGCCGCCGATCGGACGGTTCGCCGACCCGTCAGAGGCGGCATCGGTGATCGTGTTCCTGCTCGGGGACCTGGCCCGGTTCGTGACCGGTACGACGGTGCACGTCGACGGCGGCCTCCACGCCGCCGGCGGCTGGCACCGGATATAGGGGTCCTCAACGACAGACCTTGTCGCAATCCTGACCTCAGAAAGCCGGGCCGGTCCGAACCGGTCGATGCGGACCCGACCTCCGGCAGTCGCCCCCGGGTGCCAGACTCGCCGCGATGTTGCGGTTGGCCCTGCGCTCGGCCCGGGCCCACTGGCGTCGGTTCGTCCTGACCGCGACCGCGGTGGTCGTCGGGGTCGCCTTCGTCGTCGCCGCGTTCGTGCTGACCGACAGCCTGGCCCGCTCGATCCGCGACCTGCTGCACGACACCGCAGGCCGTTCCGACATCGTCGTGCGGGCCGCGACCGGGTCGACCGGTGGCCCGGGCGGGGTCTTCGGAGGATCCCGCGCCGGAGTCCCCGCCGCTCTGCTGCCGGAGTTGGCCGCGGTGCCCGGGGTGGGGGTCGCCGACGGCATCGTGTCCGGCCCGGGCCAGCTGCTCGACAAGGGCGGTCGGTCCGGGGCGTTCGACTTCTCGCTGGTCAGCAACTGGCCGGTCGAGCCCGACCTGTTCGGGGTCCGGCTGGCGTCGGGGACGGCGCCGAGCGGGCCTGAGGACGTCGTGATCGACGCCGAGACCGCGGCAGAGCGCGGACTCGGGCTGGGGGACCGGGTCCGGGTCGCGACCCGACGGGGGATCGTCGACGCCCGCATCTCGGGGATCGCCGAGCAGCGCGGCACCGGGCTGATCACCGCGGCGTCGGTGCTGGCCTTCTCCTCGGAGCGGGCTGCCGAACTGGTCGGCGTCCCCGGCTGGTACAGCGTGGTCAACATCGGCCTGGAACCCGGCGCGAAGTCCGACGACGTGCAGACGGCGCTGCGGAAGGTCGGCGGGGAGTCGGTGTCGGTGTTCAGCTCGGAGGCGCTGGTGGCCGCGGCCCAGGCCGACATCGAGGAGGAGCTCACCAACTTCGTCGGGCTCCTGCTCGGGTTCGCGGGTGTGACGTTGTTCGTCAGCGCGTTCCTGATCTGGAACACGTTCACGATCGTGGTGGCCCAACGCACCCGGGAGCTGGCTCTGCTGCGGGCGGTCGGGGCGTCGCGTCGGCAGGTGGCAGCCTCGGTGATCGGCGAGGGGCTCGTCGTCGGGTCGGCCGCATCGGCGCTCGGCCTGGGACTGGGCGTCCTGCTCGGCATGGGCCTCCAGCGACTGATCGTGGTGCTCGGGGTGGCGCTGCCGCTCGACTCGGTGGTGTTCGAGCCCCGCACCGCGGTGGCGGGCGTGGTCGTGGGTCTGGGCGTGACCGCGGTGTCGGTGGTCGGCCCGGCCCGACGCGCCACCGCGGTTCCGCCGGTGGCGGCGATCCAGTCCATCGACGCCACCCCGACCCGACGGTCCCTCGGCCGACCGGTCGTCGGTTCGGTGCTGCTCGGGGCCGGGCTGGTCATCGGCGCCCGGGCCCTGGCCCTGCCGGCCGAACCCGTCGACCCGCGGGTCAAGGGGGTGGCGCTCGGCGCGCTGCTCGGGTTCCTCGGCGTGGCGGCCCTCGCCCGGTTCCTGGCCGGTCCGATCGTCTCGGTGCTCGGGGCGCCGACGCGGGCGACCGGGGTCGCTGGGCGGATCGCGGCCCGGAACTCCGTGCGCAACCCTCGGCGGACGGCGTCCACGGCGTCCGCGCTCATGATCGGGCTGGCCCTGGTGGCGACCACCCTGGTGGTCGGCGAGTCGGTGCGGACCGCGATCCGAGGCGGGCTGACCCGGTCGGTGCACGCTGAGGTGGTGGTCGACTCCGGGTCGGTGGCCCCGTTCGACGCTGCGACGATCGACGCCATCGCCGCGGCTCCGGGCGTGGCCGAGGCGGTGCCGATGTCGATCACGCGCTCCGACACGGTCGGCGCGCCCGGCCGCCTCGCCATGACCACCGGCGACGTGGAGCAGATGGCGTCCGTGGTCGACCCGGAGATCGTCGAGGGCCGCTCGCCGCGGGGAGCCGACGAGATGGCGGTCAACCGCCGCTGGGCCGATGACAAGGGGGTGGAGCTCGGGCAGCGGCTCACCCTCAAGGGTGGCGACGTCACCCGGACCCTCGAGGTGGTCGGCGTCTACCAGCGTCGTGAGCTCTACGACGACACCTTCGCCCCGACCGCGGCGGTCGCCGGGCTGCTCGGCGTGGAGCCGGCGGCCCGCCTGGTGTTCGTGCGAACCGAGCCGGGGGCCGACCCGGCGCGGGTGGCGGCGGAGCTGGCCCGGGTCGCGGCGACCATCCCGAATTCGACGGCGCAGGTGCGCGCCGATTTCGTCGAGAGCCGGACCGGGTCGGTCGACATCATCATCAGCATCGTCAACGTCCTGCTCGGATTCGCGGTCGCGGTGGCCGCCCTCGGGATCGCCAACACCCTGGCCCTGTCGGTGGTGGAGCGGACCCGCGAGCTCGGCCTGTTGCGGGCTGTCGGCATGTCGCGGCGCCGGATGCGGCGCATGGTCCGGCTCGAGGGGGTGCTGATCGGCACCTTCGGCGGTGTGCTGGGACTGGTGGTCGGCGTGGGCTTCGGGGCAGCGCTGGTCGCGGCGCTGCCGGCCGAGAACGCCGAGCTCACCCTGCCGTGGACGCGCCTGGCCGCGCTCGCGGTGCTCGGCTCGGTCCTCGGCATCGTGGCCGCCGCGCTGCCGGCGCGGCGGGCGGGCCGGCTCGACGTCCTCGACGCGATCGCCGAGGAGTGAGAGCGACCGCGGCCGGTCCGTCGGGCGGCGTGCTCAGCGGCCGGTCCAGAATCGGCGGGTGGCCGGCTGGGGGTCCTCGACCAGCGTGATCTCGGTGTCGAACAGCATCAGCGGCCGCTCGGTCGCGGCGACCGGCAGGCTGGGCCAGGTGTTCATCGTGGCGGTGCGGGGCACGCCGCTGCGGGCGAAGGAGACCCACGAGTCGTGCATGGCGTCGGCCAGCTCGGTGGGGGCGTCGGGTCCGATCAGCACGTGCAACCGGTGGTCGCCGACCATGTGGAACACGAACGGGATCTCGACCGCGTGGGCGGCGCCGATCATCCCGCCGAAGGCGGGGCTGCGCCAGTCGAAGCGGTACTGGTGCACCGGGGCGTGGGCGACCTGGGCGTCGGCCAGACGCACCGCGGGTATGCGGAACACGACGTCGGTGAGCAGCGCGCACTCGACGTCGGCCGCGGAGCGGTCGCCGTCGTCGGCGCGGTAGGCGTCGAGCGCGCCGTCGACATCGGTGGTCACCAGCTCGAGCCGTCGGCGCAGCGCGTCGTCGTCGACGGGGGCGGGAGCCATGAGGGCGAACAGCTTCCACTCCTCGAGGTTGGAGCCGATGAGCAGCGGCACCCCGGCCGCGGAACCCGCAGCGACGGCGGCCTCGGGGTCGGTGGGCACGACGACGCCGTCGGCGACCGGGGTGAACGCCAGGAACGCGACCGGACTGCCGGTCCGGCGCACGATCGCGTCGGGGTCGGCGAGTCGCGCGGCCGAGACCGCGGCGTGGGCCTTGAGCAGCTCCTCGACGCTCAGCTCCCGCAGGCCCGCAACGGAGTCGACGCCCGCAGCGGCCATGAACTCGGCGGTGTCGACCGCGGCGTTGCCCGGAGACTTGGCCGTCAGCGCCCCGGACTGGGAGATGGCCTTGTGGAACAGACCCCGGGCCCGGGCGACGGTCAACAGCAGCGACACGCTCATGGCCCCGGCGGACTCGCCGAAGATGGTCACGTTGTCGTGGTCGCCTCCGAAGGCGGCGATGTTGTCCCGCACCCACTCCAGCGCGGCGACCTGGTCGAGGAGTCCCACGTTCCCGGACCCGGACTCGGCGGGGTCGACCGAGGTCAGGTCGAGGAAGCCGAGGGAGCCGAGCCGGTAGTTGATGCTGACGAACACGACGCCGTCGTGGGCGAAGCGGGTTCCGTCGTACAGGGGCGACGAACCCGAGCCCATCTCGAAGCCGCCGCCGTGGATCCACACCATGACCGGCAGGGCGTCGCCGCCATCGGCACCGCCGTCCGGGGAGCCGGGAGCGGTGGTCCAGACGTTGAGGTGCAGACAGTCCTCGTCCCACGCCTCGGCCTCGCCGCCGAAGAGGGCGTCCATCATCGACGGGTTCTGAGGTGACACAGGCCCGAAGGCGGTTGCGTCCCGGACGCCGTCCCAGGGATCGCGGGGTTCGGGGGGACGGAAGCGGAGCGGGCCGACCGGCGCGGCAGCGAAGGGGATCCCGGCGAAGCGGGCGACGCCGTCGCGCCACTCGCCGCGCAGGTCGCCGTGGGTGGATGTGACGACGATGTGGTCGCCGTCGGCAGGGGATCCGGTCGCGGTCATGGCGATGATCTAGCACCCGGACCCGGCACCGCGTCCGCCGAAGTCGTCGGCGGGGCGATCGCGACCTCGTCGCAACTCCGGGTTGCGGGACCCATCTACTCGGTATATACATACGGAGTAGCTATACGGAGTAGGTGCCGGATCCGGCCGATCGGTGGACTCGGCCCGAACGACGAGCAGGAAGGGGGAGTCGATGTCGGTGCGGAACGGACTCCTGGCACTGCTGGCGTCGAACCCCCGACACGGCTACGAGCTCAAGAAGGAGCTCGAGGAGCGGACCGGCTCGCTGTGGGAGCTCAACGTCGGGCAGGTGTACACGACCCTCTCCCGACTGGAGCGCGACGGCCTGGTGGTCGAGGTCGACGGTGCCCACCCGTCGTCCGGCCCCCAGGACCAGCGCCAGTACGCCCTCACCGACGCGGGACGACAGGTTGTGCGCGAGTGGTTCGCCGAGCCCCGGTCGCGACCGTCGCCGGACCGCGACGAGCTGGTCATCAAGCTGACCATCGCCGCCGGGCTCGACGGCTCCGCCGGCCTGGGCGTCGACCTCGACGAGGTGATCGACGCCCAGCGGGTGGTCACCACCGAGGAGCTCCAGCGCTACACGCGCCTCAAGGCCGCGGCGGCACCCGACGACGTCGCCCGCCTCTTCGCGCTCGACGCGGTGACCGCGCAGATCGAGGCCGAGCTCCGGTGGCTCGACCAGTGCCAGCAGAGGTTCGGGCAGCACGTCCACGACCAGCAGCTCCACGGACAGCTGCGTGGCCGGGGAGCGCCCCGCGCCGCGACCCGAACGACGAACCGACGAGGGAAGGGGAGACGGTGACCGAGGTGATCGAACCCACCGACGACAGCACCGGCACGGCCGACGACAGCACCGGCTCAGGAGCCCCGGGTCAGGAGGTCGCGACCGTGTTGCGGCTGGTCGACATCGTGCAGACCGTTCCCGACGGGCGTTACCGCCGGGTGGTCCTCGACGGAGTCGACCTGGACGTCGGCGCCGGAGAGATGGTCGTGCTCATGGGGCCCTCGGGCTCGGGCAAGACGACGCTGCTGCGCATCGCCGCGGGCATCGACCGGCCCGAGCGGGGCATGCCGGTCGTCGACGGCGAGCACCTGTGGGTGCTGTCGGCGTCGCAGCTGGCCGAACTGCGACGGCGCAGCATCGGCTACGTCGAACAGCGCTGGAACCTTCTCGACTCGCTCACCGTGGTCGAGAACGTGGCCCTGCCCCTCGAGCTCGACGGCACCGGATCCCGCGAGGCCACCCGCGACGCCATGGCTGCGCTCGAGGACGTCGGCATCGCCGAGCTCGCCCGGCAGTTCCCGTCATCGCTGTCGGGTGGCGAGCAGCAGCGCGCGGCGGTCGCCCGGGCACTGGTCGGGACCCGTCACGTCCTGATCGCGGACGAGCCGACCGGAGCGCTCGACGCCCTCACCGCCGAGGTGGTGATGCGCCTGATCCGCGGCCGCTGCGACCGCGACGGCACCGCCGTGCTGCTCGCCACCCACGACCCGGCCGTAGCCGGTTGGGCCGACCGGGTCGTGTACCTGCGGGAAGGTCAGCTCTCGGACCACGTCGCGCGGGCGGCCCGGTGAGCGCCGGGTCGATCAGCGCCACGCGGGCGCTGCTGCGTCGCTCTCGGCGTCTGGCGGTGCGCAGCCCGCTGCGCACGCTGTGGACCGGACTTCTGGTGCTCGTCGCGGTCGCAGCGGGCGCCATGGTGATGTCGGCGGACTGGGGCCAGGTCGCTCGCTCGCGATCCCCGGAGCGCAACCTGGGCGCGGCCGACGCGGTCTACCTGGTGTCGGACTGGCCGGGGGAGCAGACCCCGGCGCTCACCGACGCGGTCACCGCCGCACTTCCCGACGGCTCGTCGGTTGCCGTCCAGCAGGTCGTCTCCGGCCTCACCCTGACCGCAACGACTTCGACCGGTGGCGGCGAGGACCCGTCCGGGCGTGCGGCCTACGGAGCGGCGTACCAGGCCGACTGGTCGGCTCCGGAGCTGGCCGGGGTGCTGCACCTGGTCGAGGGTCGCGCCCCCCGCGACGGTGAGGCGGTGCTCACCGCGGACACGGCGAGCACCCTCGGACTGGGCGTGGGCGACCACGTGCGGATCGACTTCTCCGCGGTTCCGCTGACGGTGGTGGGGGTCGGCACGGTCGGCCCGCCCGACGAGGCCGGCGTGGTGCTGTCGGAGGGCCAGCTCGTCCCGGCGGAGGGGTCGGCGTCGGTCAGCGCGATGCGCGTGTACGTGGACCTTCCGGCGGGGACCGAGCCGCCGCCCGGCGACGACATCTCGGCGGCCCTCGCCACCGGCGCGGGCACCGCGGTGCGGACCTCGTCGATCGTCGGTCCGGTCACCCCGTCGATGCTGTCGCGTGCCCCGACGGCGAAGCCGGACGCGTGGATGCTCGCGACCTCCGACCCGGGTGCGCCGCTGGCTCGCTCGGCGGGGTTGCTGGTCGCGGTGCTGGTCGTGGTCGGGGTCCTGGCCGGCGCCGCGTTCGGTCTGGGCGCCACCCGCCGGATGCGCGCCACCGGGCTCCTGGCCGCCAACGGCGCCGACGACGGACACCTGGTGACGGCCGCCGCATCCGAGGCGCTGGTGGTGGCGCTGCCGGCCGCGGTCCTCGGCGTGGTCGTCGCCTGGGCGGCGCGCGGACCGTGGATCCGGCTGCGGTTGCCGGGGTGGGCCTCGTTGGTCGACGCGACCCTCCCGTGGCCGTGGGCGCTGGCGGTGGTCGCGGCCGCGGTGGTCGCCTCGACCGTCGGTGCGGTCGTCTTCAGCCGCCCGATGCGCACCACGACCACCTCGGCGCTGCTCGACGGCCGCGGTCCGTCGACCGGGGCTGCGTCGGGCCGCGGTGGAGCGCCGCGGCCGGTGCCCTGGTGGGGGTGGATGGTCGCAGCGCTGTTCCTGTGGTGGCTGGCCAGCAGTCTGCTCGGTGTGTTCACCCGTGGCGGGATGCTCGGCGGGCTCGTGGTCCTGCCGATCGTCGGGCTGTGGGTCGGGCTCGCGCTGGTCGCGGTCCGGGTGGCTCGGGCGGTGCTGGGCCGCGACCCGCTCGGACGGCTGGTCGCCCGTGACCTTCGGCGCCGACGGATCTCGTCGACCGCCGCGGTCATGGTCGTGGCCACGTGGGTGTTCATCGCCGTGGCCGGCACCGCCACCGACTGGGGCCGGACCGTCAGCGTGACCTACGGCATGCCGTCGGTCACCACCGACTACTCGGTCGATCCGGCGTCGCCGTCGACCACGTTCCCGCTGACGCCGTCGCCGACCCCGACCACGATCCCGGGCGAGCCGGGGACGACCGCCACGGTCCCGCCGTCGACCGACACCCCGACGGTCCCGACCGACGGACCGACCGGCCAGGTGGTCGACACCGCCGTCGTGTACCGCCCGGCGGAGCGTTCGTCATCCGCGTGGTCCGGCACGTCCGGCTGGACGGTGAGGGCGGGGGACGGCAGCGCACCGGGTGAGACGGGTCCCGGCGCGCCCGCCGGGGGTGGCCAGCCGACCGGGCTCCCCGACGGCCTGGCGGCAGAGCTCGCGGCCGCCGGCCTGGAGACGACGCCGGCATCTCTCGGACGATGGACCGGGCCCTGTCCGGTGTGTCCCGACGGCTTCGTCCCCACGGTGCTCGTCCTCGACTCCGCTGACGGGATCGGCCTGCCGCCGGCGACGGTCGCCCTGCTCGAGGCCGGCTACGCCGTCACACCGTTCAACGTCGCCGGCGTCGAGTCCCAGGCCGTGGCCGGCGTGCCGGTCCGCGTCGGTGACGTCCCCGGAGCGGCGCAGGCGGTGGTGTTGGCGTCATCGGTCGCCGAGCCGGTGGGGCTCACCGACGTCCAACCGGTGCTGGTCGGCTCCACCGGAGGACTGGACGCCAATCAGGCCGACGAGGTGGCCGCCATCGTGTCCACGGCGGGGCTCTGGGTCGACTCCGGATCGTGGACCCTGTCCGAGGCGTGGAACCGGGAGCAGTCCCTGCCGATCGGAGGGGACGCGGAGCCGACGTTGTGGCCCTGGTCGGTGGTGCTGGTCGCAGTCACGCTGCTGGTCACCGCCGCGCACCGACGGGAGCACGGCGAGGCGGCAGCCGTGCTGCGGGTGATCGGATCCACACCCCGGACCACCCGGCGCCTGGCTTCGCTCACCGCGGGCTCGCTCGCCGGTGTCGGCGTCGTCATGGGACTCACCCTCACCGTGGTCGTCGTCGGAGCCGTCGCCGCCCAACGCCGGTACGGATCTGGCTTGGAGAGCGCGCGGTTCGACGGCCTGTGGAACCGCGAGGCGACCGCTCTGCTGGTCGCGTCGCTGCTCATCCCGGTCGTGGTCGCGCTGCTGGCCCGGCTGATCCCTCCGGCCCGACCGCGTCGGGGTTGGGAGGGCGCGGCGCCTGCGTGAGCGGGGTCGCTACGATCGCCGGTCGTGCGAGTTCTGGTGACCGGGGCGACGGGGTTCGTGGGATCGCACGCCGTGGCCGAGATGCTCGCCGCCGGCCACGACGTGCGCTGCCTCGTGCGCGACCCCACCCGACTCGACGGCGCGCTCAGCTCGACCGACCGGGAACGGGTCGACGTGGCGGTCGGCGACGTGCTCGACGCCGCCTCGGTCCGCCGGGCGCTCGACGGCTGCGACGCCGTGCTGCACGCCGCGGGCGCGGTCGGGGTGTCCCGAGCGCACGCGGGCTCGCGCGACGTCAACGTCGAGGGGACCACCCACGTGATCGGCCAGGCGGTGGCCGCGGGGTGCGACCCGATCCTGTACACCTCGTCGATCGTGGTGCTCGACGACTCGGTGCCGACCATGACCGCGGAGACGCCGCTCGGAGCGCCGTCGGGTCCGTACGGCCGATCGAAGCGCGACGCCGAGCTCGTCGCACGCCAGCACCAGGCAGCGGGTGACCCGGTGGTGAGCTTCTACGTCGGCGGGGTTTTCGGGCCCGAGTGCCCCGACGTCGCGTCGGGCATGTCGGGCATCGTCGGCGCGGTCAACCAGGCGATGCCGATCCCTCACGGCGGCATCGGCACCATCGACGTCCGCGACCTGGCCCGGCTGCTGACCGCCGCCCTCGAGTCGGGGCGGGGACCACGTCGGTTCATGGTCGGCGGCCAGTTCCTGAGCTGGGACGACTGGTCGACGCTGCTGGGCGAGGTCACCGGTCGACCCATCCGCCGCATCCCGATGCCGTCGATCGTGATCCGCTCGTCGGGCCGGGCGCTCGACCTGCTCAAGCGGGTGCGGGACTTCGACTACCCGCTCACCCACGAGGCCGCGGTGCAGATGACGTCGTCGCCGCGCTGCGACGACCGGGTCACCCTCGCCGAGCTCGGTGTCGACGTCCGTCCGGTCGCCGACACGATGGCCGACAGCGTGCGGTGGCTCATCGCCGAGGGTCACATCGACGCGTCCCGGGCGCCGGCACTCGTCCCCTGATCGGCCCGTCGGAACTCGGCGACGCGCAGGGCCGACGAGTTGGTGAGGCGGTGGCCCGCCGGTCAGGGGGTGCGGGTGAGGAGCAGCTGTAGCTCCAGCACGCCGTGGTCGTCGACCGACAGCACGATCGGCGCAGAGGGGACGGTGACGCCGTAGTCGGAGAACGTCACGTCGAGCGAGCCGACGACGACCACGGTCCCGTCGACCAGCTTGGCCTGCAGCGGGAACTCGACCGCCCTGGTCACCCCGTTGATGGTCAGGTCTCCCTTGGCGGTCGCGGTGACCTCGGACCCGTCGGCCGCGTCCGCTCCGAGGTCGATGGGGGCGGTGAGCGTGAAGGTGGCGGTCGGGTTCTGCCCGGTGTTGAGCGCTTCCTGCACGCGGCGGTCCCGGCGTGACTCGTTGGTGGTGATCGTGGTCATGTCGACGGTGAAGGTCGCGGCGGTCACCTCGGTGCCGGCGATGGTCATCGACCCGGTCACCGCGTTGGTGCGACCGACGGCCTCCGCGGCCCCGATAGAGGCCAGCTCCTCGGAGACGCGGAAGCCGACGAACGTGCCGGTCGCCGACTCGTAGTCGAACTCGCCGGTGCTGGTGTCGACGGTCCAGCTCCCGTCGATGCCCGTGGGTGTCGCCCCGCCCGGAGCGGTGCTCGACGATCCGCCCGGGGTGGAGCCGGTGGTCGAGACGCCCTCGGCCGCTGTGTCGAGGTCGACCTCGTCGGGGGCGTCGTCGCGCAGGAACCAGTACAGCCCGCCACCGATGAGCGCGAGTACGGCGACGACGACGACGGTGGAGACGGTCCTGGTCCGGTTCGACATGTGGGCATCGTAGGGAGCGGTGCCGGACGGCGGCGGTCGGTCGATCGTGACCACCGACCGCGACGACGGCGGGTGGTCCGACTCCGGGGGCCGTCTGGTAGAACCGGGCCGATCGGGGGGACCGACCGACCCAGGGGGACGCCGCAGTGAGCATCGACTTCAGCCTGACACCGGAGATCGAGGAGATCCGGGGTCGGGTCCGGGCCTTCATCGACGACGTGGTGAAGCCGACCGAGGCCCGCATCCAGTCCGAGGGCCTCGAGCACGACGACCGCGACGCCTACCTCCACGCGCTGCTCGGCATGCGCAAGCAGGCCTACGACGCCGGGCTGTGGCTCCCGCACATGCCGGCCGAGTGGGGCGGGATGGGCCTGGGCCACGTCGAGTTGGCCATGGTGCAGGCCGAGGCGGCCAAGAGCTACTACGGACCGTGGGTCCTGAACTGCCAGGCGCCGGATGAGGGCAACATGCACACGCTGCTGCACTGGGCGACCGACGAGCAGAAGCAGAAGTACCTCAAGCCTCTCTGCGACGGGCGGGCGTGGTCGTGCTTCGCCATGACCGAACCCGAGGTCGCCGGGTCGGATCCGACCCTCATCCGCACCCACGCCTACCAGGACGGCGAGGAGTGGGTGATCAACGGCCACAAGTGGTTCATCTCCAACGCGCACCGGGCCAACTTCGCCATCCTGATCGCCCGCACCGAGGACGACCCCGACCTTCCGCAGGCGGCCAACACGGCGTTCCTCGTCGACATCCCGTCGGAGGGCTGGACCGAGGTCCGTCAGATCGAGACCATGCACGGCTCGACCGGTCACTCCGAGATCCTCATCGAGGACCTGCGCGTGCACGAGTCCCAGATGCTCGGCGGTCGCGGTCAGGGCCACCTGCTCGGCCAGTACCGGCTCGGCCCGGCCCGCCTCGCGCACTGCATGCGCTGGATCGCGCAGGCCGAGACCGCGCTCGACATGATGGTCGACCGGTCCCTCAACCGCTTCGCCCACGGGTCGCTGCTGGCCGAGAAGCAGGGGATCCAGTGGATGATCGCGGACTCCACCATGGAGCTGTACCAGGCCAAGCTGATGGTGCTGCACGCCGCGTACCGGATCGACAACGGGCTCGAGTTCAAGTCCGAGGTGTCGATGGCGAAGCACTTCGTGGCCAACATGCTGAACCGGGTGATCGACCGCTCGATCCAGGTCCACGGCGCCCTCGGCTACTCGACCGACACCCCGCTCGCGCACATGTACCAGCACGCGCGCTGGGCGCGGTTCGCCGACGGGGCCGACGAGGTGCACCAGATGCGCATCGCCCAGCGGACGATCGCGGCGTACAAGGACTCCGGCTCCACCGCCTCGGCCACCGGCGACCTCCCGATCTGACCCACCGGTCCCTTCCCCCCTCCCTTTCTGTAGTGCGAGATCCAGGTGTTCACCTGGATCTCGCACTACAGAACGGGTTTCGGGGTGACCGGCGCGATCGATGCCGTGAGCGGCAGGCTGGGATCCGACAGAGGCAGCCGTCCCCGGCGGGGACCCGTGCGGGGACCGCGCAGGGGAGGCGCACATGTCCACACCCACCGTCCGGACCCACCAGTTGCGAACAGCGCGTGCAGGTCGCGGCGCGACGACCGACCTCGGCGCCTTCGTCACGGCCCTGATCGGCGACGACCCCCCGGTCAGGATCGAGCTGTTCGACGGCTCGGCGCTCGGGCCACCCCGCTCCGAGGCGCCCGCCACCGTGCGGGTCCGCTCCCGCGACGCCCTCCGACGGATGGTCACCTCGCCCGGAGAGCTGGGCCTGGCCCGCGCCTACGTCGCCGGTGACATCGACATCGACGGCGACATCTACGCAGTGCTCGGACTCCGCGACCGCCTGCCCCGCGTCCGGCTCACCCCCCGGTTGTGGGCCGACGCGGTCCGACTCCTGCGACCAACGGATCTCGTGCCGCTCCCGCCGCCACCCGAGGAGGCCCGTCCCGGGGCGGTGGCAGAGCTGAGGTCCCGGCTCGGTCGAGGACACACGCGGGAGACCGACGCCGCGTCGATCCACCACCACTACGACGTGTCCAACGACTTCTACGAGCTCGTCCTCGGTCCGGCCATGGTCTATTCGTGCGCCCTCTGGGACGAGGACCGCAAGCGGCGGGGCGCCGAGGCCCTGGCGGCGGCCCAGGACGCCAAGATCGAGCTGATCTGCCAGAAGCTCGCGCTCCGACCCGGTCTGCGGTTGCTCGACATCGGATGCGGCTGGGGGTCCCTCGTGCGACACGCCGCCCGGCACCACGGGGTCGAAGCGGTCGGGATCACCATCTCGGCCGAGCAGGCCGCCTGGGCACAGGCACGGGTGGAGGCCGACGGGCTGGCGGACCGGGTCGAGATCCGGGTGCAGGACTACCGCGACATCCACGACGGGCCCTTCGACGCGGTGAGCTCGGTCGGGATGTTCGAACACGTCGGGCTGGCCCGGCTCGGTGAGTACTTCGAGCAGGTCCACGCCCTGACGGCGCCCCGAGGACGGTTCGTCAACCACGCCATCAGCCGTCCCCCCGGGCACGCCCCGGCGATCGCCCGACACAGCTTCGCCCAGCGCTACGTGTTCCCCGACGGCGAGCTGCACGAGGTCGGCTCGGTCATCACCGCCATGCAGGCCGCCGGCTTCGAGGCCCGCCACATGGAGGACCTCCGCGAGCACTACGCGCTCACGCTGCGGGCCTGGGTGGCGAACCTCGAGCAGAACTGGGACCGGGCCGTCGCCGACGTGGGCGCCAACCGGGCCCGGGTGTGGCGGTTGTACATGGCCGGATCCGCGCTCGGCTTCGAGCAGGGCCGGATCGGGATCAACCAGGTGCTCGGGCTGCGCGATCCGGACCAGGCGCACTTCCCCCTCCGCCCCGACTGGACGGCCGACCCCGCGCCGCCGGCCCGTTCTGTAGTGCGAGATCCACACGAACGCATGGATGTCGCACTACAGAACACGATGGGGCGGGACCGCTGAGCTCCGGAGCCGGTCAATCGGTGGGCTTGCGGGCGCGGCTCGGTGCCACCCGTGGCGGCTCGCCCGGCATCTTGGGATAGACCGGCGGCCACGGAGCGTCCATCAACCCGCGCTCGCGGTCGGCCGCGGCCAGGGCCAGTAGCGGTTCGAGCGACTGCGGGGTCGAGCGCATCGGCTCCCACGGATCCCCCCGCTCGGCCACGAGACCGGGGACCGTCGCGACGGTCAGCTCATCAGGGTGGACATCGGCGACCTCGTCCCAGCTCAGCGGGGTCGACACCGGCGCCATCGAACGGGCCCGCACCGACCACGCGCCGAACACCGTCTTGTGCGGGGCGTTCTGGTTGAAGTCGACGAAGACCCGTTCACCGCGCTCCTCCTTCCACCACGCGTCGGTGATGAGGTCGGGGCGGCGGCGGGCCAGCTCCCGGGCGACCGCCACTGCGGCCGCCCGCACCTCGATCGCCCCCCATCGCGGCTCCAGACCCAGGTACACGTGCAGCCCGCGGTTGCCGGTCGTCTTGGGGTAGCCGACCAGGCCGAGCTCGTCGAGCAGATCCTTCAACACGAACGCCGCGGACCGGATGTGTTCGAAGCGGATCCCCGGTGACGGATCGAGGTCGATGCGCAGCTCGTCGACGTGGTCGGGATCGGCCGCGAGGGACGGCCACACGTGGAACCCCAGGCACCCCAGGTTCACCGCCCACACCACGTGCGCCAGGTCCGCGATCACCAACGCCTCGGAACGGGTCCCGTTGGGGGTGGACACGATCGAGGTCTCCAGCCAGGCGGGGCGTGAGGCGGGCACCCGCTTCTGGAAGAAGCTGTTGCCGTCGACCCCGTCGGGGAAGCGCTGCATCAGCACCGGGCGACCGCCCATCGCCCGCATCACCGGCTCGCCGACCGTCAGGTAGAAGTCGACCAGCCCGGCCTTGGTGACACCGGGATCGGGGAAGAAGACCTTGTCCGGGCTGGTGACCCGCACGGACCGTCCGGCCACCTCGACCTCGACGGCTTCGCTGCGGGCCATGGCGGCAACCTACCCTTCTCCCCAACGCGGAACGGGCTGGGGAGAAGCGGTGGGAAAGGAGCCGGTGATGAGGTCGGGTCGAGTGTCCCGGAGGGCACGGGGTGCGGTCGTCGGACTGGTCGCGGGGGTGGCGGTCCTCGCCACCGCCTGCGGAGCGGTGAACGCGCCGCCGGTGCTGAACGCTCTGCGCACCGAGGGCGGAGTCGCCGTGGCCGACCAGCTGCGATGTGCCGAGACCTCCGAGGGGACCGAGCCCGACCGGGTGGATCCGGCGGCGGCGGGCCTGGACCCGGCGCTCCTGGGTTCCGCGCTGGACTACGCGGTGGCCAAGGGATCGCAGTCGGTCCGGGTCTACCGCCACGGCTGCCTGATCGGCACCGGCTCCAACGACCCGTCGGTCGACTGGGTGCCGCTGCCGGGTTGGTCGGCGACCAAGGGCGTCGTGTCCATGCTCGCCGGTCGCGCGGTCACCCTTGGGCGCCTCGACATCGACGCACCCATCGGCCGGTACCTGAACGTCCGGGATCCTCGCAAGGCCGCGTTGACGGCGCGACAGCTGCTCAACCAGACCACCGGACTTCGCATGGCCTGGGTGAGCGACCTGAACGAAGCCGCCACCACCGACTCGGTCGCGGCGCTGATGGATCGTCCCTTCGAGGCCGTTCCGGGCACCACCTTCGACTACGCCCAGACGACGGTGACCGCCCTCGTCGCAGTCGTCGAGGCCGCCGTCGGGGAGGACCTCCAGTCCTTCGCCCAGCGGGAGCTGTTCGGGCCGATCGGCGTCGGGCGCGACGAGTGGACCTGGGAGCGCGACGGGGCGGGCCGGACCCAGGGGTTCGCGTTCCTGTCGATGACGCCCACGGCGTTCGGTCGTCTGGGTCGGCTGCTGCTCCAGAACGGTGAGTGGGGTGGCCGCCGGCTGATCTCCGCCGACTACATCGCTCAGGGCCGGGCGGGGACGGCGGCGAACCCGTGCTACGGGTTCCTGTGGCGCAACAACGACGGCCGGGGCTGCCACCAGACCGGTCCGCTGCTCGGCCTGGAGACGACCGGCAACTGGATGCCGACGGTTCCCGAGGACGCCTACGGCCTGTCGGGCATGTTCGACCAGCTGGTCCTGGTCATCCCGAGCCTCGACATGGTGGTGGTGCGGCTCGGGCTGCCCCATCAGGTGATGGCCGACCCGTGGGGCGACATCGGTGGGGAGAGGCCGGCGATGACGTGGCGGTTCTTCCGGACGCTGATGGCGTCGGTCACCGACACCGTGGTGGCCGATCCGGGGGAGTGGCAGCCGTCCACGCCCGGGTCGATCGACTGGGCCCACATCTTCGCGGTCCCGCTACCCGAGCCGACCTGGTGAGTTGAGGTCCTGATCTGCATCGCTCGGCCGGGTCCGATCCCGGGTGAGTCGCGGTCCGATCAGGAACGGGACCAGGCACAGCACGGCGTAGGTGGCGACGACGCCCCAGAACAGGCGGTCGCCGGGGTGCTCCAGGTAGCGGGCCAGACCGACTCCGACCGCCGGCGCGGCCAGCAACGTGAGCGGGACCTGCCGGGCGGCCGAGTAGCGGATCAGGCCGAGGTGCTCACCCCACCACTCGATCACCACGGGGACCGGCAGCAGCGCGACCAGCCACGGATCGAGGGCGTCCGGCCAGCGGAGGCCGGCCAGAGTGAGCATCATCGTGGCCAGGCACGTCGGCCAGAACCACAGGCAGCGCCGGCAGACGTGTCGGTGGCCGATCCGCACGCAGCGGTCGTAGTCCTCGGGCCAGTGGTGGCTGAGCCACAGCGCGGTGCGTCGCTCCACGGTCTCCTATCGGCGGGAGTCGTCTGATCCCGCGGTTCTGAGGTCGGGAAAGCGACAAGGTGTGTCGTTGAGGACCCCTATATCTGGTGGAGGGGGCGGGCGGTGGCCCGGGCGATCTCGGCGGCCATGCCCAGGCACTCGGGGATCACTCCCATGCCGAAGAACCCGTGGATCATGTCGTCGTAGCAGCGGTACCACACCGGCACCCCGGCGTCGGACAGGCGCTCCGCGTAGGCCGACCCTTCGTCGCGCAGCGGGTCGAACCCGGCGGTGGCCACCACGGCCGGCGCCACCCCCTCGACCGACGGCGCCAGCAGCGGCGACACCGTGGGCAGGTCCCAGGTGGAGCGATCCGGCAGGTACTGGGCCCGGTACCACTCCATGTCGACTCGGGTGAGTCCGAACCCCTCGGCGAACAACTCGTGCGACGGCTTCGAGAACGACGCCTCGGTCGCCGGGTAGACGAGCGCCTGCACCTGTGGCGGACCGACCGGGTCGTCGAGGGTGACCTTGGCGAGCACCGCGGCGAGGTTGCCGCCCGCGCTGTCGCCCATCACCCCGACCCGCCGCCCGTCGATGCCGAGCTCGCGGGCGTGGGTCCGCACCCAGCGGTAGGCGGCCAGGCTGTCGTCGAGTGGGGCGGGGAACGGGTGCTCGGGGGCCAGGCGGTAGTCGACCGAGACGACCACGCAGCGGGCCTCTGCGGCGACCAGTCGGCAGGTCCCGTCGTAGGCGTCGAGCGAGCCGACCACCCATCCGCCGCCGTGGATGTAGAGCAGGGCCGGCGGGTCGGGTTCGAGTCCGAACGGCCGGTACACACGGACCGCCAACGTCGACTCCGGTCCGGGGATCCGACGCTCGGAGACGTGCAGTCCCTGTCGTGACGGCATCCCGGTGGTCGCCATCCGGTCCATCTCCCGTCGCCGCTGGTCGGGGTCGAGGGAGCGGGAGCCGTCTCCGGGCATCAGCCGCTCACCGATGGCGAGCAGGGCCTGGACCCGTCGGTCGAGGACCCGGCCGTCGAGGACGGTGGGCGGCGCGCCGATGATGCGGTCGAGCACCGGCGCCGGAGCGGCCAGGAGGGACCGGGCGGCGCGGTGGGCCATCGTGACGCGGTAGCGGGGCTCGAACCGGCGGGCGGCGGTTCCGTCGGCGGTCGGGGTCAGGAAGTCGTCGGAGAGCACGCCGCGATCCTGCCATTCACGCGAGGTGCGCGGATTCTGAGGTCGGGAAAGCGACAAGGTGTGTCGTTGAGGACCCCTATGTCCGGAGGACGGTGCCGGGGCGGGCGCCGGTGGGTTCGCCGTCGCGGCGCACCGCCACCCCGTTGACCAGCACGTCGGACACGCCGACCGGCTGGTCGGCGGTCAGCCGTTCGCCATCGGCGGGGAAGTCGACCACCCGCCGCAGCGGTCCCGGCGCGACCGTCGCCGGATCGAACACCACCAGGTCCGCGGCCCGCCCGACCGCGATCTCGCCCCGGTCACCCAATCCGAACACCCGGGCCGGCTCGGCGGTCAACTTGTGCACCGCCCGCTCGATCGGCATCACGCCACGCTCGCGGACCCAGTTCCCGAGCAGGTCGGTGCTGAAGCACGCGTCGCAGAGCTGGCTGACGTGCGCGCCGGAGTCGGCCAGCCCGAGCAGCACGCCGTCGCGGGGCAGCAGCCACTCGATGGCGTCGGGGTCGTCGTTGGCCAGCACCGACCAGAACCGGGTGCGCAGGTCGTCCTCCAGCGACAGGTCGACCAGCACGTCGAGCGGCGAGCAGCCCCGCTCCGCGGCGATGTCGAGCACGCCCCGGCCCACGAGCTCGGGGTGCCGGTCGGACTCCGCAACCGCGAGCGACGCGTAGTTGAACGGGATGAAGCCCTCGCCGTCGAGGTCGTGTCGGGCCCGTTCGCGCCACTGCGGGTCGCGGTAGGCGGCCAGGCGCTCGTCGCGACTGCGGTCCATCAGCTCCCGGAACGAGTCGCGGGTGTTGAGGGTGAACGGCTCGGCCAGGTTCATCTGGAACACCAGCGGCCGGCACGACACCTGCGGCCACACGTCGACGCCGCGGGCCCGGGCCTCGTCGTGCTCGGCGATGACCCCTTCGTGGTAGGGGAGGCCCTTGATCGTCAGCAATGCGGTCCAGGTGAACGGTCGGCCGATCTCCTGTTGGAGGTCGAAGACCTGCTGGTTGGTGAACACGCCGCCGGGCAGCAGGGCGACCACGCCCCGGCCGGCGTCGCGCAGCGGGGCCATCAGTGTCCGCAGCTCGTCGAGGTCGGCCCGACGGCTGGGCACGGGCCGGCCCCGGTCGCCGTTGTGGGTTGGCGACGCGCTGGTGGCGAAGCCGACGGCTCCCGCTGCGATCGCCTCGGCGACGGCGTCGCGCATCCGGGTCAGCTCGTCGGCGGTCGGGTCACGCTCGTAGGCGTCGTCGCCCATCGCCCACAGCCTCAGCGCGGTGTGGCCGACGTAGCAGCCGAAGTTGAGCGCCGGGCTCCGCCGCTCGACCGCGTCGAGGTACTCGCCGAAGGTCTCGAACTCGTCCCAGGGCACCCCGACGGTCAGGGTGTCCAGGCTCATGTCCTCGACGTGCTGCAGCGTCCGGGCCAGCAGCCCGACGCCGTCAGCGCCGATCGGAGCGATCGAGAACCCGCAGTTGCCGGCGACCACGGTGGTCACGCCGTGGTGCACCGACGGGGTCAGGTCCGGGTCCCAGAACACCTGCGCGTCGTAGTGGGTGTGGACATCGACGAAGCCGGGGGTCACCACCCGATCGGTGGCGTCGATCGCCTCCGCTCCGGCCGGTGCCGACACGTCGGTGCCGACCTCGGCGATCACCCCGTCGCGGACGAGCACGTCGGCGGGGAAGCCCGGCGATCCCGTTCCGTCGATGACCGTTCCACCCCTGATGACGACGTCGACCATGGGTCGGTTCTACACGACCGGTGCGTCGCCGCGGCGCCCGGGCCGCCAGCGGCACCAGGCCCGGGCCGTGTCGATCAGGACTGCCCGGGCCGTGCCGATCAGTACTGGATGAGGGCCGAGGTCGGGATGACCGGCTCGGCGTCGAGCACCACGTCGGAGAACGGCTGGTTCCACCGCTCGTACTTGGGCCGGGCGGCCTCGCGCATGCGGGTGGTCGAGTGCACCGGGTCCTTGTCGAACTCGGGGATGACCTGCGTGCCGAACAGCTCGATCATCTCCAGGTTCTCCTCGTGGGTGACGCCCTCGGGCGGGAACCCGAACACCAGCTGGTCGACGCCGACCGACTGGTAGTTGTTCACCTGCTCGAGCACCTCTTCGGGGGTACCGCACAGCATCCAGCCACCGGCGATCAGCTGGTCGAGCACCTCCTCGTCGGGGATCGAGAACGGCGGCTCCGGCCACACCGGCGCCCCCTCGCGCTTGGGCATCGTGTCGTGGTAGAGCGCCACCATCGAGTTCAGGTAACCCCGCCCTCGGCTCAGAGCGATCTCGCGGGCCCGGGCCCGGTCGTTCAGGCAGATGACCGCATTGGTCATCATGATGTTGTTGTTCTGGTACTGCCCGAGCGGCTCGGTGCAGGCCTCGGCGGCCTCCTTGTAGGCGTCGAGGCGGCCCTTCATGTCGAAGATCGGCTCGAAGTTGAACGCGATGGCGCCGAGTCCGAGCTCGCCGGCGCGGGCGAAGCTCGGCGGGTTGCCGCACGCCATCCAGATCGGCGGGTGGCCCTTGCCGTAGGGCTTGGGGAGGATGTTGTGCGGGTACGGCACCTCGAAGTGCTCGCCGTGGAACTCGTAGTCCTCCTGCTCCCACATCCGGGGGATCTCCGGCGCGACCTCCTCCCACTCCGCCTTGGTCGAGTTCTTGTCGAGGATGTTGAACGAGGCGATCTCGTGGCTCCCGGCGCCGCGGCCGGTGCCCCACTCGAAGCGGTTGTCCGTGATGTGGTCCATCATCGCGGCGCGCTCGGCGGAGCGGACGGGGTGGTTGACCCGCGGCGAGATGTTCATGATCGCGGTGCCCATGTGGATCCGCTCGGTGGCATGGGCGACGTAGCCGATGACCACCTCGGGGGCCGACAGGTGGCTGTACTCGGTCAGGGCGTGGTGCTCGCCGAACCAGACGTACTTCCAGTTGTGCTTGTCGGCGTGGATGGCGAGCTCGATCTCGCGCATGAGAGCGGTGTGCTCGGACTCGCTGTCGTGGGCGGCCGGTCCGGGGACGTAGCCGTTGGAGAAGATGCCGAATTCCACGCTGGGGTCCCCCTGGGGTGAGCCGGATGTGCGTCCGTCGTCCCGTCCGAAACGAGAACGCGTTCCACTCTACGGACGCACCGGTCGAATCTCAAGCGATCGTTTGGAATTCGGCCGGCTGGTGCGACCGGTGGGCTGACGTGGCCGGCGCGTCGGGTGCAGGGCGCACCCGACGGCGACACCCCTCGAGCCCAAGCACAACCCTGGATCAGATGCGCTCGATCACGGTTGCCGAGGCCATGCCTCCGGCCGCGCACATGGCCACCGCGCCGACGGTCGCGTCGGTGCGGTCGAGCTCGTTGAGCATCGTGACGATCATGCGGGCGCCGGTGCAGCCGATCGGGTGGCCGAGCGAGCAGCCCGAGCCGTTCACGTTCACACGCTCCGGGTCGAGGCCCAGGGTCTGCACCGCGGCAACGGTCACCGACGCGAAGGCCTCGTTGATCTCCCACGAGTCCACGTCGGAGATCGACACGCCCGCCTTGGCCAGGGCCTTGGGGATGGCGATCGACGGGGCGATGCCGGTCTCGGCCGGGCTCAACGACGCGGAGGCCCAACCCCGGATGCGGGCCAGCGGGGTGAGTCCGTGGGCCGCGGCGTACTCGCTCGACACCAGCACCAGTGCGGCCGCCGCGTCGTTGAGCCCGGAGGAGTTGCCGGCGGTGGTGGTGGCGCCCTCGTCGTCGGGGTTCAGCAGCGGCAGCGACGCCAGCTTCTCGAGCGTCGAGGTGCGACGCGGGTGCTCGTCGACCTCGAACTGCGAACCGTCGGGGAGGGCGACGGGGACGATCTCGTTCTTGAACCGGCCTTCGTCGATGGCCCGCACCGCGTTCATGTGGGAGCGATAGGCCCACTCGTCGGCCTGCTCGCGGCTGACGCCGGCCAGGCGGGCGGCGTTGTCGCCGACGCCCTTGGCGGTGTTGAACGGCGGGGCGTCGGGCGTCTCGAGGTTGGCGGCGGGAAGCCACGGCTCGCCGAACTTGGCGGTCGCCGGCGCCGTCGACATCGACTCGACCCCACCCGCGGCGCCGACGTCGATCATGCCGGCCGCGATGTTTGCGGCGATCCACTGGGTGCCGGCCATGCCCGAGGCGCACCAGCGCTGGGTCGCCACTGCCGGGACGTTGGTGAGCCCCAGCTGGTTGGCGGCGTAGCGGCCGACGTTGCCACCGCCCTGCATCGACTCGCCGAAGCCGATGTCCTCGAAGTCGCCGGCGTCGATGCCGGAGCGCTCGACGGCGGCGCCGAGGGCGACCTGGGCCAGGGTGTTGGCGTCCACGCCGGCCAGCGATCCCTTGTAGGCGGTGGCGATCGGTGTGCGGGCGGCGGAGACGATGACGATGTCGGTGGGCACGGTTGCGCTCCCAGGCTCGGTGGGCTCGATGGGTCGGTGATCCGATCCGGGGACCGGACGGCCCGGGGAACGGGCCGTGGGACCAGATGGTGGCAGCCCAGCGGCGGTGCGTCGAACGGCGACGAGACGTCGCTGTCCCCGGCTCGTGAACGCGGTTCGTTGACTGTGACGTCGATCACCGCCAAGATGGGTCAGCTGTACATCGCGGCGGGGTCCGCGGTCAGAAGGGGAGTCAAGTGGGCGACAAGGCCGTCAAGCGGTTGTTCCTGTTCGCGTTCGCGGCGTTGGCACTGGTGTTCAGCGCCTGCACGCCGCCGGACACCGGAGGGGGTGGGTCGACCACGTCCAGCACGCTGCCGCCGACCGGCGAACCGGTGGCCATCGCCAGCGCGGCACCGACGATCGGCGACGCGCCGCTCACGGTCGACTTCGAGTCCTCGGGCTCCAGCCCCGGCACCGGGACAGGACTGACCTACTCGTGGGACTTCGGCGACGGCAGCCCGGCCGACTCCGGACCGACCGCGTCGCACACGTACTCCACCCCCGGCACCTACTCGGCCAAGCTCACCATGAGCAGCTCGGCGGGCACGTCGGTCTCGTCTCCGATCACCATCACGGCCAACGTCGACCCCAACCCCAAGTACTACGTGCGTCCCACGGGCGGCACCGGTAGCGGCTGCGGTCCCAAGCTCACCCCGTGCTCGACGATCAGCCAGGCCCTGGCCAACGCCGCGGCCAACGGCATCCACAGCATCCGTGTCGCCGGGGGCTCCTACGCCGAGCCACTGTCGATCCCGTCCGGCATGACGATCACGGGCGGCTACAAGCAGGACTTCTCCGACTTCGGCGCCGACCAGGTGACCACCGTCTACGGCTCCGGCACGGCGATCCCGGTCACCTTCAACGGCGTGTCCAACTCGAGCATCAGCGGCGTCAGCATCCAGGGCGTGGCACGCACCAGCGGTGACGCGGTGGCCGTGCTCGTCACCGGAGGCTCGAGCGGCATCGCCATCGGTGACATCAACTCCCCGGTGACGCTCGTCGGTGGCGGCACCGGTCCGAACGCGACCGGCGTGCTCGTCACCGGCGGCTCGTTCGCCAAGGTCGAGAACGGAAACGTCAACAGCGGCACCCCGACCGGTGCAGGCTCCAGCGCCTACGGCGTCCGGGTCCTCGGCCTGTCGGTGGTCAACGTCACGCTCACCACCGTCACCGCTCAGCCCGGCGTGGCCGGCGTGAGCGCTTCGCCGGCCGTGCCGGGTCAGGCCACGTCCGGCTGTGGTGGTGGCAATGGCGGCAACTCCGGTGGGAATGCCGGAGCGGCCGGAGCATGCGCGGCCAACGCCGGTGGCTCCGGTGGTGGAGGTAGCGGGTACTCCTCCCCAGGTGGCGATGGCGCCAACGGCCAGGGTCCTGCGGGCGGTGCCGGCGGGTCGGGCGGCTGCGGCAGCCTGTTCGGTTGCGGCACGTCACCGGTGGCCGGTTCCGCGGGTGGAGTCGGAGCAGCTGGATCTCCCGGCACGGCCGGGACCAACTCCATCCTCGCAACCGACCTCTACGCGCCCGGCAACGGCACGGCCGGCACCGCCGGCGCGGCGGGCAGCGGTGGCGGCGGCGGTGGCGGCGGTAAGTCAGGGAGCGCCTATGGCGGCGGTGGCGGCGGTGGCGGCGCCGGTGGCAACGGCGGTGCAGCCGGCGTCCAGGCCGGCACCTCGGGCGGTGGCTCCTTCGGGATCTACGCCAGCGGCGCGACCGTCAACGTCAACTCGTCCGACGTGACCTCCTCGGCCGGTGGTGCCGGTGGCAACGGTGCCCCCGGAGGGCGCGGCGGCAATGCCGGCAACGGTGGTAGCGGCGGCAAGGCCTCGTGCTGCACGGCTTCCGGCGGGGCCGGTGGCGGCGGCGGTGGCGCCGGTGGCGGTGGCGGTGGTGCTGGCGGTGGCGCCGGCGGCCCGTCGATCGCGGTGTTGCACGTGGGCGTCGGAGCCCTGACCACCACGGCGTCGAACTTCTCCCGGCCGATCTCCCCCGCAGCCGGAGGCGTCGGTGGTGCTGCGTCGGCAGCGGCCACGTCCGGTCTCGGCGGGTTCGGCGGTGGGTGCGGCTCGCTCGGCACCGGGAACTGCTCCGGCCCCGACGGCGGCAGCGCGGCGGCCGGCACGGTCGGTCCTGCCGGCCAGAGCGGCCCTGCCGGCCCGCTGTTCCGCATCTGGAACAACGGCACGACCACCAGCTGACCCCGGCCACGACACGAACGCAACGACGAGACGACGCGAGAGGACGACATGGTGAAGGTGATGACCCGACGACTCGCCCCGGCCGCCATGGCCCTGGCGATGCTCACCTCGGTCGTGGCATGCGCGCCGCCGACCTCGCCCGGGGGACCCACGCCCCAGGAGCAGTTCTGCACCATGTGGGACAAGGTCGAGGAGGCTCCGCCGACCCCGACCGAGGCGGTCCTGGTCAAGGACGACGTCGTGGCGATGGCCACCGACACCACCGTCACCGGCACCGACTGCACCGCTCCCAACGCCAAGGTCGCCCTCGACGGCGCCACCTTGGCCGAGGGTGAGGAGGTCCTCGAGAAGCAGGCTCCGAACGAGACGGCCAAGGTCGCCGCGGTCACCGGCGAGGAGATCTCCGCCGGCGAGCCGGTGCTCGACAACCTGACCGTCAGCGCCCTGTCGGCCGAGATCGGAACCTGGGGCATCCGGCTGCGGGGCAACGTCAACGTCACCCTGTCGGGCGTCACGTCGACCATCGGGTTCGTCGGCACCCTCAGCGACCTGAACAACTGGTCGATCCAGCTGTCCTCCAGCAGCTTCACCATCCCCGGCATCACGGTCAGCCCGGTCACCTTCACCGGCACGCTGTCCATGAGCTACGGGGTGGCGTCCCTCGACCTGACCGCCAACGCGTCGAGCGTCAAGGTCGGCGACGTCTCGGTCACCGGCGCCTCGTTGAAGGTGAAGGCGTCGGAGACCACCGGCGTGTCCGCCTCGATCGCCGGCACGATCAAGGTCGGTCCCAGCACCGCGAGCGGCACCGTCGACGTCGCCTTCGACCGGGCCGGCGCCATCGTGTCGGCCAAGGCCGACATCTCGGCGCATCTGGTCGGCAACATGGCCGGCGGCAAGAAGGTCGACCTCCAGGGCCAGCTCAAGATCGACGGCAACGCCCAGCAGACCTCGCTGTCGTTCAGCGCCAGCGGCCTGGTCGGTGACCTCCACGTGAACCAGGCCAACGGCTCGTTGACGCTGGCGACCAACAAGGCCACCTTCACCGGCGTCCTCGACGTCCAGCAGGGCGCCAACGTCGTCCGATTCAACGGCACGATCGTCTGGGACGGAATCACCGCCAGCACCCCGTACCTGCAGGTGGAGGGGGCCGGAGAGATCTCCGGAACCCTCGACGACGGATCGACCGCCTCGATCAAGGGAACGCTCCAGACGGTCGTCATCGGCGGCCAGATGCGCTCGGTGGTGACCGGCGCCATCCAGGTCGGCACCCTCAAGGCCAACGGCACGGCCATCGTCGAGACCAACGGAGCGACCACCACCCTGGAGATCGACGGCCAGCTCGCCGATGCCGGCTTCGCCGCCACCCTCGACGGCTACGTGCAGATCACCGACGGTCGGGCCGAGATCGTCGAGCTCAACGCCGGGGTCACCGGTCAGGTCCACCTCGGCGACGTCACGCTCAGCGCGGCGAACCTCCACATCGCCAGCCGGTACGGATCGACGTTGGACGTGTCCTTCAACGGTCGACTCGACGTCGGCAGCCGAGCCACGCTGACCGGTTCGATCGCAGCCCAGTTCGGTCCCAACGGAACGCTGCTGAGCCTGACCGGCCAGATGAGCGGATCGATGCAGCTCGACACCTGGGGCATCGTCGACTTCAGCGGCGGCGTCGTCGCCAACCCCGAGCAGGTCACGCTGACGGGCTCTGGCGGGGTCCACCTCATCAACTTCCCGCTCGGCATCACGTTCAACGGGTCCTTCACCTCCCGCCTGGATCAGCCGACCTGGCAGCTCAACGGCTCGGGCCGGTTCCAGATCGGCTCGATCACCGTCGCCTCGGCCCGGCTCAGCCTGTCGCAGACCGCCGGGATGAAGGCCACCCGGGCGGGCTTCTACCTGTCGATCATCGGCATCCCGACGTACCTCGAAGCCGACTTCTACCTGAAGTCGACCGGCGGGTGCGACAAGGTCATCCTCACCGGCGGCAGCTTCCTGGCCCGTCCGCTCGCCTCGCTGCTCCTACCCGGAATAGTCGGCTGCCCGGTCCAGAACTGAGCCGGAGCGGAGGCCCCGCTCGATCGATTGCCGTCACGACCCCCGCTTCGCCGGGGGTCGTGACGCGCCGGGCCCGGGAGCGTCGGGGCCCGGTCCGCCTCAGACCGGGAAGCCCTGGGTCTTGGCGCTGGCGACCACCCGTCGCCAGATCGAGTCCAGCCAGGTGGTCGAGCAGTCCTGGATCTGGAACTCGGGCAGCGTCCAGCGATGCACGTCGAGGTCGGGGGTCCCGCCCAGGTCCAGCACGTCGGCCAGGTTGTTGGCCGCGGCGTCCCTAGGTGCCAGCGGGGGCAGGTCCCAGGCCCACTCGATCATCTTCAACACCGACGTGTGGTCGTAGAGGTCGTGGGCGACGTGGCCCCGCTTGGCCAGCGGTGACGCGACCAGACACGGGACCCGGAACCCCCGCAGGGCGGTCTGGGGCACGGCGTCGGGACCCTCGGTGGGCACGACGTGGTCGTAGAAGCCGCCCCACTCGTCGAAGTTGACGACCAGCACCGTCCTCTCCCAGTTGGGTGAACGGGTGACCGCCTCGTAGATCTCGTGGAGGAACTCGCACCCGGCCCGGATGTCGGACACCGGGTGGTAGTCCGCCGAGGTGCCGAACGGGGTGGGGATGAGGAAGCGGGGGTCGACGAAGCTGACGTTGGGGAGCCGACCGGCAGCCGCGTCCTGCTTGAACTGCTCGACGGTGCGGGTGATGAACAGGTGGCGCAGGCCGAGCAGCGCCGAGAACGGTGCGTCGGAGAAGTAGTAGCGACCCTCCAGGCCGGCGTCGGAGAGCCGGTCCCAGATGGTGGGCAGGGTCGAGATCTCCAACGTGTTGGTGACCCGATCGGTTCGCCCGCAGTGGGCGAAGAACCGGTTCGGGAAGGTCGGGCCGAGCGTGGCGGCGAAGTAGCTGTCACACACGGTCCACGCCGGTGCGGCCTCGCCCCAGAACAGGAGCTGGTCCGCCTCGAAGTACCCGATCGGGAACGTGTCGGGAGCGTCACGGAGGAAGCCGTCGACGCGGCCGTCGTTGTACTGGATGCGCCCGGCGGTGACGCTGTGGCCGGGGTCCTCCATGTCGCACGCCGCGAACTCGGTGAGTCGGTGCGTGTCGTGGGCGACGCCGTCGCCGTCGAGGAACGTGAGTCCGGCCTGACGACCGTCGGCTCCGGGCAACCACCCCAGGAAGTGGTCGAAGGAGCGGTTCTCCATCATGACCACGACGATGTGGTCGAACCCGGCCTCGGCCGCGTTGCCACGACGGATGACCTCGCCGGGTTGGGGCGCGCAGGCCACCGCGGTCCCGCCGAGGGCGGCGACGCCCGCCAACGCCGCGGACCCCTGCAGGAACCGTCGCCTACCCACCGCCCCTTCGTCGACCGATGCCATCGCTAGGACCCCCTCCAGCCGTGCCGCGTCCCGCCGCGGACCTGGTCCCCACGGTACCAACCTCCGGTTGTCGGGGCCGGGGTGAGGCCCGGGACTTCAGCGGAAGAGGGAGAGCCGGTCTCGGGGGGCGCGGGGGACGATCTGCTCGGGGTCTCCACCCGCACCGGGCCCGGACCACGCATCGGCGACCTCGGGGAAGCCGTCGGGGGCCGGCCAACCCATCGGGACCTGGCCGAGCGACTGGAGGAGCCGGCCGATCTGCCGGAGCGCCGTCTGCCACGCGGCGGGATCGGGCACGGCGATGGTGCTCTCGAGCATCGCGGCGACCAGGTCGAGCGGTCGACGGAGCTTGGCGCCCGAACCGGTCGGCAACGATCGGTCGCCGGTGCCGAGCAGTGCGCTGATCCGGCGGCCGGTCCGAGGTCGTGCCAGGCGGGGCGGAAGGCGAACCGGCGGGTGCCGCGCTCCAGGCTCCAGCCGTTCAGAACGTGGGCGACCGCCTTGACGTCGTCCTCGGAGTACGGAGCGTCCGCGTCGCGACCCGACACCGACCGGCCGTCGGATCCGATCAGGCCGACGGTCTGCAGCTCGAGCAGCTCCCGGCCGTAGTTCTCGTTGGGGACGCGCCCGCCGTCGGCCCGGCTCGACGCGTTGTCGAGCGAGATCAGCATGGCCGCGCTGCGGGCCGACGAGACGAGCAGGTCGTCGAAGCGGTCGAGCGCCCCGCCGCTGAGGAGTCGGCGATAAGCAGGGGTGAACAGGACCTCGGGGGCCAGGCTCGAGCTGACGTGCAGGTGGTCGGCCCAGAAGTCGGTCATCACCGCTCGGAGCTGCCCGGTCGACCACGCGCCCACGGCCAGCGTCGAGGACACCAACGCGCCCAGCGCTGCTCGCCGCGCCGCAGGACCGCCTTCGGTGGGCACGTCCCCCGGATCCGTGGCCGAGAGGAGGGCCGCCACCTCGGGGCGCTCCGGGAGGCACGGGTCGAGCTGTTGGTCGAAGAAGGCCGTGGCGTCACCTCGCGCCAGCTCGATCAGTGCGACCGTGGGAGCGAACGCGAACCGTCGGGCCACCGCCACACCGTCGGGCAGGTCCGACGGTGCCGTCGTCGGTGACGCGCCCGGCCGACCCGAGCCGCGGAGACCCCCCGTGCCGGCATCGGTCCCACCCGAGCAGGACGCGGTGCCGAGAAGGCCGCATGCCGCGGCTGCGACCAGCACCTGTCGTCGGCTCAGGACCAGCTTGCTCATGGGTCGAATGTCGACCCCGGAGATGATCGTCCGAGCCGCGAGGTGTGAGGACTGTGTGACGGTCGCGCTCGACGGGGTGGCCGGTAGGGTCCGCCCATGAGCGCGACCGACGCCGATGCCCTCGTCCTGTTCGGGATCACGGGCGATCTCGCCTACAAGAAGCTCTTCCCGGCGCTCTACGCGCTGGTCGACCAGGGGAGGTTGCGGGGCCCGGTGATCGGCGTCGCCAGCTCCGAGTGGACCCTGGCCCAGCTCGAGGACCGCGTCCGCGGGTCGCTGGCCGAGTCGGGCCTCACCGTCGACGCCGCGGTGCTGGCGGATCTGCTGGGACGCCTCGACTACATCTCCGGTGACTACCGCGCCGAGGACACCTTCGACCGCCTGCGCTCCGCGCTCGGGGAGGCCCAGTTGCCCGTGTGCTACCTGGCCATCCCGCCGTCGATGTTCGAGACCGTCACCGAGGGCCTCGCTCGCATCGGGGTCACCGACACGGCCAGGGTCGTGCTGGAGAAGCCCTTCGGCCGGGACCTGGAGTCGGCGCAGGAGCTGAACCGGATCGTGCTGGCGAGGCTGCCCGAGGACCGGGTGTTCCGCATCGACCACTTCGTCGGCAAGGAGCCGGTGCTCAACCTGCTGGTGTTCCGCTTCGCCAACTCGCTTCTGGAGCCGATCTGGAACCGACGCCACATCGAGCGGGTCGAGATCACCATGGCCGAGAGCTTCGACGTGCAGGGCCGCGGGGCGTTCTACGACACCGTCGGCGCGGTGCGCGACGTCGTGCAGAACCACCTCCTGCACATGCTCTGCCTGCTCGCCATGGAACCGCCGGTGTCCGAGGACGCGGACGCGCTCCGGGACGAGTACACCAAGGTGCTGCGCGCCACCCGTGTCGCGGATCCGGGTCGCGTCGTGAGGGGCCAGTACGACGGCTACCGGGCCGAGTCGGGTGTGGCGGCCGACTCCGACACCGAGACCTTCGTGGCGCTGCCGCTCGAGATCGACAACTGGCGATGGGCTGGGGTGCCGTTCCTGATCCGGGCCGGCAAGTCGCTTCCGGTGACGGCGACCGAGGCGGTGGTGACCCTGCGCGAGCCGCCGCGGCCGCTGTTCGCCGGCCCCGTCGACGACCCCGAGCCCAACCGGTTCCGATTCCGTCTGGGGCCCGACTCGTTCCTGCGCATCGAGATGCAGGCCAAGGTCCCCGGCGACGAGATGTCGAGTCGCACCGTCGACCTGGACGTCGACGAACGGCACGCGTTCTCGGGTGCCCCGGCCTACGAGCGCCTCATCGGTGACGTGATCGAGGGTGATTCCCGGCTGTTCGCCCGCCAGGACACCGTGGAGGAGGCGTGGCGGGTCGTCCAGCCGCTGCTGTCGGACCGTCCGCCCGTCATCGTCTACGAACCAGGGTCGTGGGGTCCGGCCGCGGCGAACGACCTGGTGCCCGACGACCACGACTGGATGCCCTGCAACTGATGCCCCAGGCGGTCCCCAGGTCGGCGAGGCCGGCCGGTCTCGAGGCTTCGGTGGGGCCCGCTACTTCTTGAGCGGGCGGAGCTGCTCGCGGAGGGCGTCGAACTGGCCGACGATCCACCCGACGAGCGGCTCGGCGCTCACCGAGTGGCCCTGGACGTACTGGTCGAGGTCGACCAGGTGGTAGGTCTTGGCGTTCACCGTGTTGAGCTGGTGGTTGATGCGCACCTCACCGGCGACGGGAAGCTTGAACAGGTTGGCCAGGTCGGTCTTCCACATGGTGGCCAGGTCGTCGGGGTCCGACACCTTGTTGCGCATCTCGGCCAGGAAGCCGATCGAGGTCCTGGACCCCATCGCCTGGGTCAGCGCACCGGACCCGCTGCGGCGGTCGACCACCAGGTAGGCGGCCGACAGCACCGGATCGCCGGGCACCTTGAAGCCCATCTGCTGGCGGTCGGAGTGGGCGACGATGCGGAACGGCCGCCACCCCTGGTGCGACAGGCCGCGGATGATCTCTCCGCAGACGATCTCGTCCTTGGACTCGCGCAGCTCGGACTTGTGCGCGTAGTTCGCCATCGAGTTGAACAGGCCCACGGTCAGCTCCCGAATCGCATCTGGACGAATGTCTTCATGGTGTAGACGACCGACGCCAGGTGGCGCCGGAGGAGGTCGTGGTCGACCGACAGGTCCTCGGACACGTAGCGGTCGAGCTCGAGCAGCAGGTCGATCTGGGCGTACACGTACCCGGATGACAGATCCGCGTCGAAGCTCACGGTGCCCGGCTCCGGCGACACGATCATGGAGCTCTGGACCTCCTGGCGCAGCGCCTGGCCGACCTTGTTGAACTCCTTGACCCGTTGCCCGTAGCCGATGACGGCGTTGGCCCGGTGGCCGATGATCTTGGCGGTGGCCACGTCGGGGGTCAGGTGCTCGAGCTGCACGGTCACCCGGGACTGGGTCTCGGGCTCCTCGAAGCGGAGCTGGTGTCCGGCGCCGGTCACGACCGGTTCGGTCGCGCCGGTCGTGGTCGTGGTGGTGACGACCGGTGCGGCGCCGGCGGTCTCGAGGTCGATCAGGACGAACCCGCAGTCGACCAGGGCGGTGATGACGCCGCCGAGGGTGGCTTCGTCGATCGAGGTGGCGAACTCGGTGTCCTTGTACAGCTCCCAGCTGCGCCCGACGAGCCCGATGAACTCGTCGTCGAGCTCCTGGTCGCTGAGGCCGCTCATCAGTGCGGCCGAGGCTCCCGCCGGGGCTGCCGATGCGCCCGCCGGTGTGGCCGCCGGTGTGGGTGCGGCCGCGGTCGGTTCGGCGGTCGTCGGTTCGGCGGGTGCGGATCCGGCCGGCGTCACCGTCGCGTCGGACGTCGGTGTGGGAGCGGGAGCCGGAGCCGGAGCCGGAGCCGGAGCCGGAGCGGGGGCCGCCTCGACCTGGTCGAAGGGCGTCCAACCGGGAGCGCCGTCCCACCACACCTGGGTGCTCGGCGGGATCTGGGCGTGGGCGACCCGGGCCTGAACCGTCTCCCACGGCTCGGGTCCCTGTTGGGTCCCGGCCGTGTCCAGCCAGTGCACCGGGGTCTGTGGTTCGGGCACGTGTCCCTCCTGCTCGAGTCCGTGCCCGGCGATGTGCTCGTCGTCGGGCGGTCGGGTTCGAGCGTACCGGCGGGTGCGCCCGTGCCGGTGGCTCAGGTGCGGGTGGCTCGGGGGTGGTGGCTCAGGAGCGATGGCGGCCGCGACGTCGGTGCGGGTTCGACGGGGTGACGTCGCGCACCGTCGCTCCGTCGAGGTCGAACCGGAAATGCCCCTCGGCGTGGGTGAGCCGCACCACAGGCACGCCGCCCAGCGCCCGGTCGGTGACCACGAGCACCCGACCCGCGTCCCGCCGTGCCCGCTCGACCACTGCCAGCATCCAGCCGTAGGTGCCGTCGCGGGTCCCGGCCGGGGCGCACACCACTGCCCGGGTCACGATGTCCTGCTCGAACGCCGGCTGCTCGTCGGCCGGCAGCGCCCACTTGATCGAGGCGTCGGCGACGACGGCCACGGTGACATCGGGATGCTGGGAGCGGAGATCCGCGATGGCGTGGTGCAGCTGACCGAGCGACGGTGCGACCCGGCGCCATCCGGCCACGGTGTCGGCATCGAGCAGCACCACGGTCCCGGCCATCAGGGCTCGAACGGTAGCCGAGGCGATGGACGCCTCGGCGCTGACCCGCCCGCTGACCCCGGAGGGAGGTCCAGCGAGGGCCGGGCGCTACGGAGCGGGAGCACCGTCGGGAACGACCGGCGGTTCCGTAGGCTGACCTCGTGCTCTCGAACACCTCGGACGCCCTTGCCGTTCCCGCCGTCCCCGCGCCGCCCATGCGGGACCACCTCGACCCGACCCAGCACCGGGAGTGGGGACGCTCGCGCCGCAAGGCGTGCCCCCGCACGGTCCAGTCGGTGTGGGAGGTGACCGACGCACGGGATCCGGTGGAGATCCTTCAGCGCCAGGAGGAGCACCGGCTCCCCTTCCTGGTCCCGGTCCGACACGCCCGGATGTTGACCAGCCCGTTCGCGTTCTACCGGGGATCCGCCGCGGTGATGTCGGCCGATCTCGCGACGACGCCGAGCACCGGGATCCAGGCCCAGCTCTGCGGTGACGCGCACCTGTCGAACTTCGGTCTGTTCGGCTCGCCCGAGCGGGCTCTGGTGTTCGACTGCAACGACTTCGACGAGACCCATCCGGGGCCCTGGGAGTGGGACGTGAAGCGCCTGGCGGTCAGCGCGGTGCTCATGGCGGCCGACCGAGGGTGGGACACCGACGCCCAACGCCGTCTGGCCCGTGCCGTCGGTTTCGGATACCGGGTGTCGATGGCGGACTTCGCCTCAAAGGGACGGCTGGCCGTCTGGTACTCCAAGGTGACCGACGAGCAGCTGCTCGCGTTGGCCAAGGACGACAACCGCGCCGCGATCGAGAAGCAGTTCCGCAAGGCCCGCCTCAACGACGTCGGCCGGGCGATCACCAAGTACACCGAGGTCGTCGACGGTCGACGGCGCTTCGTGCACCAGCCGCCGCTGGTGATGCGACTCGACGACTCCATGTCGGCCGACGCCGCCGCGGCCATGCACCAGAACGTGATCGGCCTGTTCGGCGAGTACCTGGAGTCGGTGCCCGACTACCTCCGGGTGCTGCTGGGCGGATACGAGCTGATCGACGTCGCGCTCAAGGTGGTCGGGGTGGGCAGCGTCGGCACCCGCTGCTACATCGCCCTGGTGCGCGGACGGGATGACGACGACCTGATGATCCTGCAGATCAAGGAGGCCGAGCAATCGGTTCTCGAGCCGTACGTCGACCCGATCGCATACGAGAACCAGGGCCACCGGGTGGTCGTCGGCCAGCACCTGATGCAGGCGGCGTCGGACCAGTTCCTCGGGTGGGCCAACGTCGGTCACCACGACTTCTACATCCGTCAGTTCCGGGACATGAAGGGCTCGATCAACTTCGAGAAGATCTCGGAGCCGATGACCGAGGCGTACCTGCTGCTGTGCGCGTGGACCCTCGCCCGTGCCCACGCCCGCTCGGGCTCGCGCATCGCGATCGCCTCCTACCTGGGCCGCGGCCAGCGCTTCGACGACGCCATCTCCTCGTTCGCCATGGCGTACGTGCCTCAGGTGCACCGGGACTTCGACCTGTTCCTCGACGCGGCGCGCAGCGGACGCATCGAGGTGGCCGAGTCGGGCTACTGACGGCCCGCCGAACTTGTAGCTGGGCGGTCGTGTGGTCGACCGGGAGCTACAACATCGACGAGACCGAGGGAACCTGTAGCCAGCCGGTCGTGAGGGCGACAGGGAGCTACAAGTTCGGGGCGGTGCTCACCCCGCGAGGGGAGCGGCCTCCTCGGCGATGTGGTGGCCGACCGTTCCCCGCTCGCGGTGGCGGTCGTAGGCCCATCCCGGTCCACGGAAGACGAACGACAGTCGGTCACCCCAGGTGTCGGATCCGGCGACGTCCCGGACGATGTCGACGTACTCGTGGGTCATGACCGTGACCGGGTTGAACGAGTCGACGTTCTTGGTCAACCCGTACACGACCGGTTCGTCGTCGTCCTCGGGTTCGAACGTCCCGAACAGCCGGTCCCAGATGATGAGGATGCTGCCGTGGTTGCGGTCGAGGTACCTGCGGTTGCTGCCGTGGTGCACCCGGTGGTGCGACGCGGTGTTGAACCAGCGCTCGAACGACCCGAGCTTGGGGATGACCGTCGAGTGGATCCAGAACTGGTAGATCAGGTTGACGCCCCGGGCGGTCTCGACGACCTCGGGCCGTACGCCCAACAGGCCCAGCGCACCGGTGGGGACGAAGGTCCCGAGCGAGTCGGCGACGGGCTGGCGCAGGGCGGTCGACAGGTTGTAGCGCTCGCTCGAGTGGTGCACCACGTGCAGCGCCCACATGTAGCGGCTGGTGTGCATGAACCGGTGGTTCCAGTAGTAGATGAAGTCCCACCCCAGGATCGCCACCGCATGGGCCAGCACGCCGGTGCCCAGGTCGGGAAGGACGCGTCGGTCGTAGAGCTTGCGGGCGGTGGTGCGCGTCGCCCAGGTGCCGGCGATCGTCGCCCCGGCCGCTCCGATCGCCGCCGCGGCGGAGCTCCCGGCCACCCGCTTCCACAGGTCGTGGGTCCGTCGACGCGGTGGGTCCACGACGTCGGGCCCCGAGTCGGACAGGTCCCGGTCCGGGCTGTCGCGGTGTGGACCGTCGCGGCGGGCGCCGTCGGCGCCTCGGCCCCCGTCGGTCGACGAGTCCCTGACCTCGCCGGCGGCCAGGTCCCGGCTGCGGGCGACGGCGTCGGCCGCGACCGCAGCGACCGCGGCGGCACCCGCAACCCCCAGCACCGCGCGTCGATACCGCCCGTCGACGACGTCGAACCGCTTGAAGATCGGCCGGGTGACGGCCGGCACGACCAGGCTCGCCACCCCCATGGCCAGGCTGGTCGCGGTGTCGCGCCACTCGTAGTCCCCGGCGGACGGCGCGGCGCCGGCGTCGCGGGTCCGCTTGAGGTAGAGCGCCTCGGCCCCCATCGAGCCCCAGAAGAAGGGGATCGCCGCGATCGTCAGATCCACCATGGGTCGACCCTACTTCTGGAGCCGACCTCGTGGTCGGCGAACCGGGCGGCGGCGCTCAGTCGCTGCCGAGCGGGCCGTCCGGGGTGAGCAGGACGAACCCGGAGCCCAGCCCGGCCGATGCCCCGTGCGCCTCGGCGCCGGGGAAGAGGGCATCGGTCATGACCGAGCCGAGCGTGTACGGGTCGGCCCCGTCCACGTCGACGGTGTAGCCGAGGTCGGCCAGAGACGCGATCGACAGGCGGCTCAACGGCGACGACCCCGACGAGATCCATCCGGTCATCAGCTCGCTTCGGAACGTCGACTCGCGCCAGTGCGCGAGCGCGGTGCCGGGTCCGCCGCCGGCTTCGATCGGGACGCCGGTGTCGGTCGATGCGCTCAGGGCGTTCCACTCGGCCACCGCGTCCGGTCCGGTGAAGCGGGGGTCGGTGGGCTCGGTCGTGTCGCGGAGCCCGGCGTAGGGCCACATCGTGCCGATGCCGAGCACGTGGCCCATCTCGTGCAGGACGATCCGGTCGAAGCGTCCGTTCGCCAGCCACGTGCCGACGTCCGCGGCGTCGAAGTGCATGAGTCCGGCCCGGGCGAGGGTGCCGGTGCGGAGGCAGATCCCCGCCGAGCCGAGCACGCCGCCGGGGCCGTCGCCGGGACCGACCGAGACGTCGATCACCACGTCGTCGATCGTGCCGACCGGCCCCGCGTCGTCGCAGCCGTCGAAACCGCTGGGGGAGTGGGGGGCGAGGTCGGCGGTGATCACCTGCTCCCAACGCTCTGCGGCCGCGTTGAACGAGTCGATCACCGGTTGGACCTGGTCCGCGGGCAGCGTCGCCGCGAACCGCAGCGTGATGTCGAACCCGTCGATCGGGCCGCTTCGGACGGTGGTCCAGCCCAGCGTGGTCTCCGGCGGAGCGGTCGTGGTCGGCGCGGTCGTCGGCTGCACTGCCGGTGGATCGTCCGAGCCGGCCGCGGGGGGTGGTGGCGTGCACGCCGCGAGGACGAGCAGGGGCGCGGCGCCGGCGACGAGCACACGGAGGAATCGACCGCGACCTCTGACCATGTGGTCTGTGTCGACGCGCCGCGGGCGCGGATTGAGCCTCAGGCCGACAACGGGCCGTCCGGCCCATGCGACCCGGTGGCGGTCGGCTGGCTCAGCCGGTCATCGCCCGGACGAGGTGTTCGAACTCCGCGACCTCCCGGGTCCGCGCCGCGGCCACCGCGTCGGCCCGTCCGGCCTGCATGAGCGCCTTGGTGGCCAGCAGCGGTCCGAGCGGTAGTCCGCCGATGTGGCCCGCCAGCGCCCGCGCCTCGTCGAGCAGGCGGTCGTGGGGGACCGCCCGCAGCGCGATGCCGTCGGCGACGGCCTGATCGGCATCGATCCACGGTTCGGTGAAGAGCACCTCGGCCGCCCGCTGCCAGCCCATCGTCGCCGGCATCAGGAGGCTGGCCGAGGCCTCGGTGGTCACGCCGAGGGAGATGAACGGGACCTTGAGCCGGGCCTGGTCGGACATGAGGACGATGTCGCAGTGCAACAGCATGGTCAGGCCGATGCCGACCCCCACGCCGTTGACCGCGGCGACGATCGGTTTGGGGAACGACTCGAGCACCGGCATGAACCGCTGGTAGCCGGGCTCCTGGCCCTCGAACACGGTCGGGTCGGCCATCTCGCCCAGGTCCTGGCCGGCCGAGAACGCCCGGCCGTTGCCGGTGACCAGCACGCAACGGACGTGGTCGTCGGCCGCGGCGCCCTCCAGGGCGGCGGCGGCCGCGTACCAGAGCTCCTGGTTGAACGCGTTGAGCGCCTCGGGCCGGTTGAACGTGAGGGTTCGTACGCCGGCGTCGTCGTCGACGAGGAGGACCGGCTCGGAGCGCGGGGTGTCGGACATGGGCCCGATGGCTAGCACCGCTCGGACGTCGCCGTCATCGTCGTCCTAACGTGACGGCCGTGAGCACCACCCCCGCCGACCTGGCCGCCGCGTCCAACGCCGAGAGCACCGCGGCGGACCGCCGCTACGTGTTCCACTCCTGGTCCGCCCAGGACCTGATCTCACCGATGCCGATCGCCGGTGGTGACGGCGCCTGGTTCTGGGACAACGAGGGCAACCGGTACCTCGACTTCGCCTCCCAGCTGGTGAACCTGAACCTGGGCCACCAGCACCCCGACATGATCGCCGCGATCAAGGCCCAGGCCGACACGCTGTGCACCGTCGCTCCACCGTTCGCCAACGACGTGCGCACCGAGGCGGCGCGCCTGGTCGCCGAGCACGCGCCCGGTGCGCTCAACCGGGTGTTCTTCACCAACGGCGGAGCCGAGGCCAACGAGAACGCCGTACGGATGGCCCGCCTCCACACCGGACGCCAGAAGGTGCTGGCCGCCTATCGCAGCTACCACGGCGCCACCGCCACCGCGATCACGCTGACCGGCGAGCCGCGCCGCTGGGCGTCCGAGCCGGGTGCGCCGGGGGTGGTCCACTTCTTCGGGCCGTACCCGTACCGCTCCTCGTTCGGCGCGGCCACCGACGAGCAGGAGTGCGAACGGGCGCTCGCGCACCTGGCCGACGTCGTGCAGATGGAGGGCCCGCACACCGTCGCCGCGATCGTGCTCGAGTCCGTCGTCGGCACCAACGGGGTGCTGGTGCCGCCCGACGGCTACCTGGCCGGGGTGCGCGAGCTGTGCGACCGCCACGGGATCCTGATGATCGCGGACGAGGTCATGGTCGGCTTCGGTCGCGTCGGCGAGTGGTTCGCCGTCGACCGCTGGGGGGTGGAGCCGGACCTGCTGACCTTCGCCAAGGGTGTGAACTCCGGCTACGTCCCCCTCGGTGGTGTGCTCATCTCCGACGACGTGGCCGCCACGTTCGCCGAGCGTCCGTATCCCGGCGGGCTCACCTACAGCGGTCACCCCCTGGCGTGCGCGACCGCGGTGGCGAGCATCGGGATCTTCGAACGCGACGGCATCGTCGAGCGGTCCCGCCGGCTCGGCGACGACGTCATCGCACCGGCCCTGGTCGAGATGGCCGATCGGCACCCGTCGGTGGGCGAGGTGCGCGGCATGGGGTGCTTCTTCGCCATCGAGCTGGTCCGCGACCGCGGGACCCGCGAGCCGTTGGTCCCGTTCAACGCGGCCGGTGCCGATGCGGCGCCGATGGTCGAGGTGATGTCGGCCTGCAAGTCGGGTGGGGTGTGGCCCTTCGCCCACTTCAACCGGTTGCACGTCGCTCCGCCGTTGGTGATCTCCGAGGACGACCTGCGTTCCGGACTGGCGGTGATCGACGCCGCGCTCGACGTCTCTGACCGTCTGGTCGGAGGCTGAGGCACGCGGTCGCAGCACACCGGCCAACTGCCGTGTGCCGCGATGTGACCGAGCCGAAGGCGGGACCGTCCCCGGTCTGGGGTAGGGTGGACGCACCGTCGGATCACCGGCGGGATCCGAACAGCGAACCGCTAGTCCTCGGGGTGCCGGAACCGTCGGCACCCCGTTGCGCAATCAGGCCCCGCTCAGCGGGGAGAAACGAGTCATACCGTGGCAACGGGAACCGTCAAGTTCTTCAACTCCGAGAAGGGTTACGGCTTCATCAGCCGTGACGACAACTCCGAGGACATCTTCGTCCACTTCTCCCAGATCTCGGGCAGCGGCTACCGCAACCTGGAAGAGGGCCAGAAGGTCGAGTTCGAGGTCGGTCCCGGCCGCAAGGGCGACGAAGCCCAGAACGTCCGCGCCGTCTGATCCGGACCATCGATCGCAGCTCGACGGCGACACCCGACCTCGGTCGGGTGTCGCCGTCGGCGCGTCCGGGTCCGCTCCGGTGAACGCGGATCCGACACTGACCGATCACCGCCTCACCCCGGCGGGGTGAGTCGTTCCGAGAGGCCGCAGGGGTAGCGTCGCGCCCATGGCGCAGGACGACACCCCGACATCGGAGCAGCCGGCGACCGGCGACGCCCCGGACAGCGAACTGGCCCGTCTCCGGGCCGAGAACGAACGCCTCCAGCAGGAGCTGGAAGCGACCGGGCCCGACGGTGCTGCAGCGGGGCCCCGCCACCGCGGACGTTGGTTCGCGTCGTGGGTCTTGATCGTCGTCGGGTCGCTGCTGGTGCCGGTGTCGGTCACGTCACTGTGGCTCAACCGGACCATCACCGACACCGACCGCTACGTCGAGACGGTCGCCCCGCTGATCCGCGACCAGGACATCCAGCAGGCCATCGAGGCCCGCCTCGAGAAGGTCCTCTACGCCCAGGTCGACATCCAGGCCGAGGTCGCCAACGTCCTGCCCGAGCGCGCCGCCCCGCTGGCCGCGCCGATCACCGCCGGGTTGAAGAACCTGATCAGTGAGGTGATCCACCGGGTCGTGACCAGCCCCAAGGTCGCCGAGCTGTGGGACCGGGCCAACCGGATCGCCCAGGAGCAGGTGAAGCAGGTGCTCACCGTCTCCAACGGGCGCAAGGGCGTCGTGTCGGTGGACCTCACCGACACCCTCAAGGAGGTCCAGAAGCAGCTGACCGACGCCGGGGTGCCATTCGTCGGAAACATCACGGTCCCCAAGGTCGACCTCGACGTCATGCAGTCCGACACGATCGCCCAGGTCCAGACCGCGTTCGGGATCTTCGACCGCCTGGCCACGATCCTCCCGTGGCTCACCCTGCTCGTCCTCGGAGCCGGGATCCTGGCCGCGCCGGATCGCCGCAAGGGCCTGGTCCACGCGGCGAGCGGCTGGGTCATCGGGTCCCTGTTGCTGCTCGTCAGCGTCGCTCTGGGCCGGATGCTGTACCTGAACGCGCTGCCGCCGGGGGTGTCGATGCCGGCCAACGAGACCTTCTTCGACACGATCAGCCGGTTCCTGCGTGGCGGCGGTCGCACCGTGTTGGTGCTGGGCCTGCTCATCCTGGTCGTCACCCTGGTCACGGGGCCGAGCGGCCCGGCGGTCAGGTTCCGCACCGCGGTGTCCCGCCTGGTCGGGGCCGCGGGCAGCGGGGTGGACCGCACCGGAGTCGATCTGGGCCCGGTGCCGGCGTTCGTCGGACGCAACCTGATGGCGCTGCGTGCCGTGGTCGGGATCGGGGCGCTGCTGGTGTTCCTGGTCATGGACCAGCCGTCGGCCGGCGCCGTCCTCTGGATCGCCATCGGCGCCCTGGTGGTGCTGGCGGTCATCGAGATCCTCGGTCGATCGGCTCGGACCGCGGCGGCTGCGACGGAGGGAGCCGACTCGGACGCGTCCGCCGGAGCCTCGGGGGCCACTCCGTTGGAGTCGGGCGAGGTCCCCGAACACGTCTGAGCCCGATCGCGTCGGGCCATCCCGGCCGACCCGTCGGCGACGGAGCGGAACCTAGAGTGGGTCCCAGGGGGTCCCACCGTGCACGACGAACCGGTCATCGACGCCGACAACCACTACTACGAGGCGCTCGACGCGTTCACCCGCCACCGCGACCCGGCGTGGGCCGACCGCACCGTGCGATGGTGCGACATCGACGGGCGCAAGTACCACGTGGTCGGCGGCCGGGTGAGCCGGGCGGTCACCAACGCGACCTTCGACCCGGTCGTCCGCGCCGGGGCGATGCACGACTACTTCCGGGGCAACCCCGACGGCCGTGACCCGCTCAGCTTCCTGACCGACCGGGAGCCGATCCGACCCGAGTACCGAGACCGTGACGCCCGCGTCGCCACCCTCGACGAGCAGGGCCTGGCCGCGTGCTGGATGTTCCCGACGCTCGGCATGATCTACGAGGAGCTGCTCACCGCCGACCCCGAGGCCTGCTGCGTCACGTTCCGGGCGTTCAACCGCTGGGTGCAGGACGACTGGGGCTTCGCCCACCGCGACCGCATCTTCGCCGCTCCGTACATCACCCTGGCCGATCCGGACTGGGCCGTCGACGAGCTGCAGTGGGCGCTCGACGCCGGCGCCCGGCTGATCGTCATGCGCCCCGCCGCGCCGACCACGGTGCTGGGTCGGGTCTCGCCGTTCGACTCGCGGTTCGCCCGGTTCTGGGGGCTGCTCGACGAGTCGGGGGTTCCGCTGGTCCTGCACGCCGGCGACGGCGGGGTCAGCTCCAACGGGTACGCCCCCGACGGGTTCTCGGCGTCGTTCTCGGGCGGGTTCACCCCGTCGATCAAGTTCTTCGCCATCGAACAGGCCATCAAGGACTTCCTGCTGTCGATGCTGCTCGAGAACCACCTGGTGCGCTACCCGAACCTGCGCATCGTCTCGGTCGAGAACGGAGCCGAGTTCCTGCCCGACCTGTTCCGCAAGGCGCGCTCGATGGCCCACAAGGTCGCCGGGTGGTTCCCCGACGACCCCGTCGACATGTTCCGGGCCCAGGTGTGGATCAACCCGTTCTGGGAGGACGACGTCGTGTCGGTCGTCGAGCAGATGGGGGCGGACCGGGTCGTGTTCGGTTCCGACTGGCCCCACATCGAGGGGATGCCGCGCCCGCTCGACTACCTGCCCGAGGTCAAGGAGCTGTCCGCGGCGGACCAGCGGCTCGTGCTGCACGACAACGCCGCCGGACTCCTCGCCCCCGCCACCCCTTAGCACCCCTATCGTTCTGTAGTGCGAGATCCAGGCGAACGTGTGGATCTCGCACTACAGAACGATCAGGGGGACTGACGTGGCCGATCTGACCATCCGCAACGGGCTGCTCGTCGACGGAACGGGGGCACCGTCGCGACCCGCTGACGTCGTCGTCGACGGCGACCGCATCGTCGAGGTGACCGAACCGGGTCAGGGGTCCGCCGGTCACCGCGAGATCGACGCGGACGGCCGTCTGGTCACACCCGGCTTCGTCGACATCCACACCCACTACGACGGGCAGGCCACCTGGGACCCCGAGATGACCCCGTCGGGCTGGCACGGCGTCACAACCGTGGTCATGGGCAACTGCGGCGTCGGCTTCGCTCCCGCGGACCCGGCCCGACGGGACTGGCTGATCCAGCTGATGGAGGGAGTCGAGGACATCCCCGGCACCGCCCTGGCCGAGGGGATGAGCTGGAACTGGGAGTCGTTCCCCGAGTACCTCGACGAGCTCGACTCGATGCCCCGGGTCATGGACGTCGCGGCCCAGATCCCCCACGGCGCGGTCCGCGGCTACGTGATGGGGGAGCGGGGCGCGGCCAACGAACCGGCCTCCGCCGAGGACATCGCACTCATGTCCAAGCTGGTCGAGGAGGGGCTGCGGGCCGGTGCGGTCGGCTTCACCACCACCCGCACCGTCCTGCACCGGGCCAAGGACGGCGAGCTGGCCGCCGGCACCACCGCCGAGGTCGAGGAGCTCCTCGGGCTGGGCGACGCGCTCGGCGCGGCGGGCACCGGCGTGTTCGGTGTGGCCAGCGACATGATCGACCCCACGCCCGAGTTCGAGTGGATGATCGAGATCTCGCGGCGCACCGGGCGTCCGGTCACCTTCGGATGCCTCCAGAACGACGTCCGACCCGAGCAGTGGCGGGAACTGCTCGACCGGGCCGCGGACGCGAACGCCGCCGGGGCGCGCATCGTCCCGCAGGTCGCCGGGCGCCCGGCGTGCCTGCTGTTCGGCTTCGAGTCGTCGGTGCACCCGTTCATCACCCACAGGGCGTACCGCGAGATCGCCCATCTGCCCCTGGTCGAACGTGTCGCCCAGCTGCGCACGCCCGAGCGACGTGAGGCGATCCTCTCCGAGGAGGTCACCCGGTCCGGCTTCGGCGCCTATCTCCTGTCGAGCTTCCAGAAGCTGTTCCCCCTCGGCGACCCGCCCGACTACGAACCGGCTCCCGAACGCAGCGTCGCCGCCATCGCGGCGCGGGAGGGTCGACGGCCCGAAGAGGTCACCTACGACCTGATGCTCGGCCGTGACGGCACCGAGCTCCTCTACTTCCCGATGCTCGGCTACTCCCACGGCGACTTCGAAGCCATGCGCGAGATGCTCGACCGCGACGACACGGTCCTCGGTCTGGGCGACGGCGGGGCCCACTGCGGCATCCTCTGCGACGCCAGCCTCCCGACCTACATGCTCACCCACTGGTCCCGTGACCGCGACCGCGGCGCCCGCTTCACCCTCGAGCAGGTCGTGGCCATGCAGACGAGCCGGACCGCAGCGCTCTACGGATTCGACGACCGCGGGGTGGTGGCCCCGGGACTCCGGGCCGACCTCAACGTCATCGACCTGGACGGCCTGCGCCTGTCCCCGCCCGAGATGGTCCACGACCTGCCGGCCGGAGGTCGGCGGCTGATCCAGCGGGCCACCGGGTTCGCCGCCACCATCTGCGCCGGGGAGCCGGTCCGACTCGACGACGAGTCCACCGGGGCCCGCCCCGGTCGCCTGGTCCGCTCGGCTCGAGCTTGAGAGCGGTCCCGGTCCTGCCACCCCGCTCGGTCGGGGGGTGGTGATGGAGGTGCTCGCCGCGGTGTACGGACTGGAGGACGCCGGATCGGAGGCCCGTCGACTCGAGGCCGCCGGGGTCGACGGGGTGTTCACCTTCGAAGGTCCCCACGACGTCTTCATCCCGTTGGCCCTTGCCGCAGCCGCGACCGACCTGTCGGTCATGACCAACGTGGCGATCGCCTTCCCCCGCAACGCGGTGCACATGGCCCACGCGGCCTGGGACCTGCACGTCCTGTCCGGCGGTCGCTGCACGTTGGGTCTGGGCACCCAGGTCCGCCCGCACATCGAGGGTCGCTTCGGGGTGGACTTCGACCGTCCGGTCGAACGGATGCGCGACGCCGTCGAGGCGGTGCGATCGGTGTTCCGCACCTGGCAGGACGGGGTGCCGCTCGAGCACCGGGGCCCGTTCCGGACCCACACCCGGATGTCGCCGATGTTCTCGCCGCCGCCGCACCCCGCCGGCCCGCCCCGCATCGCCGTCGGTGCGCTCGGTCCGCGCCTGACCGCGATGGCCGCCGAGGTGGCCGACGCGCTGGCGGTCATGCCGGTGACCTCGGAGGAGTTCTTCACCGAGGTCACCCTGCCGGCGGTGGATCGGGGTCGGACCGACCGCCCGAGTCGGCTGGGGCCGTTGGAGGTGCTCCCGGAGCTGATCGTGTGCTGCGGCCGCGACGTAGCCGAGCAGGCGGTCGCCGATGCCGGGTGCCGGGCGCTGCTCGGCTTCTACGTGTCGACCCCCGCCTACCGTCCGGTCTTCGAACGTGCCGGGCGGGGCGACCTCCAACCCCGCGCCCAGCAGCTGACGCGGGAGGGTCGCTGGGACGCGCTCGGCGACCTGATCGACGACGACCTGTTGTCCACGGTCGCGGTCCGGGGGACACCGGCGCAGGTCGCATCCCTGGTGCACCGTCGCTACGTCGGGGACTGCAGTCGGGTCTGCATCTACATGCCCTACGCCATGGCCGACGACCTGCTGGTCGAGCTGGTCGACGCCCTGCACGGGGAGGCCGCGGCCGCTGTCGATGCGGTGGCCCGATGAGCCTGACCTTGGCCGTGCACGTGCGACCCGGTGGTCGCCGCGACGCGATCGACGGCACGTTCGACGGGGTGCTGGCGGTCCGGGTGTCGGCCCCGCCGGTCGACGGTCGTGCCAACGAGGCGGTGCGTCGACTGCTCGCCGACGCGTTCGGGGTGGCCCGATCCGCGGTCACCATCGTCGGAGGCCACGGGTCGCGCCGCAAACGGGTGGAGATCGATGGTGACGAGGCCGGGCTCCGGGCTCGTCTGGCCGAACTCGCTGATCCTGCGGGCTGAGCCCCGCGTCAGCTGACGGCTGGGCCGCCGCAGCGCGGGTCGCGCTCGGAGCGGTAGCTCGCTCATTCCTCCTGATCAGCTCGCGGACATCACCGCCTGGGTCTGGGTGGTGCGCGCCGCCAGCTTGCCGTCGTCGCGGGTGAGGTCGGTCTGCACGACGATCGTCGTGCGCCCGACGTGGACCGGAGTGCTCGTCGCGGTCACCGTCCCGGAGGCGACGGCACGGATCATGTTGGTCTTCGACTCGATCGTGGACGTCCACGTGTCGGGCGGGAGGTTCTTGAACGCGCACAGCGCGCCGGCCGCATCGGCGAGCGCCATCATGTAGCCGCCGTGAAGGATCCCGCCCGTGGTGCAGTGCTCCGGTCGCCACGGTGCGCTGAGCACGACCTGCTCGGCTGTGCTGCTCAGCACGGAGAACTGCAGGAGCGCGCCGAGCGGCATCAGCTCGCGCAGCGATTCGGTGGCGACGGGATCGGTCATGGCACAGCTTCGCGCTGCTCGGCGCGTCGTCTCGGGACGGCCGGTGGCGCCTGACAGACTCTGCTCATGTCCGATCGACGCCCCGAGCCCCGTTCCGACGAACTCGACCCCAGCGGACCGGGCGGTTCTGTCCCGGCCGTGTCGGAGATCTTCGATCCCGAAGCGTGGGCGTCGGTGCCCGGCTTCGAGGACCTCGACGACATCACCTACCACCGGGCGGTCGACGTCGGGGTGGTTCGGGTTGCGTTCAACCGGCCCGAGGTCCGCAACGCGTTCCGGCCGCGCACCGTCGACCAGCTCTACCGGGTGCTCGACCACGCCCGCCAGAGCCCGGACGTGGGGTGCGTCCTGCTGACAGGCAACGGGCCGTCACCCAAGGACGGGGGCTGGGCCTTCTGCTCCGGAGGGGACCAGCGCATCCGGGGACGCGACGGGTACCGCTACACCGTCGAGGACGCGTCGGGCGACCCGGGACTGACCGCCGAGGCCATCGACCCCGCCCGCTCGGGTCGGCTGCACATCCTCGAGGTCCAGCGGCTGATCCGGGTGATGCCCAAGGTGGTCATCTGCGTCGTCCCCGGGTGGGCCGCCGGCGGCGGCCACAGCCTCCATGTGGTCAGCGACCTCACGCTCGCCAGCCGCGAGCACGCCCGCTTCAAGCAGACCGACGCGGACGTCGCCAGCTTCGACGGCGGGTTCGGCTCTGCGTACCTGGCTCGTCAGGTCGGTCAGAAGTTCGCTCGGGAGATCTTCTTCCTGGGCGACGAGTACTCGGCCGAGGATGCCCACCGCATGGGCATGGTGAACGCCGTGGTCGACCACCAGGACCTGGAGCGGGTGGCGCTCGACTGGGGGAGGAAGGTCATGGGCAAGTCTCCGACCGCCCAGCGCATGCTGAAGTTCAGCTTCAACCTGATCGACGACGGCCTGGTCGGCCAGCAGGTGTTCGCCGGGGAGGCGACCCGCCTGGCCTACATGACCGACGAGGCGGCCGAAGGCCGCGACTCGTTCCTGGAGCGACGCGAACCGGACTGGTCGCCGTTCCCCTGGCACTTCTGACCCCGGCATCCGAACACAGGGGTCGCGATCGACACGTCCTGTCGATTCCGCGCCCCGGAACGGGACGAGGGCGGGAGGATCAGGCCGCGTCGGCCAACGCGAGGGCCTCGTCGGCCAGGGCGACCGCCTCGAGCGCCATGTCCTCGGCCTTGCGGGAGCGGCGCAGGCGGCCCATCACCGGGAAGCCCCACACGAAGGTGGCCAGGGCCCAGCGGAACGGACCGGCGTCACCGCGGCGCCGGGCGGAGCGCCACACGAGGAGCGATTCCACGGAGTGCACGGCGAGCAGTCCGACGAGGATCGATCGGATGGTCGATCGCGGCACGGTGTCGCCGACGGTGTCCTCGACCTTCTCCCACACCGGGTCGCTGCACGCAGCGGCGGTCAGGGTCACGATCCCGAGGGTGACGAGGATCCTCCAGAGCAGGCTGGGCTGGCGGCGGACGGACATGTCGGGGCTCCTCGGATCTCGGCCGAAACGGTCGGGGTCAACCTATCGCCGGATCACCGAAATGGGGCTGATCGGAACGCGAACGCCGGACCGGTCGGGATCAACCCGCCGTCGCGGGATGCACCTCGACGGCGGTGAGGTCGTCGGGGGCGAGGACGGTCCCGCCGAAGTGCGCGGTCGCGACGTCGATCCACTCCTGGGCTCCGCCCGGTGGCGGTGCGGGCACCATGTGGGTGAGCACGAGCGTCCCGACGCCGGCCCTCGCCGCGGTCAGCGCGGCCTGGGTCACCGTCGAGTGGTAGTCGCACACGTCCTGGAGACGGGCCAGGGGGATCTGGGCGATCACGTCCTCGCGGATCACGGTCTGCACGTAGACGCCCGCTCCCGCGACCAGGCGGTCGAGCCCCTCACAGGGCACGGTGTCTCCCGCTATCACCGCAGAGCGACCGTCGTGTTCGATCCGGTAGCCGACGGTCGGGGCCACCGGACGGTGGTCGGTCGGCGCCGCGGTCACCGCGACGCCCGCCGCGGCCAGCGCCGGCAGCTCGACCGGACCGTCGAGCACCTCGATCACGTGCACCTGCGGTCCCTCCCTCAGGTCGTCGTGATGCGCGATGCGGTAGCCGATGTCGTCGCTCAGCATCTCGAGGGTCCGGTCGACGACGGCCTGCGTCCCGGGGGGACCGACCAGCGTCAGCGGGGACGGGGCCATGGACATGACCCACCGGGTGGTGATCACGTCGTTGAGGTCGGAGGTGTGGTCGGAGTGCAGGTGGGTGAGGAACACCGTCGCCAACGCCGTGGGACTCGAACCCGCCGCGGCCAGGCGCATGAGGACGCCCCGACCGCAGTCGAACAGCAGGTCCAGTCCTCCCGTCCGCACCAGCGTGGCGGGCCCGGCACGCTCCGGGTCGGGGAGGGGAGAACCGGTGCCGAGCAACCTGACCAACATGGCGGCCACGGTAGCGTGGCGGTCCGAGCGGCCAGGGGGGTCGCCGCCACAGGGGGTGCAGTCCGATGCCAGCGACCGATCCGTCCACCAGTGTGCGTCGTCGAGCGTCCGGGAGGCTCTCACGCCCCGCTCGCGGCGCCGTCGCCGTGCTCGCCGCGGTGGCGTTGTTCGGACTGGTGGCAGCGTGCAGTTCGGATGACGACTCGTCGCCGACGACGACCGCGTCCGAGAAGACGACCACGACGGCGCCGAAGAAGCTGACGATCCTGGTCAGCAACGACGACGGCGTCGGGGCCGAGGGGATCGACGTCCTGGTCAACGCCCTGAAGAAGATGCCCGACACCGAGGTGATCGTGTCGGCGCCGGCGACCAACCAGAGCGGTGCCGGCGGCAAGACCACCCCCGGGGAGCTGACCGCCACGCCCACCACGATGATCAGCGGCACCGACGCCACCGGTGTCGCCGGGTTCCCCGCCGACTCTGTGGCGTGGGCGCTCGACGGCGGGATCGAGCAGAAGCCGCAGCTGGTGGTGACCGGCGTGAACTCCGGGCAGAACATCGGGGCGTTCATCGCCCTGTCGGGCACGGTGGGCGCCGCCCGTGCCGGCGCCGAGCGTGGGATCCCCGCGCTGGCGGTCTCGGCCGGGATCAACGACGCCGAGGGCTACGCCGAGGCGGCCGCGCTCGCGGTGAAGTGGATCGAGGAGCACCGCGCCGCGCTGCTCGACGGGTCGATGGCCACGACGCCGGCGTCGGTGACCAACATCAACGTCCCGGCCTGCTCCGCGGGCACCCCCCGGGGACTGGTCGAGGTGCCGGCGTCGTCGCAGCCCCCGGCCGACCTGAACCCGGTCGACTGCAGCGCTCCGGCACCTCCGGCGCCGACCGACGACAACACCGCCATCGCCGGCGGGTGGGCCTCGATCTCCGACATCGGAATGGGCTGACCCGACTGCACCGCCCGATACCCACCCTCGGCGGGTGGTCGGGGACGGTCTGTGGGATCTCCGGGTCGGGGCGGGTGAATCGGCGTAGCCCCGACCCCGGAAGGTGTTGACCCTGGTTCAGGTTTGTGTTCTGGTGGATCCCGAGTTCGCGTGGCGATGCGAACTGCACCGTTGTCCGGTGCGAGCAGGGGCCTGGGGGCACCGGGGTGTCCGGAACGACGACGTGGTCGGTCCGGTTCCGACGGGCGCGGTCATGTGGTGACCGTCGAACGTCGGCGCCTACGGCCGCCCCGAGGGGGAGATGATCGACGACGGGGCCCCTTCCGGGCCCCGTCGCCGCGTCGCAGTGGCTACCGTGCCGGTCCATGACCGAACTCGGGGGACACGACCTGACCGGCGCCGCCGCGCTCGTCACCGGCGGCGGCAGCGGCATCGGACTGGAGTGCGCTCGGCGACTCGTGGCCGACGGCTGCGCGGTGACCATCATGGGCCGCAGCGAAGACCGACTGCGCGACGGCGCCGCCGCGCTGGAAGACGTCGCACCCGGCCGGGCGCTGGTGCGCACCTCGCCCGGCGACGCCCGCTCCGAGGCCGACGTGGCCGACGCGGTGCGGATCGCCAGCGAGGCGACCGGAGGCCTCGACTTCGCCGTCGCCTCGGCCGGTCGCGGCGGCCTGGGACCGATCGTCACCACCCCGCTCGAGGAGTGGACCGACATCCTCGAGACCAACCTGACCGGCACGTTCCTCCTGTTCAAGCACGCGGGCGCCGCCATCGCCGCGAGCGGAGGCGGTGCGATGGTCGCGATCTCGTCGATCGCCGCTGCGGTCACCCACCCGTTCATGGGTCCGTACTGCGTGTCCAAGGCCGGCGTCGACATGCTGGTCCGCCAGACCGCAGATGAGCTCGGCCGGGCCGGGGTGCGGGTCAACGCGGTGCGACCGGGCATCGTCGCCACCGACCTGGTGTCGATGGTCATGGACGACGACCAGGTCATGGGCAGCTACCTGGAGAACATGCCGGTGTCGCGGTCGGGCACCGTCGACGACGTCGCCTCGGTCGTGCGGTTCCTGCTCGGTGGGGAGTCGTCGTGGGTGACCGGCACGTCGCTCAGCGTTGACGGCGGCCACCACCTGCGCCGCGGCCCGGACTTCGAACCGGCGGCCCGAGCGTTCTTCGGTGACGACGCGGTCGAGGGGAGGGTGTCGTGAACGGCCCGGCAGCCGGCGGCGGGGCGACCGGTCGACCCGAGCTCGACCTGCTCGACGGCGACTTCTACGTCGACGACCCCTACTCGACCTACGCGTGGCTGCGCGACAACGAGCCCGTCTACTGGGACGCGGTCAACGAGCTGTGGATCGTCACCCGCTACGACGACGTGGTCGAGGTCGAGAAGCACAAGGAGCGCTTCATCAGCTCCGACAAGGTCAAGGGCGGCTACCGCCCGAACCTCGCCGCCGACCCGGCGATCATCGGCCTCGACGACCCGCTCCACTCCCACCGTCGCAACCTGGTGTCGCGGCGCTTCACACCCCGGGCGGTGTCGCGGTGGGAGGACCACGTGCGCTCCACCGTGAGCGGCCTCTTCGACGCCGCTCAGGCCCACGGCGGCCCGATCGAGATCGTCGGCGAGCTGGCCGCTCCGCTGCCGGCCGAGATGATCGGCCTGCTGCTCGGCTTCCCCGACGAGATGTTCCCCAAGCTCATGGAGTGGTCCGAACGCACGATCGCCCTCGGCGGCGGGCCGCGCTACCTCAACGAAGAGGGCATCACCGCGGCGATGGAGTTCGCCCAGGCGTCCGCCGACCTCTACGAGGAGAAGCAGCGCTGCCCCGCCGACGACGTCATGACCGTGTGGACCACCGCCGAGGTCCCCGGCCACGACTTCGGGGTGGACGAAGTCATCTCGGACTGCCTGCTGCTGCTCGACGGCGGCGCCGAGACGACCCGCACCGTCATCGCCCGGGGGATGATCGAGCTGTCCCGGCGCCCCGACCAGTGGGCTCGGCTGCGCGACGGGGCCGACCTGTCGATCGCCGTCGAGGAGCTGATCCGGTTCGTGACGCCGGTCCACAACATGTGTCGGGTCGCAGTCGAGGACACCGTGTTGAGCGGCACCGCGGTCGCTGCCGGAGAACAGCTCATGTTGATGTACGGCTCGGCCAACCGGGACCCGGCTCACTTCACCGACCCGGAGGCGCTCGACGTCACCCGCCACCCGAACCACCACCTGTCCTTCGGGTTCGGGACCCACTTCTGCCTGGGGTCGTCGCTGGCCCGACTCGAGATCCGGCTGTTCTTCGAGGAGCTGCTGTCGCGGGCGTCGGAGCTGCGGGTCGTGGAGGGATCGGTCGAGGAGATGCCCAACGCCTTCGTCTACGGGCTGCGGTCGGCCCGGATGGAGCTCGTCGCCGACTGAGGGGGTCGGTGACCCGCGTGGGTCGGCCCGCGACGGCGTGTCGTCCGACCATGATGCGGCGTGTCACGGATCGGCACGCTCGCACGTCGGTCAGGTATGGATCACTCCGACGGCGACCACCCGGCGACACCGACCGACCGCGACTGGCACGACGAGGAACCCGGCCGGTGGCCCGATCGGGCCGACGTGGTGGTCATCGGTGCCGGTCTGGCCGGGCTCACCGCGGCGGCGGCAGCAACGAGAGCGGGTGCCCGAGCCGTGGTGCTGGACGCGCACTCGGGTGGCGGTCGTGCCGCCGTGCGCCGGGTGGCTCTCTCCGGGACGTCCGGCGCCGCGGTGTTCAACGACGGACCGCGGGCGTTGTACCTCGGCGGTCCCGGCCACGAGGTGCTCCGCCGACTGGGGATCCGACCGCGGGGACACAAGCCCCCGACGCGTGGCAGCAGGGTCAGCCTGGAGGGGCGGATCGACGACCTGCCGGTCGGCCTCACCTCGCTGGGCCGCAGCGGGGTGGTCCCCGGCCGGGCCAAGCCGACGCTGGTCGCCGCCCTCGCCGCGCTGATGGCGGGTCGCCGCGTGCCGGCCCGGCCCGACGAACCCGCATCAGTGTGGATCCGGGACCGGTCACGGGGCCGGGACGACGTCGCGGCGTTGGTGGCGGCCCTGTTCCGGGTCGCCACCTACACCGCGGACCTGGACCAGCTGTCGGCCGCCGCAGCGGTCCCGCACGTCGCTCGCAGCCTCCGCCGGGGCGTCCTCTACCTCGACGGAGGCTTCCAGCAGCTGCTCGACTCGCTCCGATCCGTCGCCTCGGGCGCGGATGCTCCGGTGGCGGTCCATCGGCACGCCGCGGTGGCACGACTGGAACAGACCGCGGACCGCGGATGGGAGGTGCAGTGCCGCGACGGACGGACGGTGCGTGCCGGTGCGGTGGTGGTCGCCGCCGGCGGCCCCGCGGCGGCCGCGGGTCTGCTGGACATGCCGGAGCTGCTCGACCGCTCGGGCCCGCCGGCGACCGCTGCCTGCCTGGAGCTCGCGGTGGCAGGTCCGGTGCCGACCCGCTTCGTCCTCGGCGTCGACGAGCCGCTGTACCTCTCGGAGCACTCGCCGCCGGCGGACCTCGCGCCCGACGGGGTCAGGGTTGTCCACGTGGCCCGATACGGAGCCGCCGACGCCGTGGCCGATCGGGCCCGGCTGGAGTCGCTGGCGGCCGCCGCCGGCATCGACCCCGGTGACGTCGTCGCCCGCCGGTTCCTGCGCCGGATGGTCGTGCAGACCGCGATTCCGTCCGTCGACCACGGAGGGCAGGCCGGACGACCCCCGGTCGCGGTACCCGACCGGCCGGGGGTCTTCCTCGCCGGCGACTGGGTGGGCCCGGTGGGGATGCTGGCGGACGCGTCGCTGGCCAGCGGTGAGGCCGCGGGATCCCTCGGGGCCGAGGCGGTCGTGGGCGGGGCGGCTACCGTCCGGTCGGTGGTCGCGTGAGCGGGTCGGAGGCATCCGACGTCGAGGTCTTCGAGGCGGAGCGCGCCCGACTGACCGGACTGGCGTACCGGATGCTCGGGTCGATCTCCGACGCCGAGGACGTGGTGTCCGAGGCCTGGCTGCGCTACCAGCGGGCCGATCCGGCGACGCTGGAGCGGCCCGGGGCGTGGTTGACCACCGTGACCTCGCGGCTGGCGATCGACCGGTTGAGGGCGATCACCCGTCGGCGCGAGGAGTACGTCGGGCCGTGGCTGCCGGAGCCGGTCCCCACCGGAGATGCCCCGGCCGGGACCGGGCTGTCGGTCACCCCGGCCCCGGCCGAGGACCCCGCGGACCGGGTGGCGCTGTCGGAGTCGCTCACACTCGGATTCCTGGTGGTGCTCGACCGGCTGGGACCGGTGGAGCGGGCGGTGTTCCTGCTCGCGGACGTCTTCGGCGAGCCGTACGCCCGCATCGCCGACACGGTCGGCCGGTCCGAGGAGGGGTGCCGTCAGATCGCGTCCCGGGCCCGACGCCGTGTGCGCGAGGAGCGCGCCGACCGGGCCGCGGCGGACGAGTCGCTGCTCGCCGATCTGGTCGGAGCCCTCGTCCTCGGTGACGTCGACGCCGTGCTCGGCATGCTGTCACCGGACGTCGTGCTGACCAGCGACGGCGGACCGGATCGGCACGCGGCGCGCCGTCCGGTGATCGGGCCGGACCGGGTCGCCCGGCTCCTGATCAACCTCGCCGGGAGGACGCCAGCGGACGCCGACATCTCGATCGAGACCGTCAACGCCGCTCCTGCGCTCGTGGTCCGCCACCCCGAGCTCCCGGTGGTGGTGGCTGCCGACCGCGATGCCGAGGGCCGGGTCATCGCTGTGCGGCTGCTCCTCAACCCGGTCAAGCTCGGACGGCTGGACGCGTCCTTCCCGGGCATCTGACGGCGGCGGACCGTCCGGGCGGACCGGGCGCGCCCGCCGCCGTCGGGATCAGAAGCGGAGCTCGGGCTCGGTGCCGGCCGGCAGGTTGATCGACTTGAACTCCAGGTACTCCTCGAGGCCCTCGGGCCCCAGCTCGCGGCCGACGCCCGAGTCCTTGAACCCGCCGAAGGGGGAGCCCCAGTCCATGCCGAACCCGTTGACGGTGTACGTGCCGGTGCGCACGCCTCGGGCGACGTCGAGCCCGGCGGCCACGTCCGCGGTCCACACCGAGCCCGACAGCCCGTAGTTGTTGTCGTTGGCGATGGCGAGGGCGTCCTCGGTGTCGGTGTAGGGGATGACGACCACGACCGGGCCGAAGATCTCCTCCTGGGCGATGCGCATCTTGTTGTCGACGTCCGCGAACACCGTCGGCTCCACGTACCAGCCGGTGTCGAGGCCGGCCGGGCGACCTCCGCCGGTGGTGAGGCGGGCGCCCTCGTCGATGCCGGCGCGGATGTAGCCCTCGACCCGTTCGCGCTGGCGCTCGGCGATCAGCGGGCCGACGCCGACCTCGAAGTCGGCCGGGTCGCCGACCTTGACCGAACGGGCCACCTCGGTGACCGCGTCGACGGTCTCGTCGTAGCGGGACCGGGGGGCGAGGATGCGGGTCTGAGCGACGCAGGCCTGGCCGTTGTTCATGAACGAGTAGTTGGGCACCATCTCGGTGACCGCCGCGGCGATGTCGGCGTCCTCCATGAGGATCGACGCCGACTTGCCGCCGAGCTCCAGGGTGCACCGGCGGAGGCGTTCACCGCACAGCGCGCCGATGTGGCGCCCCGCCGCGGTCGACCCGGTGAAGGAGACCTTGTCGACGCCGGGGTGGGTGACCAGGTGCTCGCCGACCTCGCGGTCGGCGGGGACGACGTTCAGAACGCCGGCGGGGACCCCGGCCTCCTCGCAGAGCTCCGCGAACACGAACGCGCTGACCGGTGTCTCGGGAGCGGGCTTGAGCACCATCGTCGAACCCGACGCGAGCGTGGGGGCGAACTTCAACATGGTGATGAACAGCGGCACGTTCCACGGGACGATGCCGGCGACGACGCCGACCGGTTCCTTGCGAACCACGACCGGGCCGAGCATCCCGGCCCGCACCTCCTCGAACGGGTACGACTCGGTGAGCCCGGTGAAGAAGTCGAGCGCCATGTGGGTGGCGCCGATCTGGCCGAAGTGCGAGAACAGGATCGGGGCGCCGACCTCCTGGGTGATCAGGTTGGCCAGGTCGTCGGCCCGCTCGACCATGAGGCCGTGGAGCCGGCGCATGATCCCGGCCCGGTCCTGCGCGGACATCTCGGCCCACGGGCCGTGGTTCAGAGCGGACCGGGCCGCCTCGACGGCCCGGTCGACGTCCGCCTGGACGGCCTCCGGCGTCGAGCCGACCGGCTCGAGCGTGGCCGGGTTGACGACGGTGAAGGTGCTCGACGACGCGGGCTCCACCCACTCGCCGCCGATGTAGAGCCGGTCGAAGGAACGCACGTTCCATCCCCCTGAGGTCGGGCCGGTGCCGCGGGGCGCCGACGCGTCGGATGCCGCGCAGCGTATCCCGCCGGCATCGGCTCCCGGTCCCCGCCGCCCGCCTGGTTCTGTAGTGCGAGATCCAGTCGAACGCCTGGATCTCGCACTACAGAACGAGGGAAGGCGGCTACTTGTAGCCCGACATGATGTGCTCGACCCACGACGCCGGGGCGGCGTTCATCAACGTCGACATGTCCCAGTAGTCCCACCAGCGGGTGAGGAGGCCGTCGTCGTTCCACTGGTGGATCGACACGAACGGCAGCACGACCTCGTCGCCGGAGTCCCAGGTCCAGTGCTCCCGGTGCTCGGTGACGACGGTGTCGCCCTGGGCGGTGATGGTCCACCCCGGGACGTGCTCGTAGCCGGCCAGCGGGGCGAGTCCCAGCCGCAGCCGGGCGGCGACCTCAGCGGGACCGAATGCCCCGTCCTTCGGTGCGGGCACGTCGCGGTAGTTGCCGTCGTGGGTGAACCAGGCTCCGACGGCGTCGAAGTCGCGTCGGAACAGGTCGTCCCAGAAGCGCTCGGTCAGCGCGGCGTTGCGGACGGCAGGGTCGGATGGCTCGCTCATGGCCCCGACGCTACGGCCATCCCCGTTCTGTAGTGCGAGATCCAGGCGAACGCCTGGATCTCGCACTACAGAACGGGAGGTGTCGGGCGTGGGAAGATCCCGACGTGGCCGATCCACCCCCTCCGACCTCGCTGCCCGATGACCAGGGCGATTCCGGCGCTCGGGCCGACGGACCGACCGGACGTGTGGCCCGGACCCGGGAGCGGGTGGAACGCACCCGCGGTCAGGTCGCCGACGTCGCCGAGCGCGTCGTGGCCGCCCGGCCCGACACCCCGCTGATCGACACCGCGTTCGAGATCCACGAGCGCGACTCTCGCATCGCTGGGGGCATGCTCGCCGGGGCCATCGCGTTCCGGCTGTTCCTCCTGCTGGTCCCGCTCCTGTTGATCCTGGTGGCCGGCCTCGGGTTCCTCCACCTCAGCGACGCCGAACGGGCCACCAGCCAGCAGCTCGACCTGTCCGAGGCTCTGGTGTCGACGATGCAGACCGTCGGCGAGAACGCGGCCCGGGGCCGGTGGATCACGCTCTGGGTGGGTCTCGTCGCCGCGGTGTTCGCCATCCGCACGATGATCAAGTCGCTGCGCATCGTGCACAACCTGGCATGGGGCACCTCGGCGAAGGTGTCGGCGAACCAGCCCAAGGCGGTCCTCGCCGGCCTCGGGGTCACGATCCTCATCGTCGTCTACACGCTGGCGGCCCAATGGCTGAGGGCACACACCCCCGGCGGTGGTGTGCTCGCTTCCGTCGTGACCGGGGCGGGTGCGGTCGGGGTGTGGATGATCGTGCAACTGCTGCTCCCTCGTGCGGAAGGGGCGACGTGGACCAGCGTCCTTCCCGGT
>WBZP01000155.1_pt2 | contig 98344 bp, 100 predicted proteins | sample 5204301 | NCBI WGS metagenome assembly WBZP01 (sample SAMN12412401, study PRJNA552823) | activated sludge metagenome | isolation source: activated sludge from nitrification reactor of wastewater treatment plant... | place: USA: Pennsylvania | collected 2017 | reverse complement strand
TGGATGTAGAGCATCCGTGCGCCCTCGTAGATGCAGTCGACGGGGCATTCCTCGATGCATGCCTTGTCTTTGACGTCGACGCACGGCTGGGCGATCACGTATGTCACAGAACTCTCCTCGTTCAGGCGGGCTGCTGCGGTTTCAGTTCGGGGGCTGCACTGTCCGGAGGCTGTAACCGGACGTGTGTGCCAGTGTGCCCTACCGTTTGCCGCCCGGACGAACCGGCGGGCCGCCAACTGATACTAGACGCGTCGTCTATTACCGGCGAAATCGTTCGGAGGCACCCGGCACCCCCCATCTGTTCAGCTCCTACTGCGAGGTCAAGTCGCCCGTTGTGTCGGTGAGCACTGCCGGCTACAGCACGATATGCGCGCCGTTGCAGTGCAACATGTTGCATATAACCCCGGGGTGCGCATAGCCTGCCGGGGTGGCGCTCACCCACGCGATCCTGGTCGCGCTGTCCGAACAGTCCGGTTCGGGTTATGAACTCGCCCGCCGGTTCGACCGGTCGATCGGCTACTTCTGGAGCGCGACGCATCAGCAGATCTACCGGACCCTGCGGGTCATGGAAGGCGACCGCTGGGTGACCGCGGCCGCCGTGGTGCAACACGGGCGCCCGGACAAGAAGGTGTACACGGTGTCCCCGGCCGGCCGCGCCGAACTGGCCCGCTGGATCGCCGATCCGGCCGACCGCGAGTTGCGCGACGTCGCGGTCAAGCTGCGCGGCGCCGCACCGGGCGACCTGGCCGCGCTGCGCGAACAGCTCGTCAGCGTGCGCGCCGAACACGCCGCGCGGTTGGACACCTACCGCGACCTGGAGAAGCAGCAGTTCCCCGACCCCGCCACACTGGCCGGCACCGCCCTGCACCAGCACCTGGTGCTGCGCGGCGGCATCCGCACCGAACACGGGTCGGTGCAATGGCTCGACGAAGTACTCAGCGCATTAGGAGACCAGCTGTGAGCGATCCGTACCCGAACCTGTTGTCGCCGTTGGATCTCGGCTTCACCACGCTGCGCAATCGGGTGGTGATGGGCTCCATGCACACCGGCCTGGAGGACCGGGCCCGTGACACCGGCCGGCTGGCCGAGTATTTCGCCGAGCGGGCCCGCGGCGGTGTCGGGCTGATCATCACCGGCGGCTACGCACCCAACCGCGCCGGCTGGCTGCTGCCGTTCGCCGCGCAACTGCTGTCCTCGACCGAGGCCCGCCGGCACCGCCGGATCACCTCGGCCGTGCACGACGAAGGCGGCAAGATACTGCTGCAGATCCTGCATGCCGGCCGCTATGCGTACCACCCGCTGTCGGTCAGCGCCTCGTCGATCAAGGCTCCCATCAATCCTTTTCGGCCCCGAAAGCTCTCGGCCCGCGGCGTCGAGCAGACCATCGACGACTTCGTGAACTGCGCGCTGCTGGCGCGCGAGGCCGGCTACGACGGCGTGGAGATCATGGGCAGCGAGGGCTATCTGCTCAACCAGTTCCTGGCGCCGCGGACCAACAAGCGCACCGACGCGTGGGGCGGAACCCCGGAGAAGCGCCGCCGCATGCCCGTCGAGATCGTCCGGCGGACCCGCGCCGCGGTCGGGCCGGACTTCATCATCGACTACCGGATGTCGATGGCCGACTTCGTCGAGGACGGCCAGAGCTGGGACGAGATCGTCGCGCTGGCAGTCGAAGTCGAGGCGGCGGGCGCCACGATCATCAACTCCGGCATCGGCTGGCACGAGGCCCGGGTGCCCACCATCGTCACCTCGGTGCCGCGGGCGGCGTTCGTCGACATCACCAACGCGGTGGCCGCGGAGGTCGGCATCCCGGTGGTGGCGTCCAACCGGATCAACATGCCGCAGACGGCCGAGCAGATCCTGGCCGAGACCTCCGTTCAACTGGTTTCGATGGCGCGGCCGCTGCTGGCCGACCCGGACTGGGTCGCCAAGGCCGCCGCCGGCGCCGACGACGAGATCAACACCTGCATCGCCTGCAATCAGGCCTGCCTGGACCATGCCTTCGTGCACAAGGCGGTGTCGTGCCTGCTCAATCCGCGCGCCGGGCACGAGACCACGCTGGTGCTGGGGCCCACCCGGCGCGCCCGCACGGTGGCCGTCGTCGGCGCCGGCCCGGCCGGGTTGTCCGCGGCCGTCAGCGCCGCCGAGCGCGGACACCACGTCACGCTTTTCGACGCCAACTCCCACCTCGGCGGCCAGTTCGACATGGCGCGGCGCATCCCCGGCAAGGAGGAGTTCGCCGAGACGCTGCGTTACTACGCCACGATGCTGACGAAATACGGTGTGACGCAACGGCTGGGTGTCCATGCCGGCGCCGACGACCTGATCGGCTTCGACGACGTGGTGCTGGCCACGGGTGTTTCCCCGCGGCTGCCGGAGATCCCCGGGATCGACCACCCGATGGTGCTCACCTATCCCGAGGCGATATACGGCGTCAAACCGGTCGGCAAGCGGGTCGCCGTGATCGGCGCCGGGGGAATCGGTTTCGACGTCAGCGAACTGCTCGTCACCGACGAGTCCCCGACGATGAACCTCAAGGAGTGGAAGGCCGAATGGGGTGCGGCGGACCCACAGGAGGTGCGCGGTGCGCTGGTGCCACCGATCCCCGCACCGCCGGCCCGCGAGGTGTTCCTGCTGCAGCGCAGCAAGGGCCCGCAGGGCCGCCGGCTGGGCAAGACCACCGGCTGGGTGCATCGGGCATCACTGAAAGCCAAAGGTGTGCAACAGCTTTCCGGTGTCAACTACGAGCGCATCGACGACGCCGGCCTGCACATCAGCTTCGGTCCCGGCCACGACCGGTCGCGGCTGTTGGAGGTGGACAACGTGGTGATCTGCGCCGGCCAGGAGTCGGTGCGCGACCTCGTCGGGGAGCTGGAGGCGCGCGGCGTCACACCCCACGTCATCGGCGGCGCGGCCGTCGCCGCCGAACTCGACGCCAAGAGGGCGATCCGGCAGGGCACCGAGTTGGCCGCGGGCCTGTAAGGCGGCGGCGCTCAGCGCCCCACGAACGCGTCGAGTTCCGGTGCGTCTCCACCAGTCAGCTGGCGGTGCATGGCCCAGGCGGTCCGGCGACCCAGGATCTTGGCCTGGTCGGCGACCGGACCGCGGTACATGGCGTCCACGGTGTCGATCCACAGCGTCAGCCAGCGGATGAAGTGCTCGTGGGTCAGCGGGTGTTCGGCATGCACGTGGAGATGCGGGGTCAGCGCACTGCCCTGATAGAGCTTGGCGCGCAACAGCATCGTCTCCCAGAAGTCGCACATCACCGGCAGGTGGGACTCCAGCCCCTTCTCCCGGATGTCGGTGAACGCGTCGGCCAGCAGGTCGTCCACCAGGGCCTGGCCGTAGAAAGCGGTCAGCAGCGCGTACACGTCGTCGCGGTCGGCGAGGTCACGCGTCGGAGTCTCGGCACGCGTCAGCGTCGTATCCACGGATTCGCTCCTTTCACCCGGCGAGCAGCGCGACGCCGCCGGCGATCAGCCCGGCCACCTTGACGATCTCCAAGCCGAGGTAACCGTAATGCGCCCGGGACCGGCCCGAGCCCACCGACCCGGTGCTGTCGGCCAGGACCGCATCGGACCGGCGGCGCAGGCGCGGTCGCACCGCCACCAACTGTACGAGCAGGGCCAGCACCGCGACGCCGACCGCCACCGCTGCGGCCCGCGGCGGCGGGTCCGCGACCAGGGCCGCGATCACGACGACGCCCAGTGCCACCTCGATCGTGTTGAGCGCACGGAACACCAGCCGGCCGATGCCCAGCCCGATCGGCAGCGTGACCCCCGGGGCGCGGAACTTCAGCGGTGCCTCCAGGAACGAGATCGCCAGCACCATGCCGAGCCAGACGAACAACGCGGCCACCGCGACCGCCGCGCCGGCGCTCACGAGACCGCCCCGGCCAGTTGCGCCACACACAGATCCGGTTCGACGAACGGCGTCAGCTTCTCGACGGCGATCGGGCTGTCCCAGGCCGTCATCGCGCCCCGCATCAAACCCAGGTGCACCGGGCACACCACCTCGGGGCGGGCCTGGGCCAGCTCGAGGAACGGACAGTGCCGCAGCCCGATCCGCGTGTCGCCGGCCTGCCGTTCCGGTGCGAATCCGAGGTCGTCGAGCAGGCCCAGCAGTTGCCGCACCGGCGCGCGCCGCGCGGCGGATCGGCGCGGCCGGCCGAGTCGGGCACCCAGGGCGCGGCCGGCGGCGTCGGCCTCGGCCGCCAGATCGGCCTGGCGGGCCAGGGAATCCACCAAGGCGGTGGCGAGAAGTTCGTAGTGCCGGGGTCCCCCGGGATCCATGCCGTGGACCACCCGGAAGAACTGGGCCGGACGCCCCGGTTTCGCCTGCGCGGCTTCGGCGCGCTCAACCTGTCCGCCGGCCAGCAGGGCATCGAGATGAAACCGCACGGTGTTGAGATGAATATCGAGCTGGTCGGCGATGGCGGCGATGCTCATCGGAGCATCGGCTCGGCGCAGCACCGCCAGCACGTCGGCGCGCCGGCCGTTGGTGTTACTCATTGTTCCCGCGGCTTACCGGTCACGTATGTCATGGGCGGTAGTTTACACAATCGCATCTTGTAAAAACCAGGCGCGCCGCGAGGGTGCGAGAATTACGCGGACTGCTCGGCCTGTTGCGTACCGACACGCACGCTCGGCGAATGGGAAGAATAGGTGGTGGTGCGCTGCCGCGCCGGCCGGCCGATGCCCTGGGCGATCGCGACCAGTTCCTCGACGGTCTTGGCCGAGCCGTTCTCCGAACCGGCCATCCGGGAGATGGTCTCCTCCATCAACGTCCCGCCCAGGTCGTCGGCCCCGCCGCGCAGCATCACCTGGGTGCGCTCCACCCCGAGCTTGACCCAGCTGGTCTGGATGTGAGAGATCCTGCCGTGCAACATGATCCGGGCCAGCGCATGCACCGCCCGGTTGTCGCGGTGCGTCGGGCCGGGCCGCGACGCACCCGCGAGGTACAGCGGCGAGGACTGGTGCACGAACGGCAGCGGCACGAACTCGGTGAAACCGCCGGTGCGGTCCTGGATTTCGCGCAGCACGTTGAGATGGCCGACCCAGTGCCGCGGGGTGTCGACGTGGCCGTACATCATCGTCGAACTCGACCGCAGCCCCACCTCGTGCGCCGTGCTGACCACCTCGATCCACATCGACGTCGGCAACTTGCCCTTCGTCAGCACCCACCGGACCTCGTCGTCGAGTATCTCCGCGGCCGTGCCCGGGATGCTGTCCAGGCCGGCCTCGCGCAGCGCGGTCAGCCAGTCCCGGATCGACAGGCCACTGCGGGTCACTCCGTTGGCGATCTCCATCGGCGAGAACGCGTGCACGTGCATCGAGGGCACCCGCGCCTTGACCGCACGCACCAGGTCGGCGTAACCGGTCACCGGCAACTCCGGGTCGATGCCGCCCTGCATGCACACCTCGGTGGCGCCGGCGACGTGGGCCTCCCAGGCTCGGTCGGCGACCTCGCCGGTGGACAGCGAGTACGCGTCGGCGTCGCCCTTGCGCTGGGCGAACGCGCAAAACCGGCAGCCCGTGTAGCAGATGTTGGTGAAGTTGATGTTGCGGTTCACCACGAACGTCACGTCGTCGCCGACGGCGTCGCGGCGCAGTGAATCCGCCAGCGCGGCAACGGCTTCCAAGGCGGGGCCGTCGGCGGTGGCCAGGGCGAGATATTCCTCGTCGCTGCAGCGGGCCGGGTCGCGCTCGGCGCTGCGCAACGCGGACAGCACGTCGGTGTCGAGGCGTTCCGGGGCGCGCGCGGCCAGTTCGTCGACCCGGGCCCGGATGGATTCCCAGTCCCCGAAGGCACTGTCGAGGTCGCTGCGCGTCTCGGTGAGCCGGCCGTCCACGTCGATGGCGGTGTGCAGATCGGTGCGGCCCAACGACTCCGACGCCTCGTCCGGTTCCTGCCAAGCCAGCCCGGTCGGGTTGACGTCGCGCGCCCACCCGGTGTCGGGGTCGGCCAGCGCATCGACGTGGGCACGCACCCGGGGGTCGATCCACGCCGCACCGGCGCCGATGTACTTCGGATGCGCCGTCAACCGCTGCACCAGCTCGTAACCGGCCGCGGCGGTCACGTCGGCCAGGTCGTCGAGGGCCGGCCAGGGCCGCTCGGGGTTCACATGATCCGGGGTCAGCGGCGACACGCCGCCCCAGTCGTCGATGCCGGCGCCGATCAGGGCCAGACATTCGTTGCGGGACACCAGGTTCGGCGGCGCCTGCACCCGCATCCCGGGACCCAGCACCAACCGGGTGACGGCGACCGTCGCCAGGAAGTCGTCGATCCCGGCGTCGGGAACCGCCGCCATGGCGGTGTGGTCCTTGGCCCGGAAGTTCTGCACGATGACTTCCTGGACGTGACCGAATTCCTTGTGCGACTTGCGGATCGCGTGGATGGTCTCGGCCCGTTCGGCGAGGGTCTCACCGATTCCGACGAGCAACCCGGTGGTGAAGGGGACTGAGAGTCTGCCAGCGTCCGCGAGGGTGCGCAGCCGGACCGCGGGATCCTTGTCCGGGCTGCCGTAGTGGGCCTCGCCGCGGGTTTCGAACAGCCGTTGCGACGTCGTCTCGAGCATCATGCCCATCGACGGCGCCACCGGCTTGAGCCGCGACAGTTCCGACCAGCTCATCACCCCCGGGTTCAGGTGCGGCAGCAGACCGGTCTCCTCCAGCACCCGGATCGCCATGGCGCGCACGTAGTCCAGCGTGGTCTCGTAGCCGCGTTCGTCGAGCCACTGCCGCGCCTCGGGCCAGCGCGCCTCGGGGCGATCGCCGAGGGTGAAAAGTGCTTCTTTGCAACCCAGTTCACCGCCGCGCCGCGCGATGTCGAGGATCTCGTCGGGCTCCAGATACATGCCCCGGCCCGCGGCGCGGAGTTTGCCCGGCACCGTGACGAACGTGCAGTAGTGACACGTGTCCCGGCACAGGTGCGTGACGGGGATGAACACCTTGCGCGAATAGCTGATCGGCAGCCCGCCGCCGGGTCCGCGCCGGCCCGCCGACGCCAGCCCGGCATCACGCACCCGGGCCGCGCTGGCGCACAGTTGCGCCAGTTCGTCACCGCGGGCGGTCAGGGCCAGCGCCGCCTCCTCGACGTTGAGCGCGACGCCGTCCCGCGCCCGCCGCAGCACCCGGCGCATGGCTGCCGGTGCGGGTGCCTCGGCGGGAACGACCGGACTGGGCAGATCGGAGGGTCGCCGCGGGTTCAGAGCCACTCCCCGGTAACCCCTGCGGTCCGCTTGTTCATCCGCATCCGTCCGTATCCGTCCCCAGTGTCGATGGCCACCACCTTAGCCGGGCCGGCGGGACGGTGGACATGCCCACGGGTCCCCGTGGAAATCCTGTGCATCCGCTGTCGAGGGAGTAGGTTTATCGGTCAGGTCGGGTGGGTTTTCAGGAGGCATGCCGTGGGCGTCTCGCGTCGTTCCCTGCTGACCGCCGGAGTATGCGGCGTGACAGCGGGTGCGATCGTGCTGAACCCGTCGACGGTTCAGCCCAAGCCGGCGGTCACGCCGGCCTTCAGCTACTCGGCGTACTCCCTGGGCACGGCCGACGCGCACGCGGAGATCACGCCGGAAACCGTGCGCCGGACGGTCGAGTTCATCGAGTCGATCACCACGGACCCGGGGGCGCCGACGTCGGTGTCCGATCCGGGATCACCGGGCACGATCGTGCCCCCGATCGACGCCGCGCCGGCGGCCGCGGACGTCGAGGTTCGAAACGCCGCGTCCGACGTCATCAACTCGGTTTATGCCTTCACCAAGTACTGGGCGAACTACGTCGCGCTCGACCTCGGGCCGTGGCTGATCAACTGGATCCCGTTCGGCTATCTGGTCTCCGACCAGATCAACATCTGGTACCAGGCGTTCGTCCTGCCGGTGGTCGACAGTTTCGTCTATCAGTTCCTGGATCCGGTCGTGAACCAACCGCTGAACCCGGGTGTCTGGTGGAACGGTGCCTGGGCGATCGCCAACACCGCGCTGAACGGGATCGTCTCGGGTATCTCCAGCGAGGTCGACTACGTCTTCTCGCTGGGGTGGCTGCCGTTCCCGCTGCCCCCCTTTCCCGCAGCACCGCAGGGTGCCACCCCTCAGATCGGCGATGCGGCGCTGCGGATGAGTCTGGCCGCGGCGTCGGGCACCGTGGCGACCGGTCCCACCGAGGGTTCCGATGCGCCGCCGGATCAACCCGGCGCGGTGGCCGGTGGAACCGTGCCCCCGGCCGCCGACCCCGCGCCCGACGAGTCGGGGCAGACCGAGGTGCCCGCACCGGAGGACGACCCCACATCGGTCGACGAGTCCGCGACGGCCGAACCCACCCCCAGCGCCACCACGACAGTCCCCACCCCGGACAACTCCGCACCGACGACGCCGGCCACGACACTCGACCCGGTTACGAATCCGCCGGGTGATGACGGCACGCTCTCCGACCAGGACGGTGCGGAGGACCCGGCGTCCGGCGACACGCAGGACGACGCGGACGCCCCGGGCGGCGACGACGAGGTCCAGGCCGGCGACGCGGACGATCCCGCCGACACCGAAACCCCCGCCGACACGCCGGACACGCCGGACACGCCGGACTCCCCGGCCGCCACCGCCGCACCGAGCACGGACACCACGCCCGATGCCGGCGCCGACGCCGGTGGGTCGGCCACGGGCGACGGCGGGGACGCCGGAAACTAACCGCGCAGCAGGAACCACAGCGCGGGCAGCGCGCCGACCGCCGTCAGGAGGACCGGGCCGAATCCGGCGATGCCCGCACCGCTCATCGTCATGTCGCCGCCGGGGCCGCCCAGGCTCAGCACGGCGATCGTCAACAGGAAAGTGATCAACGGCAGGGCGGCCAGCCGGGTCGAATCGGTCCACTGCCGGGCGGCCCAAACCAGTGCGACGTTGACGGCCCCGGCGACCACGGCGCTGGCCGGAAACCACACCGAACCCAGATACGACGGCAGCAGCAGCGCCGCCGTCAGGGCGCACAGGATGCCGTCGAGAGCGAGCAGGGCCAGGATGCCGATCCGCAGGGCGGGATCGCTTCGGCGGCCGTCGATCAGGTCGGCACGCTGTCGAGCAGCGCCACCAGCGACCCCACGACCCACTGGAAGTTGTCCAGGCGGTCCTGCCAGTGCTGCTGGTTGGGGTCCAGATCCGGGTCCATGATTTCCCTTCGGTGTGCGCTGAACGCAGCTTACCCCGAGGCGAGTAGTCACTACGCGAATCGGGCCGGGGCACTACCTGAGTGCGCGATCGGCCGTTCTGCGCCACCTCCGGAAGCCGTAACTTCGGCGCTGAGCCCAGCGCAGCCACGCATGAGGAGACACGATGCACAGCCCGATAACCGCCTCGTTGATCGCCCGGATCGCGACCGGCGAGCAGCGCGGCAGCAACACGGTCCGCAGGCCGCGCCGGCGCACTCGCACGGGGGGAGTCCGGCGGTCGAACATCGGCTGACCGACCGGGGTGCCGGCGGGGCCGCAGAGGGGGCGGCCCCGCCGGCACTGTGCGGTTCCACCCGTCGGTCAAATGTCCAAGCCGGCCAGCAGGTCGGTCTCCACGCCCCGCGGCGCACGGTCCCCGAGCTGCCCGCCGACCAACACGTAATGCTCCTGGCCGAGGATCGGGAACGCCATGTCGTTCGACAGCGCGCAGGCCTTTCCGGTCGGCCCGACCGTCACCTGGGTGGCGTGCGCGCGCAATGCCTCGACCTTGGCCGGCAGGCCGTCGGCGGCATCGATACGGGTGGTGATCCGATCGTCGGGGAACCCCAGTGCGTCACCGGGCAGCGGCCGCCAGTGCGGAAGCAGATCGTCGGCGCGCAGTTCGGCGACCGCGGCGGTGGCCGCGGAGATCCCCGTCACGGTCCAGTAGAACTTGGGCACCGGCCACGGTCCGTCGTCCAGGCCGGCGGCCACCGCAGCGGTGGTGATCTCGTGCGCGCGGATGTGATCGGGGTGGCCGTAGCCGCCGTTGGGGTCGTAGGTGACCACGACGTGCGGGCGCAGGGCGGCGATCACGCCGGCCAGCTCGTCGACCGCGGCCTGCCCGGACCCGGCGAACGGCTGCTGACGCGAAACCGGTTGCGTACCGGCCATTCCCGAGTCCCGCCAACGTCCGGCGCCGCCGAGGTAGATCGGTTCGCCGGCGCCGAGCGCGGCCAGCGCGGCGGTCAGTTCACCGATGCGGTAACCGCCGAGCTGATCGGCGCGGTCGGCGGTCAGCCCGGCCCACCGGTCGCCGATCACCTCGCCCTCTTCGCCCAGGGTGCAGGTCACGACGCGCACCTGCACGCCGCGCTTGACGTAGTGCGCGATGGTCGCGCCGTTGTTGATCGTCTCGTCGTCGGGATGGGCGTGCACGAACAGCAGCCGGGGCGCTTCGGAGGCCATCGCCCAACGATAGCCAGGACGCGCTAACGTCCCGTCTTGACCCAGGTTCCGGCGTTGCCCACGATGCCCACCGGAATCGGCCCGGTCAGTTCCACGTTCTGCACATTGGGCCCGGCGGCGACGATCGTGTTGTCCTGCAGGATCGGCAGCACCGTGGCCAGGCTCCACAACCGCGGCTCGACGGCGGCGATCACGTCGTCGATGTTCTTCGAACCATCAAGGGCCGCATCGATATTCGTCTGGATACCGCGATCGCACACCCCCGTGAGGTTCGACGGCGCCTGCACCAGCGCCCCGCCCTCGGACGCCGGCGGCGGTGTCGTCGGTGTGGGCGTCCTGGGCGTCGACGGCGATGGCGTCGGTATCGGTCGGGGGGCCTGCGGGGTCGGCGCGGCCGGTGCGCCCACCGTCGGCACCGGGGTGGCCTCCAGCGCCGGACAGCCGTAGCGCGAGGCCAACGCCGTCGCCAGGTCGCCGCCCGCGCGGTGCCACCCCACGACGGCATCCACCCGGTTGTTGGTCATGGCGTCGCCGTAGAGCACGACGGGGTCCAGCGCCGAAACGCTCGCCGCGATACCGACGTTGCGCAACTGGTCGGCCGCGGTGTTGGCGACGGCGACGGCGGTGGGATCGTTGGCGGCCACCCCGATCACCAGGGTCAACTGTTGGCCGTCCTTGCTGATGCGGCCGCGGGTCGGCTCCGGGTCCCCGGTTCCCGCCGGCCCGGGTGCCGCCGTGGTCGGCGGCGGCGCAATGGCTTCCACGGTGTATCCGGCACCCTCCAGCAGACCCAGGGCGGCGGATCTCGGCAGCGCGGGCGGGGCCGTCGGCCGGTAGCCCGGATCCGACGGGGCCCGGACCTGCGCCTGGGCCAGGGTGGCGGTGCTGTCGCTGCCCGAGGCCACCGATGCCAGCAGGTCCACGTCGAGCAGGGCCAGCAACGCCTTGCGGACGTCGGTGTCGGCCAGCGCGGGCTGCTGCGCCCGCAGGGTCAGTTGCATCACGCGCGGCGTCGGAATCCGGCCGGTGCGCACCTGCGGGATGGCCGACAGTTGCGCGAACGCCGCGGCGCTGCCGTGGACCTGGGCGACCTGGGTGTCGCCGTTGCGGATCGAGTCGGCCAGCGCCGAGGACGTCCCCGCGCGGCGGAACAGGATCTGGTCGGGGGCGGCCGGTTGGCCCCAGAACCGGTCGTTGCGGGCCAGCAGGATCTCGTCGCGCTGCGGGTCGATGCTCTCCACCCGGAACACGCCCCCGGTGACCGGCAGCGCGCGGGCCAGGCCGGCCCCGAACCCGCCGGGGACGTCCTTGACGATGTGCGCGGGCACGATGTCGGAGAACAGTTCGCGCCACGCCGGGTACGGCTGGCCGAAGGTGACCACCGCCGTCTTGCCGCCGTCGACCGACTGGACGCCGGTGATCAGGTCATAACCCGCGGGGTCGACGACGCCGGGCTGGCTGACCATCTGGCGCCACAGGTACCAGAAGTCGTCGGCGACGATCGGGGCATTGTCGGTCCACGACGCCTCCGGCCGGATCCGGTAGGTGACCGTGAACGGGTCCTGGCTCGTCACGTCGGCCGACACCAGCAGCGAGTCGTCGATCGCCCAGCGCGACCCGGTCGGGCTGCCCGGGTCGGGTGCCGGCCGGAACGCGCTGGGCAGGACCAGGGCGCTGATGGCGGCGTTGACGGGCGACTGATCCGACAGCAGGTGCGGGTTGAAACCGGGGCCGATGTTGTCGATGCCCATGATGATCTGCGTCGCCTTGGGCAGCGGCGCGGCGGTGGTCTGGGTGGTGTCCGTGCTCTGCGGGGCCGGCGGCGCGTCGACCGTGCATCCGCCGAGCACCAGCACCGACAGCAGGGCCGCGGCCCGCAGCGGCACGGTCGGGCGGCGGCGGGCGGTCGGCACGTTGTCAGGGTATCCACCCCGGTGATTTCGGCGCGGTAACCGTCGCCCAGCGACCGCCAGCGCGCCGAAATCGCTCAGGAGTTGGCCTGTGCTTTGGCGCGGGCCTTGGCCCGGGCCCGCAGGCTGGCGGTCAGCTCGACCTTGCGCACCCGCACGATCTCCGGGGTGACCTCGACGCATTCGTCCTCGGCACAGAATTCCATGGCCTTTTCCAGGTCGAGCTCCAGCGGCCGGGCCAGTGTCTCCATCACATCGGCGGTCGACGACCGCATGTTCGTCAGCTTCTTCTCGCGGGTGATGTTGATGTCGAGATCCTCGGCCCGCGGGTTGATGCCCACGACCTGACCCTCGTAGGTCTCCTCGCCCGGCTCGACGAAGAACTGCCCACGATCGGCGAGCTGGATCATCGCGAACGGCGTGATCTGTCCGCTGCGGTCACTCACCAACGAGCCGGTGTGCCGGGCCCGGATGTCGCCGGCCCACGGCCGGTAGCCGTCGAACACCGCGTTGGCGATGCCGGTGCCGCGGGTCAGCGTCAGGAAGTCGGTGCGGAAGCCGATCAGCCCGCGGCTGGGGACGATGAAGTCCATCCGCACCCAGCCGGCGGCGTGGTTGGCCATCTGCTCCATGCGGCCCTTGCGGGCGGCCATCAGCTGGGTGATGGCGCCGAGGAACTCCTCGGGGCAGTCGATGGTCAGCGCCTCGAACGGCTCGTGCAGCTTGCCGTCGATGGTCTGGGTGACCACCTGCGGCTTGCCGACGGTCAGCTCGAAACCTTCGCGGCGCATCTGCTCGACGAGGATCGCGAGCGCCAGCTCGCCGCGGCCCTGCACCTCCCAGGCGTCCGGGCGGCCGATGTCGACCACCTTGATGGACACGTTGCCGACGAGTTCGGAATCCAAGCGGGACTTGACCATTCGCGCGGTCAGCTTGTGTCCGGAGACCTTGCCGGCCAGTGGGCTCGAGTTGGTGCCGACGGTGACCGAGATGGCCGGCTCGTCGACGGTGATACGCGGCAGCGCGTGCGCGTGGTCGGGGTCGGCCAGGGTGTCGCCGATCATGATCTCGGGCATACCGGCGACGGCCACGATGTCACCGGCGGATGCGGATTCCGCCGCAGTCCTCTCCACGCCCTCGGTGGCCAGCAGTTCGGTGATCTTGGCAGTCGTGATGACGGGATGCCCGTCGACCTCACGCATCCAGGCCACCTGTTGGCCCTTCTTGATCCGGCCCTTGTAGATCCGGATCAGGGCCAGCCGGCCCAGGAACGCCGACGCGTCGAGGTTGGTGACCAGGGCCTGTAGGGGCGCCTCGGGGTCACCGGCCGGCGGCGGGATGTGCTCCATCAGGACGTCGAACAGCGGGTCGAGATTCTCGCCGTCGGGGTTCTCGCCGTTGGCCGGTTCGGTGGTGCTGGCGATGCCGGCGCGCCCCGACGCGTACAGCGTCGGTAGATCGAGGGCCTTCTCGGCGGCGGCCTGGGCCTCGTCGTCCAGATCGGAGGCGACATCCAGCAGCAGGTCGTGGCTCTCCTCGACCACCTCGGCGATCCGGGCGTCGGGCCGGTCGGTCTTGTTGACCACCAGGATCACCGGCAGGTGCGCGGCCAGGGCCTTGCGCAGTACGAACCGGGTCTGCGGCAACGGACCCTCGGAGGCGTCGACGAGCAGCAGCACGCCGTCGACCATCGACAGCCCGCGCTCGACCTCACCGCCGAAGTCGGCGTGGCCGGGGGTGTCGATCACGTTGATAACCGTGACGGAGCCGTCACTGTGGTGCCGGTGCACGGCGGTGTTCTTGGCCAGGATCGTGATGCCCTTTTCCCGCTCCAGGTCACCGGAGTCCATGATCCGCTCGGTGGCGTCGTCACCGCGGTGGTGCAGCGCGCCGGACTGCCGCAGCATGGCGTCGACGAGGGTGGTCTTGCCGTGGTCGACGTGGGCGACGATCGCGACGTTCCTAAAGTTGGGGCGAGAACTCACGCCGGAGATTGTCGCAGTGTGGGTGCCCGATCACGAAAACGACCGAACCGAGAAAGCTCAGCGTGAAGCCCGAGAAGCTGGCCGGCCTGAAGCCGAAGAAGAAATGCTGCCGGTCCAAGCCGCGGTGCAAGCGCTGCCCGCTGGTGCTGAACAAAGTGCACAAAGCCGAGACGATGGGCCTGCGCGGCAAGGAGTTGGAGAAGGTGTACCGGCGGGCCCGCAAGGCCTGACCGCTCCGCCGTGAGCGTGCAGCCATATGCATTCGGTCCAGCCCGAAATGCATATGGCTGCACATTCGCGGGAGGGCGGGACGTCAGCGCAGCCGCACGGTGGAGTTCTCGTCGTTGCACACACCAGCGTCGGCGGTCAGCATGCACGTCACCTGGACGGTCCTGCCGACGTCAGGGTTGTAGACCGAGACCTCGATGCGCCCGCCGGCGCTGCCCGGTGCCGCATTGCCGAGCTTCTCGTTCACCGCACGCTGGACCGCGTACGCGAACTCACACGATCCCCCGAACTCACCCTTATCCGCGTGCCGGAAGTAGCCCGCTGCCGCGTTCGGGCAATTCATGTGACTTCCGCTGATTTTCGACTTGAACACCCACGCCCCGACGCCCATCAGTACGGCGATCACCGCTGCGGCCAGCAGTGCGACGATCAGAATCCGGACGCGCGAGCCTTTGGCCATGCTTCCACTCCCCATCTGTTCTCCGGGCGTATTCGGCGTACCGTTGTGGTATCCGTCACATCTGGTTGGAGGTTCCGATCATGACGGCTTGGACAGCGCTCACAGTATTTGTGATCGTGGTGGTGGGAACGTTCACCACGGTCGCCATCTGGCTGGGAATCCTGGGTTGGCTCGGCGCATTTCACATGGTCCGGTGCACGAATTGCCGGCACCTGACGATGTCCACGGCGAAGGAGCCGCGGGAATCGTGCCCGCAGTGCCGGCATCCGCTGCTGACGCACCCGGTGTACGCGGTGCGCCATCCGGGCGCCCGGGTTCGGGTGCGCAACGATCCGCTGAGGTACTGACGGGCCGGGTTCGGCCTCACCAACCGCGACGGTGCGGTTGCGCACCGACCAGGTCGCCGGGGCTCACCCCGTCACGGCTGCGATAGACGATGTAGGGCCGGAACAGGTACGCGACCGGGACGCTGAAGACGTGCACCAGCCGGGTGAACGGCCACAGGCAGAACAGCGCCAGCCCGATCACCACGTGCACCTGGTAATACATCGGTGCCCCGGCCATCAGGTCACCGCGCGGCTGCAGCACCCAGATCGACCGGAACCAGACGGAGATCGTCTCGCGGTAGTTGTAGGCCTCCCCCACCAGGCCGGAACCCAGGGCGGTGGCGCACAACCCGGCCACGATCGCCGCCAGCAGCACCACGTACATCAACTTGTCGTTGACGGTGGTCGCCAGGAACACCGGACCGGTGGTGCGGCGGCGGTAGATCAGCAACCCGATGCCGATCAGGGCGGCCAGTCCGGCGACCGAACCGAGGATCACCGCCTGCAGGTGATACGCGCGCTCGCTGAGACCCAGTGCGTGCGTCCACGATTCCGGGATCATCAGACCGATGGCGTGTCCGGCGACCACCACCAGGATGCCGAAGTGGAACATCGGGCTGGCGATCCGCAGCAGCCGCGACTCGTACAGCTGCGACGACCGGGTGGTCCAGCCGAACTTGTCGTAGCGATAGCGCCACCAGCTGCCCACGGCGACGATCGCCAATGTGACGTAGGGCGCCACATTCCAGAACATCGGACCCATCAGCCTGCCCCTTCCATGCGTCCCGGACGTCTCGGCGGCACCGTCAACGTGAACGGCTGCAGGCCGACGGCTTCGGCCGGCGGCCCGTCCTCGGCCAGGCGCCGCGCGCGGCGCGTCTCCTGATCGGTCACCGCCGGTAACGTCGCGCACACCGCGGCCACCGCGTCGGCGTAGCACGAGCGCCGTTCGGTGAGTGCCTCGAGCAACACCTCGATGGCCATCCGGTGTTCGACGAGCAGCCGGCGTCCCGCCCGGGGATCGACGATGGCCGCGAACTCGAGCACCACCGGCAGATGATCGGGCGACTCGGTTTTCGGCGGTTCGACACCCGCATTGCGATAGACCGCGGTGAATTCATGCATGTGCGCACCGCGATTGCGGGTGTCGCCGTCGGTCCAGTACGTCAGGTACATGGTGGTGCGCTTGGCCAGGTCGAAGGTGGCGACGTAGTCCTCGGCAGCCGGCCGGGGATCGAGTTCGCGCAATCCCCGATAGCAGCGGGCGAGCGGGTCGCGCGCCGGCCCGGTGAGGTGCGACAGCAATTCGGCGACGGTGTCCAACCGCTGCGAATGGAGGTGGTCGGGATATGCCAACAGCAGCGAGGCGGCCTGCCACACCACCTGATCGCGCAGTGTCCTGCGCTCCCGGGTCGGCAGCCTCACCGCCGGCCCCCGTCCGGGAACATGCCCGCGGGCACGCCGCGACCGTCCCAGTTGAGCAGGTTGACCCGAGACGGATGGTCGGCGTTGGCGGCCATCCCCTCGCCGGTCTGCCGTTGCCGCAGGGCGTGGAACGTCTCCACCGCGACGGGCATCGGGATGCCGCTGGCCTCGCCGAACGGGCCCGACTCGTACATCCCGGGTCCGCCGTCGAAGGCCAGCGCGCACTCGGGCTCCTCGACGTCCGCACCGGTGGGCGCGTAGGCGGTCGGAATGACGTAGCGGTCTTCGTATTTGGCGATCGCCAGGAGCCGGTACATCTCGTAGATCTGCTCCTCGGTCATGCCGACCGCTTGGGGTATGTGCGGGCGGGTCTCCCGGCCGAGGTTGATGTCACGCATGTACGACCGCATCGCCGCCAGTCGCCGCAGCACACCCTCGACCACCGCGGTGTCGCCGGCGGTGAACAGCCCGGCCAGGTATTCGATCGGTATCCGCAGTGCGTCGAGCGCTCCGAACAGGTTGCCGAGGTCCTCGCCGTCGTGCCCGTCGCGGCTGACGGCGTCGACCACCGGTGACAACGGCGGGATGTACCAGACCATCGGCACGGTGCGGTATTCCGGATGCAGGGGCAGCGCCACCTGGTAGGTGTTGATCAGCGCGTACACCGGTGAGCGTTGCGCGGCCTCGATCCATTCGTCGGAGATGCCCTCGGCCCGCGCCCCGGCGATGACCTGTGGATCGTTCGGGTCGAGCAGGATCTGCCGTTGCGCGTCGTACAGGTCCTTCTCGTCGGCGACCGAGGCGGCCTCCAGCACGCGGTCCACGTCGTAGAGCACCAGACCGACATAGCGCAACCGGCCCACACACGTCTCCGAGCACACCGTCGGCAACCCGACCTCCAGGCGCGGGTAACACAGCGTGCACTTCTCGGCCTTGCCGGTCTTGTGGTTGAAATACACCTTCTTGTACGGGCAGCCGGAAACACACATCCGCCAGCCGCGGCAGCGGTCCTGGTCGACGAGCACGATGCCGTCCTCGCTGCGCTTGTACATCGCGCCCGACGGACACGACGCCACGCACGCCGGGTTGAGGCAGTGCTCGCAGATGCGGGGCAGATAGAACATGAAGGTCTCTTCGAGTTCCAGCCGGACCTGCTCGCTGACCTGCTTGAGCACCGGATCGTGCGGCACGATCTCCGGCGAGCCGCCCAGGTCGTCGTCCCAGTTGGCCGACCACGACACCTTCATCGGCTTGCCGCTGATCAGGCTGCGTGGTGGCGCGACGGGCATGTGCTCACCCAGCGGCGCCGACGTCAGGTTCTCGTAGTCGTAGGTCCACGGCTCGTAGTAGTCGTCGATGGACGGCAACTTCGGGTTGGAGAAGATCCGGGTCAGCTTCGCCAGCCGACCGCCGTCGCGTAACCGCAAGCGGCCCTTGCGGTCCCGGATCCAGCCGCCGTGCCACCGGTCCTGGTCCTCGTAGGTCCGCGGATACCCCAGCCCGGGGCGGGTCTCGACGTTGTTGAACCACACGTACTCGGTGCCGGCGCGGTTGGTCCACGCCTGCTTGCAGGTCACCGAACAGGTGTGGCACCCGATGCACTTGTCGAGGTTCATCACCATCGCCATCTGCGCCATGACCTTCACGAGTACCGCACCTCCTGGGATCGGCGCCGCACGACCGTCACCTCGTCACGCTGGTTTCCGGTGGGCCCCAGATAGTTGAACGCGTAGGAGTTCTGGGCGTACCCGCCGGCCAGGTGGCTGGGTTTGATCAGGATCCGGGTCAGCGAGTTGTGGATCCCGCCCCGGTTGCCGGTCGTCTCGGTGAGCGGCACGTCGATGGTGCGCTCCTGGGCGTGGTAGACGTAGACGACACCTTCGGGCATCCGGTGGCTCACCACCGCCCGGCAGACCACCACGCCGTTGCGGTTGACGGCTTCCACCCAATCGTTGTCGCGCACTTCGATCTTGGCCGCGTCGGCCGGGCTCATCCACATCGTCGGCCCGCCGCGCGACAGGGACAGCATGAACAGGTTGTCCTGATACTCGGAGTGGATGGACCACTTGGAGTGCGGCGTCAGGTAGCGCACCGTCAGGCCCACCCCCGCGGTGCCCAGCGTCGGTTCACCGAACAGCCGGGCCATGTCCAGCGGCGGTCGATAGGTGGGCAGCTGCTCGCCGAGTTCCTCGAGCCAGTCGTGGTCCAGATAGAAGTGCATCCGGCCGGTCAGGGTGTGAAACGGCTTGAGCTCCTCGATGTTCACGGTGAACGGCGCATACCGCCGGCCGCCGGTCTCGCTGCCCGACCACTCGGGGCTGGTGATCACCGGGACCGGGCGGGCCTGGGTGTCGGCGTAGCTGATGCGCCGCTCCTCGTTGCCCTCGGCGAGGTGGACCAGCGGACGCCCGGTGCGCCGTTCCAGTTCGCGGAACCCCTCGACCGCCAGCCGGCCGTTGGAGGTGCCCGACAGCGCCAGGATCACGTCGGCCATCCGCTCCGCGGTGGTGATGGCCGGACGTCCTTGCGCCACACCGGAATCCAGCACCCCGAACTTCGCGGCGAGTTGCGCCACCTCGACATCGGGGTGCGTGGTGACGCCCTTGGTGGTCAGTCCCAGCTTCTCGGTGAGCGGCCCGAGGGCGGACCACTTGTCGGCGATCGCGGCGTAGTCCCGTTCGACGACGGCCAGCGGTCCCATCGTCTTGCCCGGCACCGGCGTCTCGCCCTCGACCCGCCAATCGCGCTGGGAGCCACCGGGATAGGCCATCGCCGCGGGGGTGTCGTGTTGCAGGGTGCCGAGCACGACGTCGGTGCGGGTGCCCAGGTGCTTGGCCCCCAGCACGCTCACCGCCCGCGCGATGGCCCCGAACGCGTCGTAGTCCGACTTCGTCTCCCACGGCGGGTCGATGGCCGGACTGAACGCGTGGATGTAGGGGTGCATGTCGGTGCTCGACAGGTCGCCCTTCTCGTACCAGGTGGCCGCGGGCAGCACCACGTCGGACAACAGCGTCGTCGACGTCATCCGGAAGTCCACCGACATCAGCAGGTCGAGCTTGCCCTCGGGAATGTCGTCGGGCCACTCGACATCGTTGGGGCGCAACCCTTCCGCCGCGGGTTCGGCCTGCAGGTTCGACGTGGTGCCCAGCAGGTGGCGCAGGAAGTACTCGTTGCCCTTGCTGGACGACCCGAGCAGGTTGGCCCGCCAGAGGTTGAGCACCCGCGGCCAGTTGCGCGGGTTGTCCGGGTCGGTGACGGCGAGCTTGAGGGCGCCCGAGCCGAGTTGCTCGGCGACGTACTCGGGGATCTCGCGGCCCTGCGCAAGCGCCTCGTCGGCGACATCCAGGCTGGACCGGTCGAACTGCGGGAAGAACGGGCTCCAGCCCATCGCGACCGCCGACGCCAGTACGTCCATCGTGTGCCGGTCGCGGAACCGGCCCCGACCGACCGGACTCGCCAGCGCGTCGGCCCGGTACCCGTCATAGCGCCACTGATCGGTGTGGACATACCAGTACGACGTGCCCGCCATCTGCCGGGGCGGCCGCGACCAGTCGGTGGCCATCGCCATGGTCGCCCAGCCCGTGACGGGCCGGCACTTCTCCTGCCCCACGTAGTGCGCCCAGCCGCCGCCGTTGCGGCCCATCGACCCGGTGAGCAGCAGCAGCGCCAGCACGGCGCGATAGGTGGCGTCGCCGTGGAACCACTGGCAGATGCCGGCGCCCATGATGATCATCGAGCGGCCGCCGGATTCCTCGGCGCTGCGGGCGAATTCGCGGGCGATCCGGATGGCCTGCTCGGCCGACACCCCCGTGATGGCTTCCTGCCAGGCCGGGGTGTACGGCCGCTCGGCGTCGTCGTAACCGGTGGGCCAGTCGCCGGGCAGGCCCGACCGGTACACGCCGTAGTGCGCCAGCATCAGGTCGCCCACCGTGCACACCAGGTGGTCGCCGACGCGCCGCACCGGCACACCGCGCTGCAGGGTTTCGCCGTGGCCGTCGAGGGTGTCGAAGCGGGGCAGGGTGATCAGCGCGGTCTCACCGCCGTCGCGCGCCACCGTCAACGCCGGCTCCAGGTCGCCCAGGTCGAGGTTCCACTTGCCGACGCCCTCGTCACCGTAGCGGAAGCCCAGCGAACCATGCGGCACCGCAACCGAATCCGTGCCGGAATCGAGGAACGCCGGTTTGAAGGCGGCGTTCTCGGTGTCGCTGAAGTCCGGCCCCAGATCGGCGGCGGTCAGGTTCTTGCCGGGCACCAGCGCCCCGTCGCGCTCCTCGAGCTTGACCAGGAACGGCAGGTCGGTGTAGCTGCGAACGTAGTCGACGAAGAACGGAACACGTTGTTTGACAAAGCATTCCGTGAGTATCACGTGGCCCATGGCCATCGCCAGCGCGCCGTCGGTGCCGGCGGCGCACGGCATCCACTCGTCGGCGAACTTGGTGTTGTCGGCGTAGTCCGGGCTGACCGTGACCACCTTGGTGCCGCGGTAGCGGACCTCGGCCATCCAGTGCGCGTCGGGCGTCCGGGTGACCGGGACGTTGGAGCCCCACATCAGCAGGTACGCGGCATCCCACCAGTCGCCGGACTCCGGGACGTCGGTCTGGTCGCCGAACACCTGCGGTGAGGCCACCGGCAGGTCGGCATACCAGTCGTAGAACGACGTCATGACCCCGCCGATGAGTTCGATGAACCGCGAACCGGCGGCGTGCGACACCATCGACATCGCGGGGATCGGCGAGAAGCCGGCCACCCGGTCGGGTCCGTACTCCTTGATCGTGTGCACGTGCGCCGCGGCGATCATCTCGGTGGCCTCGGCCCAGCTCACCCGCACCAGTCCGCCCTTGCCGCGGGCGCGCTGGTACCGGCGGCGCCGCTCGGGGTCGGCCTGGATGTCGGCCCATGCCAGCACCGGGTCCCCCAGCCGCGCCCTGGCCTCGCGGTACATCTCCACGAGCAGCCCGCGCGCATACGGATAGCGCACCCGGGTGGGCGAATAGGTGTACCAGGAGAACGCCGCCCCGCGCGGACAACCCCGCGGCTCGTACTCCGGGCGGTCCGGACCGACCGACGGATAATCGGTCTGCTGCGCCTCCCAGGTGATGATGCCGTCCTTGACGTACACCTTCCACGAACACGACCCGGTGCAGTTCACCCCGTGGGTGGACCGCACCACCTTGTCGTGGCTCCAGCGGTCGCGGTAGAACACGTCGCCCTCGCGCCCGCCCTGCCGGGTCACCGTGCGCTGGTCGTCGCTGAATTCACCGGGGGTGAAGAACCGTCCGCTGCGTTGCAGCAATCCCTCGACGGATCCGCCGATGTGCGTCGTCACGGCTGCGCTGCCGCTTGGTCGGGTTCCCGGGCGTGCAGGCGAACCGCGGTGTAGGCCAACGCGATCAACGCGGTGGCCACCAGCAGCAGCAGGCCGACGGTGTAGTTGTTGTTCGCTTTGTCGTAGGTGGCGCCCATCACCAGCGGCGGGAAGTAGCCGCCCAAACCGCCTGCGGCGGCCACGATTCCGGTCACCGAGCCGACGTTCTTGGCCGGTGTGCGCCGCGCCACCCAGGCGAAGACGCCGCCGGTGCCCATCCCCAGGAAGATCGCCAGCAGGATGAACGTCACGGCCGACCACACGTCGCGGGGCGGCTGCGTTGTCGCGATCGCGGCCATGACGGCGGTGCCGGTCAGCGATGCGAGCACCACGAACTTGGGCGGGATCCGGTCCGACAACGCCCCGCCGATGGGCCGCGCCAGCACGGCGGCCAGGGCGAAGGCCGCGGTCCGGGCACCGGCGTCGACCGGCGAGAAGTGGTAGATCGTCTTGATGTAGGTCGGCAGATAGTTGGCGAACGCGACGAACCCACCGAAGACGACGGCATAGAGCGCCGACATCTCCCAGGTCACGCGGAGTTTGGCCGCTGCCAACAGCTTTGGCACCACCGGCTCTGTGTTCGGGTGGAAGGCGGGCGAATCACGCAGTACCACGAAGGCGATCAGCGCCGTGACCGCCAGGGCCACCGCGATGATGACGTGCGTGGTCATCAGGCCGAACCACTTGACGAACCGCGGGGTGAAGAACGCCGACAGCGCGGTACCGACCATGCCCATGCCGAACACCCCGGTCGCGAACCCGCGCCGGGCCGGCTCGTACCAGATGTTCGAGAACGGGATTCCGACCGCGAAGATGGTGCCGGCCACCCCGAGGAAGAACCCGAACAACAGCAGCAACGGGTAGGAGCCGTTCTTGCCCGCGATACCTACCGCGAGCACCGGCAGGATCGAGGACAGCGTCACCGCGATGAGCATCCGCTTGCCGCCGAAGCGGTCGGTCAGTGATCCGCTGACCAGCCTGCCCAGCGAGCCGACCAGGATCGGCGTGGCCACCAGGAGCGAGGCCTGGGTGCTGCTGAGGTGAAGCTGGTCGGCGTAGGTGGTGGACATCGGCCCGATGAGATTCCAGGCCCAGAAGTTGATCGTCGAAACCCAAGTCGCCAGGGCGAGGTTGACACCTTGCCCGGCGTAGCTCGACGACGGGGCTGCCGTGGTCACAGTGTCAGCAAAGCATCCGACAGGGACCGGGGATCGCACTTTGGCGAAAAATTGATCAAGTAGATGAATGACATGACGAAAAACCGTTCCGTGAGCCAGATCTGGTGAACTGCGGAATCCGGGGTCCGGCCGTGAGAGCGCCGGGACACCATTCCAGACGAACCGTAGCACCTGCCCTCAGGAGGCCTCCAAGACCGCCGCAAGGTCGGGCAGCCATGCGGTGTCGGCGGGAACCCAGGGCAGGTCGGCCAATTCGTCGCGGGTGACCCAGCGCAGCTCGCGGTGGTCGTGCGGATGCACGGTGCCGTTGGTCAGCGTCACCCGGTAGGCGCGCAGCGTCATCGTGGGCGTCAGCGCGACGTCGGCGCCCAGCCGCACACCGACGGTGACGTCGACGCCGAGTTCCTCGCGCAGTTCGCGGGCCAGGGCGTCGGCGTCACTTTCCCCCGGGGCGGCCTTGCCGCCCGGCAACTCCCATCGCCCGGCCAGCTCCGGGGGCCGGTCGCGTTGCGCGACGAGCAGCTTGCCGTGGCTGATCAGGGCGCCCGCCACGACGATCTGGACCGCCATGGGCTGTGACGGTATACCGTCGGGTGATGGCGGTGTTGAGCGATGAGCAGGTGGATGCCGCCGCGGCGGCGCTCGATGGCTGGGAGCGCACCGACGGTGCCCTGCGACGCTCGGTGAAGTTCCCGTCGTTCCTGAACGGCATCGACGCCGTGCGCCGCGTCGCCGAGCACGCCGAGGCGGCCGACCATCATCCCGATATCGATATTCGTTGGCGCACTGTCACTTTCTCGCTGGTGACCCATTCCGAGGGCGGGATCACCGACAAGGATCTGGCTATGGCAGGCGATATCGACAGGATCGTCGGCCGCCCGGAAACCTGAGTCGCACGGCCGCGAGCCACGCCAGCGTCAGCATCGTCGCGACGACGTAGACCAGTCCCGCCCACGCCAGGTACCAGGGCCGGCCGACCTGCCAGATGTTCGGCTGGGCGAAGCTGAGCAGCCAGGGCACCCCGATGAGCGTCAACACCAGCCAGCCCCAGCCGAGCAGGCGCGCCTCCCGCAGGTAGCGGTAGGGGCCGTGCAGCAGCCAGATCATCAGGGGCACCAACCACACCCAGTGGTGTGTCCACGAGATCGGCGAGGCCAGCAGCCCGAACAGCTGCACCACCAGCAGCAGCCCGAGGCGGTCCCGCCGGCCGGAGTCGGCGGCCAGCGCCCGCCAGGCCAGCAAGGCCAGCACCGCCGTCACGGCCAGGGCGATGAGCACCGGTGCGCTGTACCCTGCGTCGTGCCCGAGGATCCGCGAGATGCCGCCGCGCCAGGACTGGTTGAACGACGTCCCGATGGGGCCGACGCGCCCGGCGTCGCCGAGCAGTTCGGTGAAGTAGTAGCGCGCCTGGTCCCCGACCGCGAACCAGGACAACCCCACCGTCGCGGCGAACACCACGACGGCGAACGCCGCGGCGGCCCAGCGCCGCACACCGAGGAAGTACAGCCCCGCGATGGCCGGTGTCAGTTTGACCCCGGCGGCCAGGCCGACCAGCAGCCCCGAGAGCCACCACCGGTTGCTGTCGACGGCGATGAGCACCAGCAGCACGAGCAGGACGTTGATCTGGCCGTAGTCGAAGGTGCTGCGCAACGGTTCGAGCCAGATCGCCACCGCCGTCCACAACATGGCGGTGCGGGTCCCGCCGGTGGTGCCCAGCAGGCGCTGGCTGACGCGCACCACGCCGTAGAGAGCCGCCATGATGCCCAGCTGCCAGGCCAGGGCGACGAGCCGGAACGGCAGGACGGTGAGCGGATAGAACACCACCGCCGCGAAGGGCGGATACGTGAAGGGCAGCGGGAAGTCCGGCGTCTGGTCGGCGTAGACGTAGTCGTAGAGCGTGCCCGGCCGGTTGAGCGCCCCGGCGCCGCCGAGGTAGACGTGCAGATCGACGAAGTTCGCGCCGTTGGGCACCAGGTACGTCCAGGCCAGCCGCGCGGCCACGCTGGCGACCAGCAGCGCGGGTGCCAGCCTGCCCAGCGTCGCCGTCGTGCCGATGGTCCTGATGGCCAGACTCTATCGGCCGGGAGTCGGCGCGGGTCGCCACCGCCGGGCGGGTTGTCGGGTCACCGTCGTCACTCGGGTCCGTAACGCTTCGATAAATGCCACACGTGTCACTTGAGTCCCACCAGTAACACACTAACTTCGGGTGCATACCGCCCATCGAGTGATTGGAACGTCATGTCGCGAATCAAGACAGTGTTAACCGGATCCGCCATTTTGGTGGGCTCATCAGCGGCTCTGCTGACGGGCGGGATTGCCAAGGCCGAACCGGCGCCGCTGCCCGTGCCGGTGCCGAACGTGCCCGGCATCAGCATGATCCAGGGACTGATGGATCCGGGGAAACTGCCCCAGATGCTGCAGGCCGCATCGTCGGTGCTCACCGCCGCGCCGGCCGCCCTGAGCCCGGCTTCCGCGGCGGTTCCCGCCGCTCCCGCCCCGCTGGCCACGGCCACGCTGAACGGCATCCCGGGCATCACCCCGCAGACCCTGCCCCCGGCCACGGGCGGCATCGCCCCCACCGGGAACACCTTCCTGCCGGCTCAGCAGGTCGCCGCGCCCGCCATTCCCGGCGCGTCCCAGCTGGGGCAGTTCCTCAACGTGCCCGGCGACATCGCAGCGCTGATGCCCGGCGCGCCCGCCGCCGCGCCGGTGACGTACCCGGGCGTGGCGCCCGCCGCCGCGGCGACCTCACCGATGCCGGGCCTCGGGGCACTGTTCCCGACGTCCGCCCTGCCCTGATCCGCACCCTCCCCTGATTGGACGAACCGATGACACGCATCCGGTCCCTGCTGGTGACCACCACCGTCACGATCGGCTCGATCAGCTCGTCAGCGGCGATTCTGTTCGGCGGTGTCGCGGGAGCTGATCCCGCGGCGCCGCTGCCGATGCCGATCGACGCGCTGCAGGCACCGGGGCTGTCGGCGGTCCAGAGTCTGAGTCCGGCCATCCAGCAGGCCGCCTCGGATCCGTCCAACGCGGCCTCGATGCTGATGGCGGCGGCCTCGGCATTCGCCGGAAATGCTGCGGCACCGGCAGATTCGCGCAATCTCGCCGCCGCGGTCAGTCAGTTCATCTCCGAGCCGCCCGGTGCCGTGCCCGCGGCGCCGGCAGTGGCGACCGAGCATGTGCCGCCCGCCGGTGTCGTTCCCGGCGCCGAGGCTCATCTGGCCCCCGGTGTCGATCCGGCCCACGCCGCCGGTCCGGCACCGGAGGCCGCGCCGCTGGCGGCACCCGCGCTGGCGCCGGTCCCGGCGGCCGCGCCGGTCGAACCGCTGGCGGCGCCCGCCCCGGCACCCGCGCCCGAAGCCGCCCCGGCCGTGGCTCCCGCGCCGGAGGCCGCCGCGGTCCCCGCGCCCGCACCTGCCGCCGACGCGCCGATCACACAGGACTTCATGTACCCGTCGATCGGCAACGGCTGCCTGTCCGACGGCGGAGCCTCGATCGCCACGGCCATCTCGGTCGCCGGGCCCGCCAAGATCCCGGCCCCCGGTCCGGCGGCGGGTCAGACGGCCTACGTGTTCACCGCCGTCGGCACCTCGGCGCCCGCGGCCGAACAGCGACTGCCGCTGAACGTCACCTGGGTGAACCTGACGACGGGCAAGTCGGGCACCACCACGCTCAAGCCGCAGGCGGATATCAACGCCGCCGGCCCGACCACGCTGACCGCGATCGTCGACACGGGTTCCGGCAGCGTGATGTCGACGATCTTCGGCCAGGTCACCACCGTCGACAAGCAGTGTCAGTTCATGCCGACCATCGGCTCGACGGTCGTGCCCTGATCGGCTTGCCAGTAGAAGAGCCACTCGGTTTTCCGGGTGGCTCTTCGCTTTTCAGCCCTTGGCCTTGGCCGCTTTCGCTGCCGCCTTCATCTGCTTCTTGTAGCTGCGGACCTCATCGAGCGAGGCCTTGTCGCGGACGTCGGCGACGGACATGTGGGTGCCGGCCTTGCCGTAGTCGCCGGCGGCCTCCCGCCAGCCCGGCGCTTCGAGTCCGTACTGCTTACCCAACAGCGCCAGGAAGATGCGGGCCTTCTGATCGCCGAATCCGGGCAACCGCTTGAGCCGCACCAGGATTTCCCGGCCGTCCGGATTGCCCTGCTGCCAGATGGCCGCGGCATCACCGTTGTAGTCGTCGACCAGGACGCGGGCCACGTCCTGGATCCGTTTGGCCATCGAGCTCGGAAAGCGGTGCACCGCAGGGGTTTCCGCGCACAGCGCGGCGAACTTCTCTGGGTCGTAGTCGGCGATGGTCTCCGCGTCCAGGCCGCCGAGGCGGTCGGCGAGCTTCTTGGGACCGGCGAACGCGACCTCCATGGGGATCTGCTGATCGAGCAGCATCCCGAGCAGCAGGGCGAGCGGACTTTCGGCCAGCAGCGCGTCGGCCGCGGGGTCTTGAACAAGCTGCAGTTTTCCCACATCGCCAGTCTAAGTGGGCTTGCTGCATTCGGATGGTGACGGCGGAAGTGCTCACCGCGTCGCCACCAGTTCACCCGCCTGTTCTTCGCTGCGGTGGAATGTCAGGAAACGAGGGCCCTGACGGTCGCAGCGATGTCGGCGAGCGCCGCGGCACCGACATTGCCGATTGGTTCGTCGAGCGCCGCGACCGGAAGCCACTGAACAAGTTCCGGTAACACAACCCCCGGGGGTCGCTGCACATTGACGATCATGGCCATTGCGCCGCCGGGGATTTCGCCCGGGATGAAGGGGCAGGTGATCGTTCGCCCAGTGGCAGCGGCGAGGTGGATCGCGTTGGACAGTACGACCACGTACAGTTCCCGGTCGGTGTCGCGGCGCGGCGTGATGTCTCCCGGCGCGATCACAGGTCGACGGCCCGGTTGGCCCGATACACCTTTTCTGCGTAGGCGTCGATGTCGAGCGCCGGCACAGTGTGTGCGGTGTAGTTCTCAAGCGAGATACGAAGATGTTCGTTGCGAAGGGCGCGTTCGATCATCTCGGATCGATTTAGCCCGACCGCCCGGGCGTCTGCATCGGCGGCCGCCAGCACAGCCTGGTCGATCGTCACTGACACCTTATCTTTGGCCATATCATTGATACTACTTTCGGTAGGAGAATTATCCTACCCCGAACGCGTGTTTCGGCGGGACTAACGTCACCGATATGTCCGGGGACTTCGCCGTCGTGCTGGTGGCGGCCCTGCTCGTCGTGGCGCTGGTCGCCGCGGTCGTCGTCGTCCGGACCCGTCGCGTCGTGGCCACGCCCGCCGAGCGCGCGGTGCACGCCACGCTGCACACCGCGGCCACCGCGGCCCGCGCACTGCGCAGAGGCCTGGACGTCGAATCCGCCCGCGCCGCCGTGCCACATCTGCGCGAGCTGACCGGCGCGGCCGGGGTCGCCCTCTACGACGCCGACGCCACCCCGCTGGCACACGACGGCTCGACGTGGACGGCGGCGATGCTGACCGATGCGCACCGCGCGGCGCAGGACGCGGCCACCCGTGGCCGACGGGTGCTGACCGGCAACGCACCCGCGCTGATCGCCCAGCCGCTGTTGCCGGACGACAGTGAGGTGCTCGGCGTGCTCGTCGTCGTCAGCGCCACCCGGCCCGGGCCGGGCCTGCTCGGCGCCGTCGGCGAAGTCGCGCGGTATGCCACCGGCCAGCTGGAGCTGGCCGAACTCGGCGCCTCCCGGGCTCGCCTCGATCGGGCCGAGGTCCTCGCGCTGCGGGCGCAGATCAGCCCCCACTTCGTCTACAACGCGCTGAACACCATCGCCTCGTTCGTCCGCACCGATCCGGACCGCGCCCGCGAGCTCATCCTCGATTTCGCCGACTTCACCCGGTATTCGTTCCGGGCGGCGGGGCAGTACACGGTGCTCGCCGACGAGCTCAAGAACATCGACCGCTACGTCACCCTGGAGCGGGCCCGGTTCGGTCCCGCGCTCGACGTCAAGCTGCAGGTCGCCCCGGAGGTGCTCAACGTGGTGGTGCCGTTTTTGGCCCTACAACCGTTGGTGGAGAACGCCGTTCGGCACGGACTGGCCGGGCGCCGCGGCGGCAACATCACGCTGACCGCCCGCGATGAGGGCGCCGACTGCGTGATCAGTGTCGAGGACGACGGCGTCGGAATGGATCCCGAGGTGCTGCGCTCGGCGCACGCCGACGCCCTGGACACCGATTCCGGCGACCAGAACGCACACGTCGGGCTGACCAATGTCGATCATCGGCTGCGGGCCGCGTTCGGCAACGACTACGGTCTGGTTGTCGAAACCGCCCCGGGCGCAGGCACGAAAGTGGTGATGCGAGTGCCCAAGTTCCGCCCGGGTGTGCGCGCGTGACCCGGCTGCTGGAGGTGCTCGCCGTCGACGACGAGGCGCCCGCACTCGACGAGCTGATGTATCTGCTCAACGCCCACCCGGGTATCGGGAACGTCTACGGCGTCGGCGACGCCAGCGCCGCGCTGCGGGAGCTGTCCGAACGCCGCATCGACGCGATCTTCCTCGACATCAACATGCCCGGCCTGTCCGGCCTCGAACTCGCCGCCGTGCTCGGCAATTTCACCCGGCCGCCGGCCGTGGTCTTCGTCACCGCCCACGAGAACAAGGCGCTGGCCGCGTTCGACGTCGGCGCCACCGACTACCTGCTCAAACCGCTGCGCCGCGACCGCCTGGACGAAGCGATCCGCCGGGTGTCGGCGGCGGGCCGTGCGGACCCGGATCCCGGAGACGGCGAGGCCGCCGATGAGGTGATCCCCGTCGAACTGGCCGGCGTGACCCAACTGGTGCGCCGGGACACCATCGGCTGGGTCGAAGCCGACGGCGACTACGCCCGCCTGCATGCGGCCTCGGGTTCGCATCTGGTTCGAATACCACTGTCGACATTGGAAACCCGTTGGCGCAACGTCGGTTTCCAGCGTATCCATCGTTCCTATCTGGTGGCTCTGGGCATGGTCACCGGCTTGCGCAACACCGACGGCGGCATCGTGGTGCGGATCCGGGAGAACGGCTCCTCGCCGGCGGTCGAACTGCCGGTGAGCCGCCGACAGACCCGGGAACTGCGCGACCGCCTGGTACGCGACCCGATGCGCAGCTATCGGCCGGTCTCCGATGACCAGTAGTCCGCCACCGCGACAACGGGTCATCCTCGCGCACCGGCGCGGTGCCCGGATGGTGCGAACCAGGATCGAGGTTCAGGAGCAGACGGCCGTCGGCGATGCGCTGGTGCGCGGCCTGGTCCGGGCCCAACTCGGGCTCGCGCTGCGGCTGGCCGTGGTGTTGGGTTGCATCGTGTTGGCAATACCGTTGCTGGGCAACATGTTCCCGGCGATCGAAGCGCTCACGGTGTTCGGGATCAGGGCCAACTGGCTGGTCCTCGGTGTGCTGCTCTATCCGCTGTTCTATGTCGTCGGGCGCATCTATGTGCGATTGGCCGAACAAGCCGAACGCGATTTCATGGGCATCGTCGACGAGGGGGCCGACGGGTGACCGACGCCGTGACGTCCTCGGCGACCGCGGCCGCCATCGTCACCGCCGCCCTGGCCACCGTCCTCGTCGGCGCCTACGGCGGCCGGCTGTCACGAACCACCTCCGACTTCCTGGTGGCCTCGCGCACGGTCGGGCCCCGCTGGAATGCGGCCGCGATTTCGGGTGAATACCTCTCCGCCGCATCGTTTCTCGGTGTCGCGGGCCTGGTGGCCAAGTACGGCGCGGACGCGCTGTGGTACCCGGTGGGATTCACGGCCGGCTATCTGGGCCTGCTGCTGTTCGTCTCGGCGCCGCTGCGGCGCTCCGGGGCCTACACCGTTCCCGACTTCGCCGAGTTCCGGCTCGAGTCGGCCCGGGCCCGGACCGTCGCGATGCTCGTCGTCGTGGTGATCTGCGTGCTGTACCTGGTGCCGCAGTACCAGGGCGCCGGGCTCACCCTGAAAATCCTGCTGGGAGTGCCGGTCTGGGTGGGACCCCTGGTGGTCGGCGCGGTGGTGATCGCCAACGTGGTGGGCGGCGGCATGCGGTCGATCACGTTCGTCCAGGCCTTCCAGTACTGGCTGAAGCTGACCGCGATCGCCGTTCCGGCGCTGGCGTTGACGGTGCTGTTCGCCGGCGACCGCCCGACCATGGGCGGCCCGCTGCCCCCGACGATCACCCACGACACCACCGTCGCGATCGAAGCCGACGTGATGGTCCAGGTGATCCGCGCCGACGGCATCGCCGTCGACGGCGCCCCGCTGCCGGCCCCCGGGCGCTACCGACTGCACCGCGGCGCCACGATGACACTGGCGGCCGGCAGCAGCACCCCGGTGGTGGCGGGCGCCCCCGCCGCCGGCGACGACTGGCTGACCTCCGGCGCTGGACTGGGTGGCAAACACCCGCTGTACCAAGTGCTTTCGCTGATCGTCGCGACCTTCCTGGGCACCATGGGACTGCCCCACGTGCTGGTGCGGTTCTACACCAATCCCGACGGGCGCGCGGCGCGGCGCACCGCCCTGGCCGTCATCGTGCTGCTGTCGGTCTTCTACATCTTTCCCACCCTGCTGGGCATCTTCGCGCGGCTGTACGTACCGCAACTGCTCATCACCGGGGCGGCCGACGCCGCGGTGCTGCTGCTGCCCGGAGCCGCGATCGGCGGCCCGGCCGGCGCCGCGCTGGCCGCCCTGGTGGCCGCCGGGGCCATCGCCGCGTTCCTGGCGACCTCCTCGGGTCTGCTGGTGAGCATCGCCGGCGCGCTGTCCACCGACGTGCTGCGCGGGCGGGTCCGCGACTTCCGGCTCGCGGCGATCATCGGCGGCCTGACCCCGATCCCGCTGGCGCTGGCCGCCTCGTCGCTGGAGTTGTCCCGCAACGTCGGGCTGGTCTTCGCCGTCGCCGCCTCCACACTGTGTCCGCTGCTGGTCCTGGGGATCTGGTGGCGGGGCCTGACCGCCGCGGGTGCGATCTGCGGGCTCGTCGTGGGGGCGGCGCTTTCGGGCACCGCGGCGACGCTGGCGGTCACCGGTGTGATCGACGACGACGCGCTCGGCGGCTGGGCCGCCACCCTGGTCGGCTACCCGGCGGCCGTCACCGTCCCCGTCACCTTCCTGGTGATGGCGGTGGTCAGCCGGTGCACCGCGCCGTCGGCACCCGCCGGCATCCCGCGCATCTTCGCCCGGATGCACGTACCCGAACGGTTGGGCATGGGCGTGGAGCGGGTGCCGACCGAACAGTGACCGCGCGACACCGCTTATCGGTCCGCACTGACCGTTCGGCGCACGTCTGCCCGGTCTCGCCGCCTGCACCCTCGAAAGCCTTCGGCTGTGACCTGAGTCTCAATACAGTGGTGCCACGTCCAGAACCACAACCGAGGTCAGGAGCATTCGCGGTGCCCAAAACCGACACTCCACCGGCACCCACCGGTGCGCAGTTTCTCGCCACCCAGGCCAGCCCGGAATTTCAGGAACTCCGAACTCGGCTGCGCCGCTTCGTCTTTCCGATGACGGCCTTCTTCCTCATCTGGTACGGGCTGTATGTGCTGCTGGGCGCCTTCGCCCACGAATTCATGGCCACCAAGGTGTTCGGCAACGTCAACGTCGGCCTGCTGATCGGGCTCGGCCAGTTCCTGTCGACGTTCGTCATCACCGGCATGTACGTCCGGTTCGCCAACCGCGAACTCGACCCGCGGGCGACCGCCATCCGCGAGAAGCTCGAAGGCGTAGCGGGAGAAGCGCAGTGATCACCTACTCGGCCGCCGAGAAGATCGGCAACCCCGTCGCCAACATCGCCATCTTCGGCGTGTTCGTGCTCGTCACGCTGTTCGTGGTGATCCGCGCCAGCAAGCGCAACGCGACGGCCGACGAGTTCTTCACCGCCGGCCACTCGTTCTCCGGCCCGCAGAACGGCATCGCGATCGCCGGCGACTACCTGTCGGCGGCCAGCTTCCTCGGCATCGCCGGGGCCATCGCGGTCTACGGCTACGACGGCTTCCTGTACTCGATCGGCTTCCTGGTGGCCTGGCTGGTCGCCCTGCTGCTGGTGGCCGAATTGCTCCGCAACACAGGCAAATTCACCATGGCCGACGTGCTCAGCTTCCGGCTGCACCAGAAGCCGGTGCGGCTGGCCGCGGCCACCTCCACAATGACGGTGTCGCTGTTCTACCTGCTGGCCCAGATGGCCGGGGCGGGCGGCCTGGTGGCGCTGCTGCTGGACATCAAGGGCCGCACCGGGCAATCGGTGGTGATCGCCGTCGTCGGCGTCCTGATGATCGTCTACGTGCTCGTCGGCGGGATGAAGGGCACCACCTGGGTGCAGATCATCAAGGCCGTGCTGTTGATCACGGGCGCCGCACTGATGACGGTGATGGTGCTGGGCAGGTTCGGGCTGAACTTCTCCGAGATCCTGGGCGCGGCGCAGTCGGCCATCTCCGGTTCGGCCAACGAGGCCGTCGCCAACCGCGACGTCCTGGCGCCCGGCGCGCAGTACGGCGGTTCGCTGACCTCGAAGATCAACTTCATCTCGCTGGCACTGGCGCTGGTGCTCGGCACCGCGGGTCTGCCGCACGTGCTGATGCGCTTCTACACGGTGCCGACCGCCAAGGAGGCGCGGCGCTCGGTGGTGTGGGCGATCGGCCTGATCGGCGCCTTCTATCTGTTCACCCTGGTGCTCGGCTACGGCGCGGCGGCCATCGTCGGCCCGGACCGCATCCTGGCCGCCGCCGGCGGGCAGAACTCGGCGGCGCCGCTGCTGGCGTTCGAACTGGGCGGCGTGGTGTTGTTGGGCATCATCTCGGCGGTGGCGTTCGCCACGATCCTGGCGGTGGTCGCGGGTCTGACCATCACGGCGTCGGCCTCGTTCGCCCACGACATCTATGCCTCGGTGGTGCACCACGGCAAGCGCGCGGTCAGCGAGGCCGAGCAGGTCAAGGTGTCCCGGATCACCGCGGTGGTGCTGGGTCTGCTGGGGATCGGCCTGGGCATCCTGGCCAACGGGCAGAACATCGCGTTCCTGGTGGCGCTGGCGTTCGCGGTCGCCGCGGCGGCCAACCTGCCGACGATCATCTACTCGCTGTACTGGAAGCGGTTCAACACCCGCGGGGCGCTGTGGAGCATGTACGGCGGCCTGATCTCGACCATCGTGCTGATCGTGTTCTCCCCCGCCGTGTCGGGGACGAAGACGGCGATGATCCCGGGCATGGACTTCGCCTATTTCCCGCTGGCCAACCCCGGCATCGTGTCGATCCCGCTGGCCTTCCTGCTGGGCATCGTCGGCACGCTGACGTCGCCGGACCGCGGCGACCCGGCACTCAATGCCGAGATGGAGGTGCGCTCGCTGACCGGCGTGGGCGCCGAAAAGGCCGTGGCTCACTAGTCCTCCCCCGCGAGCGTGCAGCCTTGTGCATTTGCCGGCCGAGCAGATGCATAAGGTTGCACGCTCGCGGGCATGGGAGTGTTACCGCATGGCCCTGCTGGCGTACGCGTTCGCCGCGATCATGCTCGGCACCACGTTGCCGACGCCGATGTACGCCCTCTATGCCGACCGGATGCATTTCACGGTGCTGACCACCACGGTCATCTTCGCCACCTACGCGGTCGGGGTGCTGTTCGCCCTGTTGGTGTTCGGGCGCTGGAGCGACGCCGTCGGACGCCGGCCCATGCTGTTGGCCGGGGCGCTGTGCGCGATCGCCAGCGCCGTGGTGTTCCTCATTGCGCACTCGGTGCCCGAACTGCTGATCGGCCGGCTGCTGTCGGGCCTGTCGGCGGGCATCTTCACCGGCACCGCGACCGCCGCGGTCATCGAATCGGCACCCGAGGGGTGGCGCGACCGCGCCCCGGCCGTGGCCACGGTGGCCAACATGGGCGGCCTGGGACTGGGCCCGTTGCTGGCCGGGCTGCTGGTGCAGTACGCGCCGAAGCCGCTGCGCCTGGCTTTCGCCGTGCACATCGTGCTGGTGCTGCTGGCGCTGGTCGCCATCTGGCGGGCCGGCGAGACCGCAAACCCACAGGGCCGGATCGGGTTTCAGCGGCTGTCCGTCCCGCCGCAGACCCGCTCGGTGTTCGTCGTCGCCGCCACCGCCGCGTTCGCGGGGTTCGCGGTGATGGGCCTGTTCACCGCGGTCGCGCCGGCGTTCATCGCACGCGTCATCGGTATCGGCAACCACGCCGCGGCCGGCGTCATCGTCGCCTCCGTCTTCGCCGCCTCCGCCGTCGCACAGGTCGTGGTCCGCCGGGCGGAGCCGGCCCGCGCCGTCGCCGTCGGCTGCGCCCTCCTGGTCATCGGAATGGTGATTCTCGCTGCGGCCCTGCATTTTTCGTCGTTGCCCGGGTTGATCGTCGCGGCGCTGGTGGTCGGCGCCGGGCAGGGCATGAGCTTCGGGCGCGGTCTGGCCGCCGTCGCCGAACGCACCCCGCCGGATCGCCGCGCCGAAGTGAGTTCGACCTACTTCGTCGTCGCCTACGTCGCGATCTCCCTGCCGGTGATCGGGGAGGGGCTGGCGGCCCAGCGCTGGGGCCTGCGCACCTCCGGCATCGCCTTCGCGATCGTCGTCGCGGCGCTGGCCGCCGTGTGCTTCGCGGCGGTGCTGGCCGAGGAGCGCCGGACGACGATCGGCGGCCCCGGCGACTGACTACATTGGCGCCATGAGCAAACTGCCGGGTTTCCCGTCGCCGCGCGAGGTCGCCGCCCAGACCCCGCCGGACCGGGACCGGGCCGTCGACGTCATCCGGATCACCGCGCTGCTCGGCGTGGTCCTCGGGCATACCGTGATGGCCACCAGCATGCTGCGCCACGACGTGTTCATCTGGGACAACCTGCTGACCACCTCGGTGGTGTTCCAGGCGCTGACGTGGGTCCTGCAGATCATGCCGCTGTTCTTCTTCGCCGGTGCCGCCGTGGCCGGGTGGCGCACCGGTGACTCCTGGGGCGGATGGTTGATGAAACGGTGCCTGCGGCTGTACCGCCCGGTCTTCTACTACCTGGCCTTCTGGGCGGTGACGCTGGCGGTGCTGCACCGGGTGCTGCCGGTCCACGTCTACGAACCGGTCGCCGGGGTCAGCATCCAGCTGCTGTGGTTTCTCGGGGCCTACGTGTTGATGCTCGCCGCCATGCCGCTGCTGAGCCGGATCGGCACCGCCGGTGCGCTGGCCGCCGCGGTGGCCGGCCTGTACCTGCTGATCCTGCTGGTCGACGTGATACGCCTGCATGTTCCGGCCATGGCGTGGTTGGGATACGTCAACATGACGGTCTGGTTCATCCCGGGCATGTTCGGCGTCGCCTACCGCCGCAAGCTGCTCGACGGTCGCTCGGCGCTGGTGCTGGGCACCGCCATGCTCGGAGTCAACCTGGCGCTGCTGGTGTTCGGGCCGTATGAGCTGAGCCTGGTCGGCATCGAAGGGCAACGACTGGCCAATATGACGCCGCCGTCGCTGCTACTCGCCGGGCACGCGATCATGATGTGCGCGTTCGCTATTGCCGCCGCGCCGGCCATCGGCCGGTGGGCCCGCCGCCCCCGGGTCTGGTGGCTGGCCGTGATCGGCAACTCCGGGGCGATGACGCTGTACCTGTGGCACATGCCGGCGCTGCTGTTGATGCACCTGGCATTCGACTACGCCGGGTTTCCCCGCTATCCCGGCCAGCCGCATCTGTTGCTGCTCAGCGTGATCCAGCTGGCAACCATGACGCTCCTCGTCGCCGTGTTGTTCGTGGCGCTGCGCCCGTTGGAGAACCGCCCACTGCCCGGCTGGGACGGGCCGGTGGCGCAGACCCCGGGACCGCGCAGCGCCGCCGTCGGACTGCTGCTGTGCGTGGCGGGGGCGGCCACTTTGATGTCGGTCAGGTGGGGGCTGAAAGGCGACGGAATCTATTGTGTTGCAGTCATGCTCACCGCCCTGGCCGGCGCCCGGTTGTCGTCCTACCCCAGAAGCGCGGTCACGGCGGCGACGGTCAGCGGATCCACCATGACGGTGAAGTGATCGCTGTCCGGTGCGTCGACCACCCGCACCGCCGGGTTGACTTCCCGTAGTGCGGTAACCGCCCGGTCGGGCACGATCAGTCCGCCGTTGATCGGGCGGGTCGCCCGCACCAGCACCGCCGGCATGGTCAGCGCCCGCCAGTAGTCGCTCCAGTCCCGCGGCCAGGGCTGGTCCATGTCCTCGAGTGCGGCCGCGTGGGATGTCAGCGGCCGGTAGCGGCCGTCGTCGCCGCGTTCGAGTTCGTAGTCGTAGCAGGCGTCGGGAAGTCCGGTGCGGCCCACTCGCCGTAGGTACTCCTGCGGCGAGTCGACCACCAGATCGAGTCGTCCCAGCCATTCCCGCACCGCCGCCAGCGCCCGGGATTGCGCGGGGCCGGCGTGGTCGATCAGGCCGACGCTGCGCAGCCGGGACGGGTCCCGCCGCGCGACGGCCATCAGGATCAGCGCGCCCATCGACCAGCCGGCGGCGTCGAACTCGGTGGCGCCCAGCGCGTCGGCGACCGCCAGGACGTCATCGGCGTGACCGGCCATCCCGTAGCTACCGGGCGGGGTCACCTCACTGCGGCCGCAGCCGCGTAGGTCGAAGGCCACCACTTGACGGTCCAGCTGCCCGGCGAGGACATCGAACGCGGTCAGGTTGGCCGACAACCCGGGCACACACAGCAGCAGTGGCCCGTCCGGCGGCCCCCAGCGCCGCGCGCGGACCCGGCCCGAGGGCAGCGTCAGGTCGAAGTCCATCCGGGAACTGTACGACGGCAGGCCGCGGCCACCGCGGCGCCAGGTCCGCGATATTCGATGTCCGGTTCGAAAAGTCGCACCAGCGACCATCTTAATCGGGATGTTTGACACCACGCTGTTTTCTAATTTATCTTCGATAACGTGACGGATGTCCACGCTCAGGCCGCCCGCCGGCTCTACGCCGCGCTGGCCGCCGGCGATCGGGCGACCCTCGATCTTCTGCTGCATCCGGACTTCGTCGGCCACGCCGCCGAGGGACTTCCGTTGGGTCTCGGCGGGGTGCACGACGGGCCCGAAGCCATGCGCCGGGATCTGTGGGGCAGGATCGCCCGGCACTACGACGCGCGCGCCGAGGCCGAGTCCATGACGGGCACCGCCGACGGCGGGCTGCTGGTCCGCGGCCGTTACCGTGGGCATGCCCGCGCCAGCGGCCTCCCCCTGGACGCCGAATTCGTGCACGTACTGCGATTCGCCGACGACGGCCGGATCCTGGGCCTGGACCAACTGACCGACACCGCCGCGTGGACCGCCGCGCTCGGGGACGACGCGCCGCTGGCCACCATCGACTACCGGGTGTCCGACGGCGTCGCCACCATCTGCCTGAACCGGCCGGAGGCCCGCAACGCGATCGACCTGCAGCTGGCCGCGGACACCCTGACCGCGGCACGCCGCGCCGCCGCCGACCCCGCCGTGCGTGCGGTGTTGATCTGCGGCAACGGCCCGGCCCTGACGGTCGGTGGCGACATCGACTACTTTCGGCGGTTCGCCCCGCAGGAGTTCGGCGCCGTATTGACAAGGATGACAACGCCTTTCCACGAAGCGTTCCGCGTGCTGTCCCGCATCGAGGCGCCGATCGTGACGGCGGCCCACGGTTTCGTCGCGGGCGGCGGCCTGGGCTACGTGTATGCCGCCGATCTGGTGCTGGCCGCCGAATCCACGCGGTTCGTCACGGCCTTCGGCGGTATCGGGCTGACCGGCGACGGCGGCGGCACCTGGCATCTGCCCCGGATCGTGGGACCGCGCCGGGCGGCCCGGATGTACCTGGAGAACACGCCGATCGACGCGGCAACCGCCCTGGACTGGGGGTTGATCAACGAGATCGTTCCTGCCGACGAACTCCGCTCGCGTGCAACCGATCTCGCCGTCCGACTCGCGAACGGGCCGACCCGCACCTTCGCCCGGATGCGGGCGCTGCTGCGCGACGGCGCGGACAACGACCTGTCCACCCAGCTGTACGCCGAGACGGCCGCACTGGCCGACGTCGCGTCGACCGCCGATGCCCGCGAAGGCATCGACGCATTCGCCGCCAAACGCCAACCCCATTTCACCGGACGGTAACCACATGAGCGGATTCATCACCGACAGCGACGAGCACAAGGCCCTCCGCGCGGCCGTGAGTGCGGTGGCCGCCCGCTACGGCCCGCAGTACTACCTCGACCGCAGCCGCAGCGGCGGGCACATCGACGAACTGTGGGCCGACCTGGGTGCCGCCGGGCTGCTCGGTGTGCACCTGCCGGAGGAGTACGGCGGCGGCGGTGGCGGGATGGCCGACGCCGTGGTGGTCGTGGAAGAGCTTGCTGCCCATGGCATGCCGCTGCTCATCTGGGTGATCTCCCCCGCCATCTGCGGCAGCATCCTGGCCAGCCACGCCGCCGAGGAGATGAAGCGTCGGTGGCTGCCGGCGATCGCCGACGGGTCGAAGAAGATGGCCTTCGGGCTCACCGAACCCAACGCCGGATCCAACAGCCACAACCTCACCACCACGGCACGCCGCACCGAGTCGGGCTGGACGATCACCGGCAGCAAGTACTACATCTCGGCCGTCGACCAGGCCGACGCGGTGCTGCTCATCACCCGCGACGCCGACCTGTCCACCCCGGAGCGCAGCCGGCTGTCGATCTTCGTGGTGCCCACCGACACACCGGGGCTGTCGTTGCAGCCCATCGAGACATCTATCGTGTCCCCGGACCGCCAGTTCACGGTGTTCCTCGACGACGTCCACGTCACCGACGACGCCCTGGTGGGTGCCGCCGGCGACGGCCTGCGCCAGGTGTTCGCCGGACTGAATCCGGAACGAATCCTGGTGGGCGCGTTGAGCAGTGGCATCGGCCGCTACGCGATCGACAAGGCGTGTGACTACGCCCGCCAGCGCCAGGTGTGGTCCCAGCCGGTCGGCGCGCACCAGGGTGTGGCCCACCCGCTGGCCGAATGCCACATCAACGTCGAACTCGGCCGACTGGCGACGCAACGCAGCGCCGAACTGTTCGACGCCGGCGGCCCCGCCGGCGAGGCGGCCAACATGGCGAAGTTCGCGGCCTCGGAGGCCGCGCTGGCCGCACTCGACCAGGCCATCCAGACCCACGGCGGCAACGGCCTGTCCCGCGAGTACGGACTGTCCGAACTGTGGTTCGTGGCCCGGCTGATGCGGACCGCCCCGGTGAGCCGGGAGATGGTGCTCAACTTCGTCGCGCAGACATCGTTGGGTCTGCCCCGTTCGTACTAGGAGTTCTCTTGAACAACAACAGTTTTGATGCCATCGTCATCGGCGCCGGCGCGGGCGGACTGTTCACCGCGGCCCGCCTGGCGCAACGCGGCTACCGGACGGTGGTGGTGGAACGGCTCGACAAGGTCGGCGGCCGGGCGTCCACCGACGACATCGACGGATTCCTGGTCAACAACGGCGCGATCGTCATCGAGGTCGGTGGGATCACCCAGCAGACCTGTGCGGAGGTGGGCGCGCCGTTCGAGATCCGCGAGCCCAAACCGCCTCTGCTGTACCGCATCAAGGGCCGCGAGGTCGACGTCACCGGCGGCGGCTGGGGTCTGCTGCTGAGCAAGCTGACCCGCCAGGGCGCCAAGCTGGTCGCGGGCCTCGGGGCGGCCCGGCACGACGACGGATTGCCGGAGGGCGAGCTGAGCACCGCTGACTGGGTGTCCAAGTACACGAAGAACGAAGGCGTGCACGGCATCTTCCGCAACATGTGCGCATCGATCTTCGCGGTGGGATCCGAGGACCTGCCCGCCCGGGTGTTCCTGACCTACTTCACCCGCAAGAGCGCCTTCAAGCGCTTCGGGTTCCACCCCGAGGGCACCATCGGACTGTGGCGCGGGCTGGCCGCGGCGATCGGTGACCACGGCGGGCAGGTCTGGCTGTCGACCCCGGTGACCCGCATCCTGGCCGACGGCGACACCGTCACCGGCGTCGAGGTCGTCCGCGATGGACACACCGAAACCCTCTATGCCCCTGTGGTTGTCAGCGATGTCGGGCCCGCCGCCACCCTGGAACTCCTCGATGCGACGGTACCCGACGACTACGTGGCGCTGGTCGCGCGCGGCGACCGGCCCACCGCGATGATCTCGGTCAACTTCGCCAGCCGGGACCGCCTCGTCGACGTGCCGGGCATGTTGAGCTTCGCCGCGTCGCGCCGGCTCGCCTACATCGCGAACTTCACCGACACCTGCCCCGAGATGGCGCCCGAGGGTTGGCACCTCTACGTGGGCACCGCCGTGCCGAAGCCGTCGGTGGGCGACTTCGACGAGGCCGCCGAGACCGAGTTGCTGATGGCCGATCTGCGCGACGAGATACCCGACTTCGACCGTCGCGCAAGAATTCTCAATATCGCGGTCACCCGGGACGGCTGGCCGCCGCAGCGCGCGGTGGCCGGTTTCGACCTGCCGCACGGCACCCCGATCACCGGGCTGTGGAACGTCGGCGACGCCGTCAAGCAGTACGCCAACGGCGGCACCACGGCGTGCGCCGAGACGGCCGCCCTGGTGGTCGACGAGATCGCGGCCGCGTTTCCGTTGGCCCGATAGTGAAGACCGACACCCGCAATCTGCTGCTGCTGATCTGGACGGGCCCGGTGGGCATCGTCACCGTTCTGATCGGCTGGATGGCGTTGGCGGGCTTCCTGCCGCCCCCGTCGCCGGCGATGTCACCGGCCGGCTTCGCGTCGATGTGGGCCCAGCACACCGACCTCAAGCGATTGGGGATGGTGCTGTGCGTATGGGGCGGCACCCTGTATGTGCCCTTCACGGTCGCGGTGGCCCTGATGCTGCGCCGCGCCGAAAGCGACGAACGCATCCTGTCGACCACGCAACTGGCGCTGGGCACCTTCGGGACGGTGTTCTTCACGCTGAACTTCCTGGTACTCGCCGCGGCCGCATTCCGGCCAACCCTGCCCGCCGAGGCCAATCAGCCGCTGACCGATCTCGGATTCATCATGACGTTCTCCCCGGTGGCGCCCTTCACCTTCCAGTACGCGGTGATCGGACTTGCCATTCTGCAGGTGCCCGGACGGCATCCGGTGTTCGCGCGCTGGGTCGGCTACCTCAACCTGTGGGTCGCGCTGTTGCTCGTACCCGCCTGCGCCATACCGTTTTTCAAGACCGGCATCCTGGCCTGGAACGGGCTGCTGAGCTTCTGGATTCCGGTGGCGGTGTTCGTCGCCTGGTTCTTCGTCATGTTCGCAGTGATGCGGCGCAGCGTGCTCAGCACTGCGAAGCCCGCGCCGGCCGAAAGGTTCTGAGATGTCAGCACGTGAGGACTACCTGTGGCAACGCTTCTTCGCCGCGTGCGCCTTCTTGTTCGTCGCCTTCACCTTCGTCGGTCTGGAGGTGTTCTGGCCGCAGCCGCCGTCGTTCGCGCTGAGCGCCGAGCAGACCGCGGCCTTCTACGTAGAACACCAGCGCGGCTTCCTGATCGGTGTCGTGTTGTGCAGCATCGGGATGGCGTTCCTGCTCGCGTGGACGGTGCAGTTCTGCCTCATGCTGGGGCGACTGGAAGGCCGATCCCACGCCGTCACGGCCGTCACGGTCGCGAGCCTGGCCGCCAGCCCGATCCTGCTGTCGTTCGATCTCGCCATCTTCGGTGTCGCCGCGTACCGACCCGATCAGGTCGACCCGGACGTCACCCGGGCGCTCAGCGACATCGCCTGGCTCGGCTCCCAGCACATCTGGCCGATGCTGGCGCTGGCGATGGCACTCTCGGGCGTGCTCATCCTCCGGACCCAGGGGCGGCCGGGATCGTTCCCGGCCTGGCTCGGTTGGTTCGGCGTCATCGTCGCGATCTTCGAATTCGGCCAGCTGCCAATATTTTTCACCAAGACCGGCCCGTTCGCCGGTGACGGCATCGGAGCGTGGTACCTGGCGACGTTCAGCTGGGGACCGTGGATCCTCGCCGCCGGAGTGTGCATGTACCGCATCCTCGGCAGGCAGTGGACGGGGTCAACAGCCGTCGAGGTCGCCGAGGCCGTGGCGAATCACTGACTGGGCGTTGGCGACGACGGCATCCAGGGGCACCCGGCGCGGCGTCCACCATTCCGGTGTCCAGTTGAGGGCGCCGAACACCAGCATCTGCGCCACGTACGGGTCGAGGTCGGACCGGAACTGGCCGGCCCGCTGCATCTCCTCGATCAACCGGCGCCACACCGCTCCGTAGCGGGCCTCCTCCTTGAGTTGGCGCTTGCGGATTCCGGCGCTGACCTGACCGGCGTTGCGCACCGAGGCGGTGGTGTAGTCGGAGATCTCCAGCGCGTGCCGAAGATGCGCCTCCACGGCCAGCATCAGCAGATCCAGGGGTGAGGTCTCCGGTGCGGCGGCGTCGAGCACCGCGACGACGTGCTCGCGCATATCGGCGATCCCCGCCCACATCACCTCTTCGATGAGGTCCTCGCGCGACGGGTAGTGGTAATAGATCGTCGGTGGTTGAAGCTGTGCGGCCTCGGCGACGTCGGCCAAGCGAAATCCCGCGTAGCCGTTGACGCTGAGCACTCGGGCCGCGGCGTCGAGAATCCGCTTGCGGGTGCGCTCGGCCTTCGACCCGCGGGTGCCTCGGGCCGGCTCAGCCACTCTTGCGGCGGAACTCCCGCCGGCCCTCGACGGGGCCGTGCGCCTTGGACTGCTTGGCACCGCCGTCGGCGTGCGAGGTGCCCTCGGCGGCCTTGGCGTTCTTTCGTTCCAGGGCCTCGCGGAACTTCTTCTTGGTGTCGTCCTCGGCGTGCAGGTCGGGCTTTTCATCCTTGGCCATGATGGCAGCCTATCGCCACCACGCAGAGCGCGACGGTGCGCAGAAGACCGCAGGCAACGGCGTGTCGGCGGACCGACTCGCACGCTCACCGACGAAGTGCCTCAGCGCATGCCGGGGGGCATCCCGTAGAGATGCGAGATCGGCAGGGTCAGCAGGACCCGGCGGTCGGTGACCATCGCCTGCCGGTAGTCGTCCCAGTCCGGATGCTCGCCGGCGATGTTGCGGTACAAAGCGATCAGCGCCTCGACGGTGTCGTCGTGCGGATCGGCGGCCGGCGGCGTGAGGATCGCGTTGCCCTCGGCCACCGCATACGACCAGCCGTCATCGGAACTGACCAGGACCGACGCCCGGGCATCCCGGCGCAGATTGCGGGTCTTGGCGCGCGGTTCGGCGATCGACACCTGGATCACCAGGTTCCGCGGATCGAAGAAGTAGGACACGTTGGACAGCTGCGGACGGCCGTCGCGCTTGATGGTCGCCAGCACCCCCAGCGAGTTGTCCTTGATGACGGCCAACAACTTGTCGTCGAAAACCTGGCGGGTCATCTCACGAGACTACTCACGCCGACGCCGTGGCTACCCTGGGACTCGATGACTGTTATCGACGGCAACACCCTGGACGGCGTATCGGCGACATCGCTGTGGACCCTGTACTTCCGGGCCACCGAGGCCAGGCGGCCCGGCGGCGTGATCGAGGATCCCGAGGCGGTGCGACTCTTCGACGCCGTCGGCTACGACTACCTCAAATTCGGCAGGCCCAACCAGTCGCACGCGCTGCGCGCCCGGTCTTTCGACGCGGTGACGGCCGACTACCTGCGGGCGCATCCGAAGGCGTCGGTGGTGGCCCTCGCCGAGGGTTTGCAGACCAGCTTCTGGCGTCTCGACGCCGCCGGGGTGCTCGACGAGGCGACCTGGTATTCGGTCGACCTGCCTCCGGTCATGGCGTTGCGCGAGCAACTGCTGCCCCACGACCACCGGATCGTCGACATCGCGCAGTCCGCCTTGGACCGCAGCTGGATGGACCGGGTCAACACGAACGACGGCGTGTTCATCACCGCCGAGGGCCTGTTCATGTACCTCGACCCGGCCGACGTCCGGGCACTGATCGCCGATTGCGCCGACCGGTTCCCCGGCGGGCGGTTGATGTTCGACAACATCCCCCCCTGGTTCAGCCGCAAGACGCTGCGCGGGCTGAAACTCAGCGACCGCTACCAGGCTCCGCCGATGCCGTTCGGCCTCACCGCCGACGACGCAGTGGCCCTGGCCGACCAGATCCCCGGGGTTCGCGCGGCCCACGACGTCCCGTACGTCACCGGCCGTGGCCTGCACCGCCTGCTGGGCTCCGCGCCGTTCAATCAGGTTGCGCCGCTGCGTAACTTCCGGCCGAGCGTGACGGTGCTGGAGTTCGGGCCCCCGGCCGCCAAGCATCAGGTAGATCTGGACGGGGTTCCGGAGACCGCGTTGATGACGCTGAAGGTCCGTGCCAGCGAGGCCCGCCGGCCCGACCGGGTCCTCGACGATCCGGTGGCGGTGTCGCTGCTGGATTCGATCGACTTCGACTTCGCCAAGTTCGGCTACACCCAGCGGCAGGACATGGCGCTGCGGGCCCGCGGTTTCGACGACCGCACCGTGGCCTACCTGTCGACCCATCCGGAGGCCACCGTCGTCGCGCTCGCCGAGGGCCTGCAGACGACGTTCTGGCGGCTGTCGGACCGCGTGCACGATCACCGGTTCCGTTGGCTCAGTGTCGATCTGCCCCCGATGATCGAACTGCGGAAGAAGCTGTTGCCCGCGTCCGACCGCATCCGGATGCTGGGCCAGTCCGCACTGGACTACAGCTGGATGGATGCCGTCGATACCACGGACCCGTTCAGGGGCGTGTTCATCACCGCCGAGGGCCTGCTGATGTACCTGCAACCCGAGGAGTCGCTGGGCCTGATCGCGCAGTGCGCCAAGCGTTTTCCCGGTGCACAGATGATGTTCGACGTGCCGCCGAAGTGGGCCACCAGGCTGACCGGCCGGGGCCACCGGACATCACGGCGCTACCGGGTCCCGCCCATGCCGTTCAGCCTGAGCCGCGCCGAAGCCGACAACCTGGTCAACACGATCCCGGGCGTGACGGCGGTGCACCATGTTCCGATGGCCCGACCGCGCGGTGTCGTGCTGAACGCCCTGACCGGTGCGGCGAACCGCAGTCCCCGCCTGGCGGACCTGGCACCGGTGCAGCTGCTGCTCGAATTCGGCTGAGCCGCAACCACACCGGTCCCGGTCCGTCAGGCCTGCAGTGCCACCCGGTCGGTCGTGCCCGCGGACCGCGGCACCGCACCGAACCGCAGGTTCGCATTGGTGACCGGACTCTCGCGCAGCGCCTTGACATCGGTGAAGTAGTTCATCGACATCCCCCAGGTCAGCCCGTCGGACTGGCGCGGCATCGACTGCGCGGCCCGCTGGACATACCCGGCGGAGAAGTCGACCAACGGCCGGGCCGGCATGCCCGGGTCACTGACGAACGGAACGACGGTGTCGTAGCCGTGGGCGTCCATGTGGGTCAGCAGCCGGCAGAAGTGCTCGCAGATCAGGCCGACCTTGAGCGTCCACGACGAGTTGGTGTAGCCGAAGACGAACGCGAGGTTCGGTACGCCGGAGAGCATCATGCCCTTGTAGGCGAACGTCTTCGACAGATCGACCGGTTCACCGTCGACGCTCAGGGACACCCCGCCGAACAGCTGGATGTTCAAACCCGTTGCGGTGACGATGATGTCGGCGTCCAGGTGCCGGCCCGACTCTAGCTCGATCCCGGTTTCGGTGAACGTCGCGATCCGGTCGGTCACCACCGAGGCCCGGCCGCGGCTGATGACGTCGAACATGTCGCCGTCGGGCACCACGCACAGCCGCTGGTCCCACGGGCCGTACGTCGGGTTGAAGTGTTCGTCGACCGGATAGCCGGCGGGCAGCCGGGTGGCGTTGAGGTGGCGGATCACCTTGCGGGCCGTCCGGGGGAACCGCTGGCAGAACTCGTACACGGCGCGCTGACGCAGGATGTTCTTGCGCCGGGCCAGACGGTAGCCGCGCTTCGCGCCGAGCAGCTTCTGCGCGGTGTTGGCGAAGACGTCCTTGCCGGGCAGCGGCATCAGATAGGTCGGCGAGCGCTGCAGCATGGTCACGTGCGCGGCGGTGTCGGCCATCGCGGGGATGAGGGTGACCGCGGTCGCGCCGCTGCCGATGACGACGACCTTCTTGCCGGTGTAGTCCAAATCCTCCGGCCAGTGCTGCGGGTGGATGATCTGTCCGGTGAAGCGCTCGCGGCCGGGGAACTCGGGGGTGTAGCCCTGGTCGTAGCGGTAGTAGCCGCCGGCCATGAAGATCCAGTTGGCGCTGAACTGGATCAATTCCTCGGTCTCGAGGTTCTCGACGTCGACGGTCCAGCGGGCCTCGGCGCTCGACCACGCCGCGCCCAGCACCTTGTGCCGGTACTGGATCTTCGTGTCGATGCGGTTCTCGGCCGCGGTCTGCCGCAGGTAGGCCATGATCTTGGCGCCCGAGGCGATGGCGTCCTCGTCCTGCCAGGGTTTGAACTCGAAGCCGAACGTGTGCAGATCGGAGTCCGAACGGATGCCCGGATAGCGGAACAGATCCCAGGTGCCGCCCAGGCTGTCGCGGGCCTCCAGGATCGTGAAGGACCGCTCGGGATGTTCTTTCTGCAGGTAGTAGGCGGCGCCGAGGCCGGAGATACCGGCGCCGACGATCAGGACGTCGATCTTCTCGACCTGGGTAGCCGTGGGCTCCATCGCTGCTCCTGGGGGGTTGGGGTGGGTTCGAACACACATCCTGCCGCCCGCGCCGCCCCCGGACTAGGGCAATATCACCCAGAAGTCCATTGCGATAGTGCATTGTGCACCACAGGCCTAGGCTGATCGCGTGGCCCGGTCGACGTGGAAACGCCCGTCACCCCGCGTGCGGGAGCTGATCCGGCAGTGCGCGCAGCGCGTCGTCAACCCGCGCCCCGAGTGGCTGGCCGAACTCGACGCCACGGTGCTCGCCGCCAGCCCGGCCATCGCCGGGGACCCGGAACTGGCGGCCGCGATCACGGCGAGCAACCACGCCAACTTCTTCTTCTGGGGCACCGCGAACCTCCGCGAGCCCGGCGCCCCGGTACCGCCGAACACCGGACCCGAACCGATCGCCATCGCCCGCGAACTGGTCCGCCGCGGCCTGACCGCATACACGCTGGACGCCTACCGGGTGGGCGAAGGCGCGGCGTGGCGCCGGCTCATGGAGATCGCCTTCGAACTGACCTCGGACCCCGCCGAGCTGCACGAACTGCTCGACGTCTGTTCCCGTTCGATCAGCGAATTCGTGGACACCACACTGGGTTTCATCGCCGCGCAGATCGAGGCGGAACGCGACGAACTCACCCGCGGAACCCACGCCGAACGACGGGAGACGGTGGCGTTGCTCCTCGAGGGCGCCCCGATCCCCCTGCGCCGGGCCGAGGCCCGCCTCGGCTACGCGCTGACCGGCCCGCACACTGCGGCCGTGGTGTGGAGCGACAACCCCGTCGGTGACCTGGCCCGCCTCGACAAGCTGGTCGCCCAGGTCGGCCGGGTCGCCGGCGCGCGCCCGCTCAGCGTGCTGGCCAGCGCCGCCACCCGCTGGGTGTGGGTACCGGGACCGGACGGGCTGGACGTGGCGCGGCTGCGGGATTCGCCCGGAATGGGCTCCGATCTCCACATCGCGATCGGTTCGACCGCCGCCGGCGTCGACGGATTCCGCCGCAGCCACCTCGACGCGCTGACCACCCAGCAGATGATGGCGCGGTTGCGCTCACCGCAGCGCATCGCCCGGTTCGCCGACATCCAGCTCATCGCGCTGCTGACCGCCGACACCGACCGGGCCGCCGAGTTCGTCCGGCACACGCTGGGCGACCTCGAGACGGCCGACCGCGAATTGCAGGAGACGGTGCGGGTCTTCGTCGCCGAGCAGTGCAACGCCTCGCGTGCGGCCGGCCGCCTCTACACACACCGCAACACGCTGCTGCGCCGGCTGGCGCGCGCCGACGAGTTGCTGCCCCGGCCCCTGGCGGAGTCGACGGTCCCGGTGGCCGTCGCGCTGGAGGTGGTGCGCTGGCGCGGCTGAACCGGGTCAGCCGAAGGCGGCCTCGACGTAGCGCAGTGCGGCCGCCCGGTCCAATCCCAACGAGCGCGCCGTAGCCACATAGGCACTCGCAGCGTCGGCCATCGCGCCGTCGGCGGGATCGGCGCGGGCGACGAAAGTTCCGAAACGGCCCCGGGTTTCGAGGATCCCGGCGGCCTCGAGCTCACGATAGGCCCGCGCGACGGTGTTGACCGCCAGATGCAGCCGGGCCGCCAGTTCCCGCACCGTGGGCAGCCGGGTGCCGGGCGGCAGTCGGCCGTCCCTGACCCCGTCGATGAGCTGGCCGCGGAGCTGATCGAACAACGGCCTGGTGGCACCCGACTCCAATGCCACCCAGTCCCCCACATCGCCCCCCGCGTCCATGGGCTCGATTATTCAGCACGCCCGCTATTTTGGTGGGGTGCGGATAGCAGTGCTCAGCGGCGCGGGGATCTCCGCGGAAAGCGGTGTGCCCACCTTCCGCGACGACAGGAACGGGTTGTGGGCCCGCTTCGATCCCTATGAGTTGTCGAGCACCGACGGCTGGGAGCGCCACCCCGAACGGGTGTGGGCGTGGTACCTCTGGCGACACCACCTGGTGCAGCGCGTCCAACCGAACGAGGGCCACCACGCCCTGGCGGCCTGGGAGCGACTCGGCGAGGTCGCCGAAGTCTCGGTGATCACCCAGAACGTCGACAACCTGCACGAGCGGGCGGGCAGTACCGCCGTACACCACCTGCACGGCAGCCTGTTCGCCTTCCGGTGCGACCGGTGCGGGGTGCCGTACACCGGCCGGCTGCCGGACATGCCCGAACCGGCCCTGGAGGTCGCGCCGCCGCAGTGTGCGTGCGGCGGCCTGATCCGGCCGGACATCGTGTGGTTCGGCGAAGCCCTGCCCGACGGCCCGTGGAACTCCGCCGTCGACGCGGTGCGCCAAGCCGATCTGCTGGTGGTCGTCGGCACCTCGGCGATCGTGTATCCGGCGGCCGGTCTGCCGGAGTTGGCGCTGGCGCGGGGCACGGTGGTGGTCGAGGTCAACCCGGAACCGACCCCGCTGTCCGCCGCGGCGACCGTGACGATGCGGGAGAGCGCCAGCACGGCGCTGCCGATCCTGCTGCACCGGCTGCCGAGCCTGTTGGACTGACCTCAGCCCGGCTTGACGGCCCGGCCCAACGCGAACTCCGCCACCGGCAACGGTAGCCAGCGCGGCAGGGTCCACTGATGGCGCGCGCCCCGCAACTCGAAGCCGGCCCCGGTCAGGGTGTCCTCGGTGTGGCGGTGGGTGTGGCAACCGCCGAACAGCCGCGGCCAGACCGTCGCGTCGGCCACCCGCTGCGCACCGCCCCGCCAGCCGGCGCTGGCGACGTGCTCCAGGTAGCGCAGCTGGCCGCCGGGCTTCAGCAGCGAAAAGAGCTGTCGGGCAACGCCTTCGGCATCATCGACGGTGCACAGCACCAGTGAGCACACGACCGCGTCGAACGGTTCCGTGCCGGTCAGGGATTCGACGGTCTGCCCGGTCACGCTGACCCGAACGGGTGCGGCCGCGGCCGCCCGGCGCGCGTGTTCGACCAACAGCGCCTCGGGTTCGACGGCCACCACCTGTTCGACGGTCGTCGGATAGTGGGCGAAGTTGGTGCCGGTGCCGGCGCCCACCTCGAGCACCCGGCCGGACAGCGCGTCGAGGTTCTCCCGCCGCAGCCTGGTCAACGCCTCGGTCTCGTGTGCGGACATCACGGTCCACACCCGCGCGAAGAACGGGTGGGAAATCTGGTCGGCACGGATCATGGTTCTCTCCTGGGTTGGAACAGCCAGTGCACCGTTTCCGCGGGGGTGGCGTCGACGCCGACGAGCCCGGCGACGACCTGCCCGGTGCACGCCGCCTTGAGCACCCGCTCGGCGAATGCCTCGCGGTCGCCGAACGGCAGGTATGGCTTGGCGATCAGCAGGGCGGCAACCCCATGGACGGCGGTCCACAGATCCAGCGCGACCGTCGTCGGATCATCCTCGGCGAAGATCCCCTGACTCATCAACTCCCGCACCGTCCCCAGCATGTGGACGAAGGCCGAGGACGCCAGCACGGCATCGACATCACCGGCCGCGTTGCCCTCGACCATGGCCGCGATGCGGTACATCTCCGGGGTCTGCGTGGCGAACCGGACATAGGCGAGGCCCTGGGCGAGGAACACGTCCAACGTTGTCGGCTGGCCCGCCCGGGCCTGCTGCAGGTGTTCGTCGAGTTGCTCGTAGTAGCGCGCGGTCACCGCACTCAGCAGTGCGTCCTTATCGGCGAAGTGCAGGTAGATCGACGGCGGGGTGACGCCCACCCGTTGTGCCACCGAACGGATCGAGACAGCTTTCGAATCGCCCGTGGCCAGGAGCAATTCAGTAGCCGCGTCGAGGATTTCCTCGCGCAGCTGCTCCCCGGACCCGCGTGGGGACCGTTGTCGGCGGAGCACTGGACCCGGAACCGGCATGGCCACCGCGACTACCCCGGATCCGACACCGCGGCGGCCGTCGAGCGGCCCCCGCCCGGCTGTTCGCCGGTCGACTCACCCGACTCGCTGATGCCGATCCGCCGGTGCAGGCGGGCCAGCGGCGCGGGCGCCCACCAGTTCCACCGGCCTAGGACGTGCATGAAGGCCGGCACCATCATCATCCGCACCAGCGTCGCGTCGACGAGGATCGCCAGCGTCAGGCCGACGCCGAACATCCGCATGAACGACACCTTGGCCGCGATCAGCGCGGCGAACGAGATCGACATCACCAGCGCGGCCGCGGTGACCACGCGGCCCGTGCGCGCGAGGCCGAGCGCCACACTCTCGTCGTTGTCGGCCGCGGTCTGCCCGCTGCGCAGCCAGAATTCACGGATCCGGGAGATCAGGAAGACCTCGTAGTCCATCGACAAGCCGAACGCGATGCAGAACAGCAGCACCGGCATGTTGGCCACCAGGGTGCCGGTGGGCGTGGTGCCGAGGGCGCCGAGATGGCCGTCCTGGAAGATCCAGACCAGCGCTCCGAATGCGGCGCTCAACGAAAGCACGTTGAGCACAATGGCTTTCAGCGGCAGCACGACACTGCCGGTGAGCAGGAACAGCAGCACGAAGGTGATCGCGGCGATCGCCACCAGCACCGTCGGCAGCCGGGAGGTGATCGCGTCCACGCTGTCCCGGTTCGTCTGCGCCACGCCGGCGAACTCCACATCGCGGCCGCCCGGCCCGGCGACCTCGCGCAGCCGGTCCAACTGCGTCTCGGATGCCTCGGAGAACAGGGGCGCATTGCTGCCCACCGTCAGAAAGGCACTGCCCTCGGCGATCCCGGCCGACGGCGAGGGCGGGCCGACCATCCGTCCCGCCACGAACGTGCCCGTCGGCGCCGTCACCGCGGGCACATCGGGAACCCGGGACAGCTCGGCGGCGTAGCGCTCCCACTCGGCCGGCGTGAGCCCGTCGGCGTCGGGAACCACCACGGTCACGGCGGTTTCGGAGTTGTCGGCGAAATTCGACCGCAGCTCGTCGCCGACCTGATGGGCCGAGGCCGTTGCCGGCAGCACCCGCTCATCCGGGTAGCCCCACTTGACCCCGAGGAACGGCAGCCCCAGGAACAGCAGTAGCGCAATCCCGGCAACGCCGATCGGTACGGCCCGCGATATCACGAATTTCGTTGAGCGGTACCAGAACAACTCCGACACCGGCTTGGGCGCGGGATCGGGCCGGCCGAGCACCCGGCGGATCAGCCGCCGCACATCGAACGCGTCCAGCCGGGCACCGAGGAGAACGATCGCGGCCGGTGTCACGATGATCGCGGCCACCGCCGCGAATGCGACCGTCGCGACGCCGGCATAGGCGAACGAGCGCAGGAAGTACATGGGGAACAGCACCATGGCGGCCATCGACAGCGCCACCGTCACCGCGGAGAACAGCACCGTGCGCCCGGCCGTGGCCATGGTCCGGATCACCGCCTGATCGCGGTCCGCGCCGTCGGCGAGTTCGTCCCGGTACCGGCTGATGATGAGCAGGGTGTAGTCGATGGCCAGCGCCAGGCCCATCGCGGTGCTGAGGTTGAGCGCGAACACCGACACGTCGGTCGCGAACGTGATGAGACGCAGCACCGACATGGCGCCCAGAATGGCCAGCCCGCCCACGGCCAGCGGCAGGGCCGCGGCCAGCAGGCCGCCGAACACCCACACCAGGACCACGAAGCTCAGCGGGATCGCCAGGGCCTCCATGAACAGTAGGTCGTGTTCGTTCTGATGGTTGATCTGCGAGTACACCATCGCGGAGCCGCCGGCACGCACCGTGGCGTCGGGATGGGCCGGCAGCACGGACTTCGCGACCGCGTCGGCGATGTCCTGCGCATGGTGCTGGGCGTTGTTCTCACCGCCGGTGATACCGATGACGACCAGGCAGGTGGCACCGTCCCTGCTGACCAGCCCGTCTCCACCAGTCGGCGGGACCGTGCACGGGGACGCCGTGTTGGCGACGTGGGGGGAATCGGCGGCCAGGTCCGCGATGGCCTGACCGATCGCCCGCGCCTCGGGGGACCCGGCGCCGCCGGGCGCGGTGACGCTGAACACCAGTTGCATGTCGCCCTGGTGGAACTTGTCGGTGAGGACCCGGTTGGCCCGCGCGGATTCCGACGTCGGATCCTGAAAACCGCCGGCCGACAGCTTCTGGGCGACGGGGACGCCGAAGATCGCCGCACCGACCATCACCAACAACGCCACGGCGATGATCCGCCGGGGCGCGGCGATGGCCATGAGCGCGATTCTGTGCAGCACCGGCTACCTCCCCAGATCTCGACGTGCGGACATCCGCCTATGACTTAGCAGTGATAACTTATCGGCGTCAAGGTTCCGGCCGCCTGCTGGGTGACACGAGTCGGGGCCGGTGGTCGTTCACCCTCGGCGCGGCCCCGCGCGACCGCCGCGGGCGGGCAAAATGCGCCGGTGTGGCGGACGTCACACCATTGTTGGTTGCCATCGTCGCGGCCGTCGGCGCATGGGTGGTGCTCAGGGCGACAAATCCGCCTGGATTCAGGCTCGCGACTAGTTTGCTGCGGTGCCGCTTTCACCGCCCGCGCGGCGGGTACAGCTACTCACGAGTAGACCGCTCTGACTACGGTCGCAGCGGCTGCCGGCCGGCCCGGAGTGACCAAGGTCCCTACCGCCGAGTAAGAATTGCCACCAATTTGCGAACCTTGGCTCAACGATCTCTTAATAGATGCGCTTACGCTCAAGGCCATGTGGATCGACGACACCAACGCTGATGTCATCAAGATTGATTTCGACGCCCTGTACCACGGCGACTTCCTCGTCGAGGGCGACACCTCCGAGCAACTCGACGACAACATCCACCCGATCGCCAGCTGATCGGTCCGCGCCCCCAGCGGCGCACGAATTCTCCGCATGACGTGAGGTAGGGCCACGGTGACGTGGTGCCGCACCACGTAAAAAGGCCCGCCGGTTCCGGCGGGCCTTTTCTGATGGTCGGTCGTTCAGGCCAGGCTGGCGGCCCCCACCATGCCGGCCAGGCGACCGGTGATCAATTCCTCGGCCCCGGCCACGATCCGCGACACCAGATCGCCGACCGTCGGGATGTCGTTGATCAGACCCATCGCCGTACCGACGGTCCAGATGCCCGCATCGACGTCACCGTCGTCGAACACCCGGCGGCCGCGCACACCGGCAACCAGATCCTTGACGTCCTCGAACTGACCGCCGCCCTTGAGGATCTGTACTACCTCGCGGGATACCTCATTGCTCGCCACGCGGGCGGTGTTGTGCAGCGACCGGAAGATCAGCTCGGTGCCCCGCTCGTCGCCGGCGACGATCGCCTCCTTGACGTTCTGGTGGATGCACGACTCGACGGTGCACATGAACCGCGATCCCATGTTGATGCCGTCGGCACCCAGCGCCAGCGCGGCCACCAGGCCCCGGGCGTCGGCGAACCCGCCGGAGGCGATCATCGGGATCTCGATCTTGTCGGCGGCCGCGGGGATCAACACCAGCCCCGGCACGTCGTCCTCACCGGGATGTCCGGCGCATTCGAATCCGTCGATGCTGATGCCGTCCACGCCGAGGCTCTGCGCCTTGACCGCGTGGCGCACCGACGTGCACTTGTGCAGCACCTTGATCCCGTTGTCGTGGAACATCGGCAGGTGCGGGGCCGGGTTGGAACCAGCGGTCTCGACGATCTTGATGCCGGCATCGACGATCACCTGCCGGTACTCGTCGTACGGCGGCGGGTTGATGGAAGGCAGGATCGTCAGGTTGACGCCGAACGGCTTGTCGGTCAGATCCCGGGTCTTGGCGATCTCGTTGGCCAGATCGGCCGGTGTCGGCTGGGTCAGCGCGGTGATGAAGCCGAGCGCACCCGAATTCGCCACGGCGGCAACGAGTTCGGCTCGTCCGACCCATTGCATGCCGCCCTGGGCGATCGGGTGCTCGACACCGAACGCCTCGGTGAACTTGGTCTTGATCGTCATTTCTCTCCTGGTCTACCGGGGGGCCATCCGGATCGCGCCGTCCAGGCGGATCGTCTCACCGTTGAGCATGGGGTTTTCCACGATATGCACCGCCAGCGCGCCGTACTCGTCCGGGTCGCCGAGGCGGGCCGGGTGCGGCACCTGCTTGCCGAGCGAGGCCTGCGCCTCCTCGGGCAGCGACCCCAGCAGCGGGGTCTTGAACAGGCCGGGGGCGATGGTGCACACGCGGATCAGGTCGCGGGACAGATCGCGCGCGATCGGCAGGGTCATGCCGACGACCCCGCCCTTGGACGCCGAGTAGGCGGCCTGGCCGATCTGCCCCTCGAACGCCGCGACCGAGGCGGTGTTGACGATGACGCCGCGCTCGGCCCCGTTCTTTCCTTCGACCGGCGTTGTCCGGGCAATGCGTTCGGCGGCCAGTCGGATCACGTTGAAGGTGCCGATCAGGTTGACCTCGACCACCTTCCGGAAGGCGTCCAGCGGGAAGGGGCCGTCCTTGGACAGCGTCTTGATGGCGTTGCCGATGCCAGCGCAGTTGACGTCGATGCGCAGCGGGCCCATCTCCTCGGCGGCATCCAGGGCGGCCGCGACCTGCTCGGGGTCGACGACGTTGGCCTCGACGAACCGGGCCCGGCCACCGAGTTCCTTGACGGCGTCCGCGCCCTTGAGGTCGATGACCACCACCGAGGCGCCCCGATCCAGCAGCCGCTTGGTGGTCGCCAGGCCCAGGCCCGACGCCCCTCCGGTGACGACGGCCACCGCGTCCTTGATCTCCACGTGCGAGTTCCCTTCCCGTCTATCTACCAACTAATTGGTTGGGAGGGTAACAGGCTCAGGTCCAGTCCTTCAGCACCGCCTCGGTGTCCTCACCCGGTATCCGCGGCGCGGTCGGGGTGCCGGGCCGGCTGCGGGAGAACCGCGGCGCCGGCCGCGGCTGCAGTCCCGTGCCGTCGTCGTAGAAGATGTCACGCCCGGTGTTGTGCGGTTCGTCGAGCACTTCGTTGAACGCCAGCACCGGGGCGACGCAGGCATCCGAACCGGCGAACACCTTCGCCCAGTGGTCGCGATCGTGCTTGGCGATGGTCTCGGTCAGCGCCGTGCGCAGCTCGGGCCAGCGGGCCATGTCGTTCTGGTCCGGCAAGTCAGCCCCGGCCAGGCCCAACTTCTCGATCAGTTCGGCGTAGAACTGCGGCTCGATGGCACCGACCGAGATGTAGCGCCCGTCCGAGCACTCGTAGGTGTCGTAGTACGGCGCGCCGGTGTCGAGCATGTTGACGCCGCGCTCGTCGGACCACAGCCCGGTGGCACGGAACGCCCACATCATCTGGACCAGCACGCTCGAGCCGTCGACCATCGCCGCGTCGACCACCTGCCCCTGGCCCGACGTCTGACGCTCGTAGAGCGCCGAGAGGATGCCGACCAACAGGAACATCGACCCGCCGCCGAAGTCACCGGCGATGTTCAGCGGCGGCACGGGCTTCTCGCCCTTGCGGCCCACCGCGTGCAACAACCCGTTCAACGAGATGTAGTTGATGTCGTGCCCGGCCTGCAGCGCCCGCGGGCCGGTCTGACCCCACCCCGTCATCCGCGCATACACCAGGCGCTCGTTGACCTTGGCGCAGTCCTCGGGCCCCAGGCCGAGCCGCTCGGTGACTCCGGGCCGGAACCCCTCGATCAGGACGTCGGCCTTGGCCGCGAGCCGCAGCACCAGGTCGCGGCCCTCCGCAGACTTGAGATCGGCGGTCACCGAGCGCCGGCTGCGCAGCAGGTTGTCCCGCGACGGCTTGGTCGGCGCGACCTTCGCCGGCCGTTCGATCCGCACCACGTCGGCGCCCAGATCGCCCAGGATCATCGCCGCATGCGGGCCGGGGCCGATGCCCGCCAGCTCGATGACACGCAATCCCTGCAGTGGTCCCGCCATGATCTGCACCTCCGTTGGTCCGCCGATTGGGTGCATCCTCTCAACCGCGTCGAACCAACCAACGGGTGGGTTGCCAAACGCCGAACGGCCTTATCTATGGTGTGGTGCATGACGATCGCTGAATCGGGGCTGGACACGCTCGCGCCGGTGGACGGCCTCCTCGTGGAGCTTGTCGACGGAGTCCTGTCGGTCACCATCGACCGGCCGGAGAGCCTGAACTCGCTGACCCCGAAGGTGCTCGACGGCCTGGCCGCCGCCTTCGAATGCGCCGCCACCGATCCCCGGGTCCGGGTGGCGCGTCTGGGCGGCACCGGCCGGGGCTTCAGCTCCGGGGCGGGCATCGGCGCCGAGGAGACCGGCGACGGACACGAGCCCGTCGAGACGCTGCTGCAGGCCAACCGCGCCAGCAAGGCGATCCTCGACCTGCCGCGGCCGGTCGTCGCGGTGGTGCAGGGCCCCACCGCCGGTGTCGGGGTGTCTCTGGCGCTGGCCTGCGATCTCGTAATCGCTTCGGAGAAGGCGTTTTTCCTGCTCGCGTTCACCAAGATCGGCCTGATGCCCGACGGCGGCGCCTCGGCGCTGGTGGCCGCCTCCATCGGCCGGGCGCGGGCGATGAAGATGGCGCTGTTGGCCGAACGGCTGTCGGCGACCGAGGCCCACGCCGCCGGCCTGATCAGCTCGGTGCACCCCGCCGAGGATCTCGAGGCCGAGGCCGCCAGGGTGATCGCCCGGCTGCTCGCCGGACCGGCGGTGGCGTACGCCAAGACCAAGCAGGCCATCAACGGCGCGACACTGCCCGACTTCGACGCGGCCCTGGCCCGCGAGACCGCCGGCCAGCACATCCTGCTCAACTCGGCCGACCTGCGGGAGGGCATCCGGGCGTTCCAGCAGAAGCGGGAACCCACCTTCACCGACAGCTGAGCCCCTGCGATTTCGGCGCGTTTTCCGTCGCCTGGCGACGGTCAGCGCGCCGAAATCACCGTAATTCGTTGGACTGCAACGGCCGGCGTCGGCCACCATCGTTGAGGTGAGTACACCGACCGACCGGCAGCCGGCGCGGCCCGCTGCGCCCGGCGGCTGGCGGGTGCTCGCGCCGTTCCGGTTCCGCGAGTACCGCCTGCTGATCGCGGCGCTGTCGATCGTCATCTTCGCCGAGGGCATGTGGACGGTGGTGATGGCGCTTCAGGTCATCGACCTCTCCCACGACCCGGCCGCGTTGTCGCTGGTGGCCACCTGCCTGAGTGCCGGGCTGGTCGCCTTCGTCCTGGTCGGCGGCATCATGGCGGACCGAATTCCGCAGCGCACCATCATCATCGGTGTCGAAGCGGTCAACACCGCGGTGGTCGGCGCGGTGGCGCTGCTCGGTGCGACGGGCCTGCTGCGGATCTGGCATCTGGCCGTGGCGGCCGCGCTGCTGGGCATCGGTGCGGCGTTCTTCTTTCCGGCCTACAGCGCCTACCTGCCGCGCATCCTGCCCGCCGACCAACTGCTGGCCGCCAACGGCGTGGAAGGGGTGTTGCGCCCGACCCTGCAGCGCGCCGCCGGGCCGGCGGTGGCCGGCGTGCTCGTCGGCGCCACCTTTCCGACCCTGGGCAGCGGCGCCGTCGCGGCACTGTTCGCCGTCGCGCTCGTCCTGCTGGTGGCCACCCGGCCCGGGGGCGGGACGCACGAGGCCGATCCGGTCGAGCGGCCGCACCTGCTCGACGACCTGCGGGCCGGATTGCGCTTCGTGGTCGGCACCCCGTGGCTGTTCGCGACCGTTCTGTTCGCCACCGGCGCCGTGCTGCTGATCATCGGGCCCATCGAGGTGCTGCTGCCGTTCGTGGCCGCCGAGCGGTTCGCCGACGGCGCGCGCATGTACGGCTTCCTGCTGACCGCGTACGGCCTCGGCGGTGCGCTGGGAGCGTTGGCCGTCTCGTCGGGCCGGCTGCCGCGGCGCTATCTGACCGTCATGATGCTGATGTGGGGGTTCGGCGCCGTACCGCTGGTGGCCGTCGGCGGGACGCATTCGTTCCCCGTCATGGCCGGCGCGCTGTTCGTCGTCGGGGTGACCGACGGCGCCGGCATGGTCATCTGGGGCACGCTGCTGCAGCGCCGGGTCCCGGCCCCGATGCTGGGCCGGGTGTCGAGCCTGGACTTCTTCGTGTCACTGGCGCTGATGCCGGTGTCGATGGCGATCGCCGGCCCGCTGTCGAAGGTGGTCCCGATGCAGGCCATCTTCACCGTCGCCGGTCTCGGGCCGATCGTCCTGGCCCTGATCGCACTGGCCGCCGCCCGGATGCCGCGCGACGAAATCGCCCACCCGCTACGGTGATTCGCGGTCCGGTTGCCGCCGGGCCTCGTACTCGCGGAACTGCACCGCTCGCCGAACCCGGCGGTCACCGACCGAACAGCGGTGGCAGCGCCAGCACCATGATCAGACCCCACACCAGGTGGGTCAGCACCGGCGCCAGCACGCCGCCGGTGGCCCGCCGTTCGAGCGCGCACACCGTGCCCAGGATTGCGGCCGCGAACCCCAGCATCGGATTTCCCGACGCCAACGTCGCGATCACGTAGAGGACCGTCGAGATCGCGAGCGGATAGGTGCGGCCGAGCGCGGTGTACAGCGCGCCGCGGAAGAACAACTCCTCGGCCACACCGTTGACCAGGGTGATGAGGACGACCACCGGCAGCGCACCCTGATGGGCGAAGGCCAGGACTCGAGCGACCGGTTCGGCGAGCACGTCGATCGGGCGGACGACGAGCCCGCCGACGACGAACACCGCACCGGTGAGCAGTCCGACGCCCAGGCCGGTCAGCACCGGCGGCCGGCCCGAGCGGTCACGGCCGGGATGCAGTGGGCCGGATGCGACCGCGGCACCGGCCCAGACGGCAGCCAGCGCGACGGCGAGCCAGTAGAAGCTGGTGTCGCCGGGCCGGCGGGTCAGCGAGACGGCGAGCAGCATCGCCCCGGCGTTGAGGCCCGCCACCACCGCGAACCGGCGGCGGCGCGCAGCGTGCGGCGATTCTCCTGGTGGCTCGGCGACATTGGTGAGCAGCCAGCCCAGCCGGCGTCGAAATGCGGTCACCGGCCGCGCATCGTCACGCGCGGTGCAACTCGATCAGGTGCTGATAGGCCAGTGCGTTGTGCCGGTTGTGCTCGAGTTCGTGGTCGGTGAGCTCGCGGCGCACCTTGCCGGGCACGCCGGCCACCAGGGAGCGCGGCGGGATCACCGCGCCCTGCGAAACCACGGCACCGGCGGCGATCAGCGACCCGCTGCCGATCACCGCCCCGTTCAGCACGGTGGCGCTCATGCCGATCAGCACGTTGTCCTCGACGGTGCAGCCGTGCAGCACCGCGTTGTGCCCGACCGTCACCCCGGCCCCGATGTGGGCGGGAAAGCCGGGGTCGACATGCACGGTGACGCCGTCCTGGATATTGGAACCGGCCCCGATCACGATGGGCTCGAACTCGGCGCGCAGCGTGGCGGAGTACCAGACGCTGGCCCGCTCGGCGAGGCTGACGCGGCCGATCAGGGCGGCGTTGGGAGCGACCCAGGCCTCGGGGTGCACATCGGGAGTTTCGCCCTTGATGGCGACGATCAGCGGCTCCGGCATGGTCGTCATGGTAAATGGGCCGGCCGCGCCGACCGCGTTGCGGTGGGCCATCACCAGCACGTTTTGGGTACGCCGACGGCCGTTGCGTACGATTTCGGTCGGCGTGCGGCGATCCTGTCCGTAACGATCGACGCCCGAGCGGCGACGTACCGGGACGTAGACGAGACCGTGCATGCTGCACCAGGGGCCTCGCCACGACGGAAGATGCCCCGAAGAAGCCTCGAAAGGGAGCCATGAACACCCGCCTGAAGACCCTCGGCGCCGCCGTCGCCTTCGCCGCGATCGCCACCTCCGTCCCGACCGCGGTGAACGCGTTCGCCGACCCGGCACCCGAGCCCGCGCCGGCCACGCCGACCACCACGGTTTCGACGCCGGTGGCGCGGATCCCGGACGTGCAGGGGCCCGGTTGTGACGCCTACAAGAAGACGCTGGCCGCCGGTGGCGGTTCGCCCACCACCGTGAGCGAGCAGACCGCGTCGCAGGCACTCGCCGCCAACCCCGATCTCAGCGATTTCACCGCGGCCATCTCGGGCCAGTGGAACCCGGCGGTCAACCTGGTCAGCGTGCTCGACAACGGCCCCTACAACGTGTTCGCCCCCACCAACGACGCGTTCGCAAAGATCGACCCGGCCGAACTCGCGGCGCTCAAGGCCGATCCGGCCCGGCTGACCAGCGTGCTGTACTACCACATGGCGCTGGGCCTGCTGGGTCCCGACGACATTCACGGCAACCTGACCACCCAGCAGGGCAAGCAGATCACCATCGACGGCAAGGGTGGTGACCTGAAGTTCGACCAGGTCGCCAAGGTGGTCTGCGGTGGCATCGCGGCCAAGAACGCGAAGATCTACATGATCGACACCGTGCTCAGCCCGGACAACGCGCTGTCGCCCAACGGCGAGACGCCGACGTCCGCGACCACGACCACGTCTGCCGAGGCGACCTCGGCAGCGCCGACGACCACGTCGGTGAGCCCCGCGGCCCCGGCTGCGCCGACCACCTCGGCCACGCCGGCCGCCTGAGCCTGTCGTTCACCGCCCGACTACAGGCCCAGATCGCGGCCGATGATCTCCTTCATGATCTCGGTGGTGCCACCGAAGATCGTCTGGACCCGGCCGTCGCAGTAGTCACGCGCCACCCGGTATTCGAGCATGAAGCCGTACCCGCCGTGCAGCTGGACACACTGGTCGACAACCTTCTTGGCGGTCTCGGTGGCCCACCATTTGGCCTTGGCCGCCTCGACCGCGGTCAGCTCACCGTCGACGACGCCCTGCAGGCATCGGTCGATGTACTGCTCGGTGACCTCGAGTTCGGTGTCCATCTCGGCGAGCAGGAACCGGTTGTGCTGGAAGCTGCCGATCGGCTGGCCGAAGGCCTTGCGATCCTTGGCGTATTGCAGTGTCTGCCGCCAGGTCTCGCGTGCACCGGCGATCGCGGTGATGGCGATCGACAGTCGCTCCGACGGCAGGTTCTGCATCAGGTGATAGAACCCGCGGCCCTCCTTGCCGAGCAGGTTGGCGCCCGGCACCCGGACATTCTCGAAGTGCAGTTCGGAGGTGTCCTGGGCGTGCAGGCCCACCTTCTCCAGCTTGCGGCCGCGGGTGAAGCCCGCCATGCCACGCTCGACCACCAGCAGGGTGAAGCCCTTGTGGCCCGCCTCGGGATCGGTCCGTGCCACCACGACAACCAAGTCGGCGTTGATGCCCGATGAGATGAATGTCTTGGAGCCGTTGATGATCCAATCGTCACCGTCACGCACCGCCGAGGTTCGGATACCCGCGAGGTCGCTGCCCGCGCCGGGCTCGGTCATGGCGATGGCGATGATGAGCTCACCGCTGGCGATACCGGGTAGCCAGCGCTGCTTCTGCTCGTCGTTGGCCAGGTCCTTGAAGTACGGCCCCACGACGTCGTTATGCAGGCTCAGTGCGGGCGCCGCCACGCCGGCCTTCGCGATCTCTTCGTCGATGATGGCGTTGAACCGGAAATCGTCGGTGCCACCGCCGCCGTACTCCTCGGGCATGTTGAACCCGATCAGTCCGTGCTTGCCCGCCGCCACGTAGGCGGACCTGTCGACCAGGCGCTCGGCCTCCCATTTCTCGGCGTTGGGGACCAGCTCGGTCTCGATGTAACCGCGCACGGTGTCGCGGAATGCTTCGTGCTCTTCGTCGTAGATGGTGCGCTTCATGTTCTCGCTTCTCCTACTTTGCTTACTGTGCCTTCCACACGGGCGCGCGCTTTTCGGCGAATGCCCGCGGGCCTTCTTTGGCGTCCTCGGATCTCAGTACCGCGCCGATCTCACGCATCGTGCGGGACCAGCCGGCCTCGTCGCCGACGATCACGCCGTCATCGACGCCGTACGCGACGCGCTTCGAGGCCCAAACGGCAAGGGGCGCATTGGCGGTGATGCGTTCGGCCAGTGCCAGCGCGGCGTCGACGGCGGCGCCGTCCGGCACCACCTCGTTGATCAGCCCCCAGTTGAGCGCCTCGGCCGATGAGATGGGTTCGCCGGTGAACAGCAGCCGCGTGGCGACCTTTCTCGGCAACTGCTCGACGATGCGGAAGACGCCGCCGGCGGCGGCGATCAGTCCGCGTTTGACTTCCGGCAGGCCGAAACTCGAGCGTTCCTCGGCGACCACCAGGTCGCTGGCCAGGGCGAGTTCGGTGCCGCCGCCCAGCGCGGTGCCGTTGACCGCGGCGATGGTGGGCTTGTCGATGTAGTGCTGCACGTAGCCGGCGAATCCCCAGTCCCCGCGGTCTGGGTGGAAGATGCTCTCCCGGCGCGATATCGCCTTGAGATCCGCTCCGGCGCAGAATGTTTCACCCGCACCGGTGATCACGACGGCGCGCACCCCGGGATCGTCCTGCGCCTGCTGCAGCGCATCGCCGACCGCGGTGGACACGGCGGCGTTGACGGCGTTGCGCGCCTCGGGCCGATTCAGCGTGATGATGAGGACATTGCCCCGCCGCTCGGTGAGAGCGGCGGGGGCCTCCACGGCATCCGTCACAGCAACTCGAGGATGGTGGCGTTGGCCTGGCCGCCGCCCTCGCACATGGTCTGCAGGCCGTACCGAATTCCCTTGTCCCGCATGTGATGAAGCATGGTGGTCATGATGCGGGCACCCGAGCCGCCCAGCGGGTGGCCCAGTGCGATCGCGCCACCGTTCGGGTTCAGCCTCTTCTCGTCGGCGCCGATGTCCTTGAGCCAGGCCAGCGGCACCGGCGCGAACGCCTCGTTGACCTCGAACACACCGATGTCCTCGACGCTCAGGCCCGAGCGCTTCAGGGCCTTCTGGGTCGCCGGAATCGGGGCGGTCAGCATGATCACCGGGTCGGCGCCGGCCAGCACCGCGGTGTGCACCTTGGCAAGTGGCTTGAGTCCCAATTCTTTTGCCTTCTCCGCGGACATGAACAGCAGCGCGGCCGACCCGTCGGAGATCTGCGAGGAGTTGCCGGCGTGGATCACGCCATCCTCCTTGAAGGCGGGCTTGAGCTGACCCATCTTCTCCAGGGTGGTGCCGCGCCGGATGCCCTCGTCCTTGGTGACCGGATTGCCTTCGGAGTCCCTGATCGCCACGATCTGGTCGTCGAAGGCACCCGCGTCCTGTGCGGCGGCGGCCTTCTCGTGGGAGTCCAGGGAGAACTGGTCCAGATCGGTGCGGGAGAAGCCCCACTGCTCGGCGATCATCTCGGCGCCGATGCCCTGATTCGGGGTGCGGTCGTAGCGGCCCTTGAAGCCGGGCGAGAACGGGTTGCCGCCGTTGGCCAGTGAGGCGCCCATCGGGGTGCGCGACATCGACTCGACACCGCCGGCGACGACGACGTCGTAGTGACCGGCGACCACGCCCGCGGCGGCGAAGTGCACCGACTGCTGGCTGGAGCCGCACTGCCGGTCGACCGTGACGCCCGGGACGGTCTCGGGCCAACCCGCGGCCAGCAGCGCCGTCCGGCCGATGTCCATGGCCTGCTCGCCGGCCTGCATCACACAGCCCCAGATGACGTCCTCGACGAGCCCGGGATCGACCCCGGCGCGTTCCACGAGGCCGTTGAGAACCTGCGCGGACAGGTCCGCCGGATGGATCCCGGACAGGCCGCCATTGCGCTTGCCGACGGGCGCGCGCACCGCCTCGACGATCACGGCTTCAGCCATGAAACTCTCCTCTCAACTAGTTGGTTGGTAGATCGTTCTTAGCATCACGCCCGGCGCAGTGAAAGTTCGGGTGCCCCCACGTCGGCGATTTCGGCGTGTTCGGCGCACGCAACCGCGCCGAAACCGGTCAGTGGTCGACGTGCACCGGCACCGTGTCGTCCCACGGCTGGCGGGTGACCGCGTCGGACACCCTGATGTGGCCGGACTCGAACTGGCCGGTTGCGGCGTCGACGAGCCGGTAGCGCTGGGCCTGGATGTGGATCGGCTGGGCGTCGAGCAGCACCACCCGCACCTCGCCCGGTTCGAAGCGGCAGCGCTTCTGCAGCGCGGCGATCAACTGCTCGTTGTGCATGTGACCGTCACCGAAGTTCCAGCCGATGGCGGTCGAGCAGATCCGCTCGCCGTCGGTCATCACATACTCGGTCTCCGGCGCACCGGCCATCGCCCGGTGCGCCAGCGTGTACATCATCCGGCCGTGGGTGTTGAAGCAGCGGAACGAATACCCAAGATATTGCAGTACCGCAGCCGCCTCGGGGCTGCCGTACACCTTCTCCAGCTGTGCCTGCGGCATGCTGGCGATGGCCACCACGTTCTTGGCGATCTTCTCGCTCGCCGAGGGCTTGATGCACCACAGTGAGCTGTCCCAGTTGCCGGCGTAGTAGCGCATACCGGGCAGGAAGGAAACCTTGCGCGGGAACAGGTTTCCCAGTGTCACGCTGCATGCCAGCACGGCGAACAGCAGCACCGGCCAGGGTGTGGTCAGATCGGAGATCCCCACCGCGGCGTGACCGACGAACAGCGTCAGCACGCAGAAGATCATGAAGACGTTCCACTCCAGCGGCACCCCCATCGGGATCGCCGTCAGGATGCCGAGGTGGAACACCACCATCACGAACGCCGCCACGGCCGTCGGCCAGCCCCCGTGGCTGAAGAACAGCGCCAGCGGAATCAGCATCTCGACCGCCGTGGACAAATGCGCCACGACGCGCGACAGCCGGCCCGGCCGCAGATCGTCCGGAAAGCGTTCGAAGAAGAGTCGCTTCAACGCCCGCGGCCGCACCACCGGACTGTTGGACATCATGGTGGAGATGACGAACGGGAAGTGCTTGTTGAGCTTGGACGTCGCCGCGCCCACCCAGATCGCCAGGCACACCAGCTTGGCGGCGATGATCAGGTCGACGCCGAAACCGGCGAACAGGAACGCCACCGTGAACGATCCGTATACCTCGCCGCGGGCGGCCAGGAAGATGACCTTGTCGCGCAGACCGGCCACCGCCAGCACGCCGAGAACGGCCCAGATCTGCCACATCGGCAACACACCGATCTCGGTGCCCAGTGCGGGCCGGGGCCCGGTGCCGTCGGAGAACAGCGCCACCGACAGCAGCACCAGCAGCGCCGCGTAGAGCAGGACGTCGACCGGTTCGCGGTTGTCGCCGCGGGTGAACGGCACCCGGTTCGGCCACGGCGGCAGCCGAATGGTGTTGGGCCGCAACCAGTACAGGATCGACCCCATGGGCGGCAGGTAGCGATTGTTGAGCGGTCCGAACCCGCAGCCGAGTCCGACGACCTCGAACAGCATGGTGTAGAGCACGACCTTCTGGAAGACGATCGGCTCGGTCCACCAGTTCGCCACCGCGGTGAAGCCGTCGACCCCACGGGTGGTCAGCACCACCAGCCAGGCGCCCAGGATGTACAGCAGGATCTTGACGACGTAGAACAGGTGCAGCACCACCGGGGTGCCGAAGCCGACCTCGGCCCAGTGCCGCGCCATCGGCCGCAACTTCTGCTCCCAGGTGCCGCGGCTCCACTGCTCGAAGTCGACGACGGGCAGTTCCGGCTTCAGGAAACCCATGCCGCCCAGACTAGAACGTGTTCTAGTCGGCCGGATGTCATCCCGCCTGTTTGGCGGGCGGGCGGTAGAAGATCGCCAGCTGCCCGATGCCGCCGAGCAGGCCCAGTCCCAGGGCGATGGCGAACCCCCACCAGCCGGACAACAGCTTGCAGCTGTCCCCGAACAGCGCCTGGTCCAGGCTGTACTTCCCGGGTCCGATCGCGGCGATCGCAAGAGCGGCCACGGCGAGGATCAGGTTGTACTCCCAGCCCTCCTTGACGATGAAGAAGCCGTTCTTGCGGTGCACCGTCCACGCGGCCACCAGCATCAGCGCGACGAATCCCGCGGCGGTGACCGGGGTGAACAGACCGGCGGCCAGCCCGATGCCCGCGGCCATCTCGGTGCTGGCGGCAACCCGGGCGTGGAAGGTGCCCGGCTTCATGCCGATGCTCTCGAACCAGCCGGCGGTGCCCTTGATCCGCCCGCCGCCGAAGAACTTGTTGTAGCCGTGCGCGGCCATGGTCAACCCCAGTACGACCCGCAGCAGCAACAGGCCAAAATCCACAGCAGTCATAGACCGAACTTAGGCCATCTGTTGACCGCCGGGGGCGCTCACCCCAACTCGGTGTCCAGTCGGGCCAGGTACTCGTCGAGGTCGACCACTCCGTCGACGGTGTGCACGCTGACGGCCACGGTTTCTCCGACACCGTGCACGCCGTGGGTCAGGCCCATCATCGGCGACAGTGCCGGATAGCCCGCCGTCAGGAGTACCGGCGCCGCACCGAACCGCAGGTCGGCCGGCCCCCGGTTGACGCTGGACACCACGGTGTTGCCGGTGACCGCCGGCGGCCGGGCGGCGGGATCGAAGCGCCCGGTCCCCCAGCGCAGCAGCGCGGCGGGTGCCGCCGCCAGTGCGGCACGTTCGGCCGCATACGCCGGATGCGCGTCGCGGGTCCGCGCATTGCGCAGCTCCGCCGCGATCAGGTCCGCGCGCCCGGCGGCCGCCACGTCCGGGTGCAGACCGACGCCGATGTTGTGAAAGTGGTTGTGCGCGTGCCGGATTCCACTGTTGAGCATCGGCACCTCGGCACCCAGCAGCTCGACTTCCGCACCGCGGGCCCGCAGGTATCCGGCCAGTGCCGATCCGATCGCCACCAGCGCCGCCACCGTGACCGTCGCGCCCGAGGCGGTCAGGGCACGCCGATCACGAACCAGGGTGCGGACCCGGGGCCGGCCGGGCGGCAGGGTGTTCGTCGGCGCCACGGGGCGCGGCGGCGGGGGCGGCGGCACCCGGCCGGCGGCGATGTCGGCGACCAGATCCCGGTGCGCCCGGCCGGCCGCCACACCACGGATCAGTGGGTGGCCCCGCCGCGCGGCGGCGACATGGGACACCGGCCGGTTCCGGCCGAACAGCCAGCCGGCGATCTCGGCCGTCCGGGTGCCGTCGGCCAGGACATGCGCGATCTGCAGCACGACGACGACCGCCGCGGCGGCGCCCGGCACGCCGGACACGAGCGGGAAGACGTGCAGCCGCCACGCCGCGCGCACCGGATCCAGCTGATCACCGGCCAGCCCGGCCACCGCGTCCAGGCAGCCGGCCCAGTCCGCGCCGCCCGGGTGGACGACGAACTGTGCGTCGTCGATGGCACCGCCGACCCAGCGCGGATACCGGGCGGGGCAGTCGTCGGCGATGCGCACCCGCAGGTCCGCGCACGCCCCGGCGCGCCGGCGCACGTCGTCCAGCGCGGCCGGCAGATCGCCCGGATCGCCGGCGAACGCGTACAGCAGGAACTGGTCGTTGGGGACCTTCGCCGACATCCAGAACGTCTGCGCGTCGACGGCGGCCAGCGGTGTCACCGGCCACTCGACCTTCTGGCGGCTTTTCCGCCGCAACGTACGGTTCGGCGGGACGGGGTCAGACCGGATCGAACTCCGAGATCAGCCATCGGTCACCCACCTTGTCAAGGGTCACCTTGACGCTCGAGTTCGTCGACGTCGGAGCGTCGTTGCCGACGGTTACGGTCTGGTTGACGAACACCAACGCCACCGCACGGCTCGGCGTGGCCGAAATCGAGGCGACCGCAGGCACATTCGCCAGCGCCGCGATCTTCTTCTCCTTGGCGCCCGGGATGACGACGTCGTTGGTCAGCTGGGTGTAGGAGTCACGGAAGTTCCCGGTCAGCAGGTCACGCGCCGAGGTGAGTTCCTGCTCGACGGTGTCCGGCTGGTACGACAGCAGGCGAATGGTCGAGTCCTTGGCCACCTGCATGGTGGCCGCGCGCGCCAGGTCGGAGTCCCGAACCTTGGCGTCCTCCCACTTCAGGTAGGCCGCCGCGGCGCCCAGCAGCAGCGCCAGCACCGGCAGTACCACGAACGCGAAGACGCGCGGCCAGTCGACGCCCCGCCGCACCGCGGCCACCGCCGCGCCTTCCTCGGCGTCGGCCAGCGCGTCGGCGTCGTCGTCGACGTCGGACTCCGCGATGTCGGCGATATCGGCGAGATCCTCGGCATCGGCGCCGGTGTCGGGGTCCAGATCTCCGGCGTCACCCGCGTCCGCGATCTCGCGACCGCCGCTCTCGGTGATCTCGGTGGTCACTGCGGGTGTCTCCTCCGCTGTCTCGCCGGCCGTCTCGGCGGCGGCCTTCTTCGGGTTGATCTTCCGGGCGCTCACGGAACGAACTCCACGTTCGACACCTTGGCCTCGTCGCCGACCTTCTTGACCGAGACCCGCATCCGCCAGGCCCGCGGCGCCTGCTCGGGGGCACCGGCATTGGAGGTCTTGACCGTCACCGCGACGAGCACCTGGGCACTGTCACCGCTCTCGGACTCCAGTCCCGCGGCCGCGATCTCACCGGTCGACTTCGACTTCGCCTGCTTGACCACGTCGATGAACGGCTGCGAACGCTGGGAGAAGTCGTCGTAGAAGGCATCGGTGGCCGAATCCAGGATGCGCTTGACGTCGGCGTCGGCGTGCTCGAAGTCGATGGTGGTCAGGTTGAGCGCCGCCTGCTTGCCGACCTGCACGAACAGCGCCCGTTGGTCGGCCGCCTGATGCGACTGATAGGCGCGCCAGCCGACCCAGCCCACCAGCCCGCCGAGGGCCAGTACCGTCACCAGGCCCAGCAGGGTCGCCAGCTTGACCTTCGACATGGGCTGGCGCGGCTCCCGCGCGATGACCTCGGCGACCTCGGTGGCCTCCGGCTCCTCGGTGTCGGTGTCTGGATCCGGCGATTCCGTTGCCTCGTCGGGGAACGTCTCGAGCGCGTCGTCGGTCGTCTCGGTCAGTTCACCTTCGGGGGCAGCAGCATCGTCTGCCATGTTTGCTCTCCTTCAGCACGCGTTGCCAGATTGGCCTGGGTGTACACCTGACCATCCGGTCCAACGTACGTGCCGGTCCTGGGATCGTATTCAGCGGCGGCTATTGCCGACGGCGGCGGCGCCGGCCCCGGAGCCGCCTGCGCAGGTCCAGAGCCCGGACCGACATCCGGAACGCCCTGCCCCGACAACGTGGCGTTGGGGTCGCCCTTCCAGTTGAAGCCGTCGTTGAGCGGCTGGTAGAACTCGTTGCTCTCGCACTGCTTGACCGTCGGAGCGCGTTTGCCGGGCACCGTTTCGCACGGGATGTTGCGGGCCCCGCGGACGTTGAACGCGGAGTCCTGCGGAATGCGGCAGTAGATGTCGCCCGGCGCCCGGTCCGGGGCGTCGACATCGGAGGGCACCCGCTTCTGCTGTGCGGGCAGGAAGCCGGTCACGCATGGCGGCGGCAGGTTCAGGTTGAGGTTGAAGCTCAGATAGGCGCCGCGGTAATCCTGGCGGGTGTGCCGGTTGGCCACACCGGTGGCCGAGGTGACCGCCGCGCCCTGCGGCAACAGCACCAGCAGCTGCTCGAGGTTCGGCTGGTAGGTGACCAAGACCTCGCCGACGCTGACCAGGTTCGCCAGCACGATCGGCAGCGTCGGCTGCAGGCGGTCGAACAGCGCCCGCACCTCGTCGGCGGCCGGTGCGCCCTTGGTGAGGACACCCGCCAGCGCCTGGTCCTGCTCCTTCACCTGGCCGGTGATGTTGTCCAGGTGGGCCGCCCACTGCTGAATCGCGCCGGCGGTGTCGGCCTGGGAATCGAGCACCGGCTTGGACTGGTCGATCAGACCGGTCAGCTCATCGAGGTTCTTGCGGGAGTCGATCGCCAGCGCCGTGGAGCCCTTGACGAACCGGGCCAACTCCGGCCCGAGCCCGCCGACGGCGGTATACGCCTCGTCGATGACGGTCTTGAGGTTGTCGTGCGGAATCGATTGCAGCCCACGGTTTGTCGACTCCAGCACCGCGTTCACGTCCGGCGGGATGTAGGCCCGGTTCACCGGGATGACGTCGCCCGACTCCAGGTACGGCTGGTTGTCGTTGCGCGGCAGCAGCGCGACGTACTGCTCGCCCACCGCCGACACGCTGAGCACCTGGGCGTCGAGATCCGCGGGAATCTTGAATCGCTTGTTCAGCGTGAGCTCGGCTTCCACGAGCCCCGAGTCGGTCAGGTTGACGCTGTGGACGCGGCCGACCTCGGTGCCCCGCCAGGTGACATTGGCCCGTGGGTACAGCCCGCCGGCCTGAGGCAGCTGCAGCGTCACCTTGTACTGGCCGGTGCCGAACAGCATGCCCGGCAGGCCCATGAAGCTGAAGATCATCACGGCGCCGGCGACAACGGTGACCAGCGACAGGATCACCATCTGGATGATCGTCTTGCGTTTGAGGTGGAGATGTCGCATCTAGCGCCCCTGATCCCAGTGGTACGGCACGATCAACGGATTGCTGTGCGTGTACGGGCTGGGCAACTGACCGATGGTGCGGCCCCACTGCAGTTCCAGCTCGGTCAGATCACCTTCCCACCGGGTGCCGGTGAACAGGCCGCTGTCGACGCGGCTCAGCGTCAGATCGAAGATCAGGCTCAGGTTGCCGTAGTCGCCGCGCATCCAGTTGTCGAGGGTTTCCTTGGGCCACGGGAACGTCGGGTACAGGCTCAGCGCCCGGGTCAGCGACGGACCGGCGTCGGCCAGCGCTTTCAACGTGGGCCCGAGATCCCGAAGTTCTTGGACCAGGGACTCTTTCGTCTGGTTGACCGAGTCCGCGGCCAACGCGCTGAACCTGCCGAGTTGAACGAGCGCATCGGCCAGTTGGTTGCGTTGGTCCTTGAGCACCACCAGCGCGTCCGGAACCGTCTTGAGCGCCTTGTCCAGCACCGGCTTCTGCGCGGCAAACTGGCCGACCAGATTGTTCAGACTCTCCGTCGCCCCGATGATGTCGTCTTTTTGGTCGTTGGCGTAGCTGATGAACTTGTCGAGCTGTTCGATCAGGCTGCGCAGATCCTGTTCGCGGCCGTTGAACGCCGTCGCCAGGGCCTTGGTGATGTCCTGGATCTGACCGACCCCGCCGCCGTTGAGCAGCAACGACACGGCCGCCAAGGTGTCCTCGGTGGTGGGATAGATGCGGCCCCGCGACAGCGGGATCAGCGAGCCGTCGTGCAGTCGGCCCTCGGCAGCCTCCCCGACCGGCGGTGCCAGTTCGACGTGCAGCGACCCGAACAGGCCGGTCTGGCCGACCGTTGCCCTGGCGTTGGCCGGCAGCTTGACGTCACCGTTGAGGCGCATGGTCACCAGCGCGTTCCAGCCCTGGCGTTCGATCTTCGTGACGGTGCCGACGTTCACGTCGTTGACCCGGACCCGCGAGTTGCGGTCGAGGTTGTCGACGTCGGGGAACTGGGCCTGGATCGTGAACGCACCCGGTCCGTGGCCCTGGGTGCCCGGCAGGTTCAGGGTGTTCAGGCCGCGCCATTCACTGCACGACGGCGCCGCCACGACGGCCAGTGCGATCAGACCGCCCACGGCGGCTCGCGTCCGACGGGTGCTCATGACCCGCCTCCCGACGGCACCATCATGCCCTGCAGACCGTCCGCCGGATTGGTGGCTTCGGCCAGCGGCGCAGGCGGCGCCTCGGCGGGCAGCGGCGGGCCGGGCGGAGCGGGCGCCACCGGGGCCGGCGGCGGGGCGGCGCCGGGCGGCGGAACGTAGTCGGGGCGCAGCCAGTCCTCGCTGTAGGTGATCTCGTTCGGGCGCGCCTGGGCGCCGATGAAGAGGTTCTGCCCCAGCGGCAGGAAGTTGTACTGGCGGTTCTTCACGATCGGCGCGAGGTACTGGGTGCACAACTTCGCCGACTGCTCGGCGCCCAGCCGGGAGGCGGCCTGGACCGCACCGCAGATGAACGACACCGGGTTCTGGAAGTTGGAGATCGCCAGCACGCTGGTGGCCGCGCCTTGCGCCGGTTGGTAGATGTTCACGTAGTTCTGCAGCGTGTTCGGCGCGACGTGCAGCACCTGCTTGAGGTCGTCGAGGCTGTCGTTGAGGGTCTGCGTGACGCCGGCCAGCTTGTCCGATGTGGTGCCCAGCGCCTCCCGGTTGTCGGCGACGAAGGTCTGCACCTCGCCGACCGCGTCGTTGAGATCCCGGACCGCGGCGGACACCTCGCCCGGGTCGTCGGCCAGCAGGCCGGTGACGTTGGCCAGGTTCTGATTGAGCTGACGCAGCACCGTGGTGCTGTCCTGCAGCGCCGAGACGAGGATCGACAGGTTCTTCACGGTGCTGAAGATGTCGGTGCTGTGATCACCCAGCGCCGAGAACGCCTGCGACACCTTGATCAGCGTGTCGCGGATATTGGCGCCCTGACCGCGCAGGTTGTCGGCGGTGGTGTTGACCAGCGAGCCCAGCGTGCTGACCCCGCCGGGTTCGGTGGGCTGCAGGTTCTGGGCGAGCCGTTCGAACTGTTTGCGGAATTCGGTCCACTCGACCGGGACCGCGGTGCGCTCCTGCGGGATGACGTCGCCGTCCTTCATCGCCGGTCCCCCGGAGTAGACCGGGGTGAGCTGGATCGAACGGCCCGTCACCAGCGCCGGCGACAGGATCGCGGCCTTGGCGTCGGCCGGCACCCGGTACTTGTCCTCGTACCAGAACGTGACCTTGGCGCGCCGCGCCTCCGGTTCGATCGCCGCGATCCGGCCCACCGGCACTCCCAGGATGCGCACGTTGTCCCCGACGAAGAGCTGGTTGCTGTTGTCGAAGTAGGCGGTGACGGTCACCCGGTTCATCGGGCCGCCCGAGCGCACCAGGACGGCGACCCCGGCCAGCAGCGTCAGCACCAGAACGATGGCGACGCCCAGTTTGGTGTTGCGGGAGACGTTCATCGGCCGGCCTCCACGGGCTGCGCGTCAGCCGCCGGACCGGGCGGCGGACCCAGCGTCTGGGTGACGGGCGGCACCACGCCGGGGGCCGGCAGCTCGACCGGGGCCACCGACGGGATCGGCGTGGTCGCGACGCCCGGCGGCGCCGCGGCGGGCGGTCCCGGCGGGGGTCCGCCGGGGGGCGGCGCGGGGAGCGGCTCACGATAGGGGTAGCAACCGGGGCCGGACAGGGCCAGCGGTCCGCACTGTTGGCCCTCGGGGGTGCCCGTGATGGCGTCCGGCAGGTTCAGGTGCGGCTCGCCGCCCTGACCGGTGCGCGGGAACGGCACCGGCAACGCCGGGGTGCCGGGCTGGCCGATCTGCGGGTCGACGAGTTCGGACGGCTTGAGCACGTTGGGATCGAGGCCGAGGTCGGAGAACGCCGCGTCGATGAACGGCTGCACGAACTGGCCCGGCAGCAGGTTGGCGATATAGGACTTGAAGAACGGCCCGGCGCCCACCGATTCGCCCAGCGCCATCACGTAGGTGCTGAGCCCCTTGATCCCCTTCTGCACCCGGTCCTTGCGGTTGTCGATGATGGTCAGCACGCCGTTGAGCTTGTCCAGCGCCGGCTTCATGGTGGCGCGGTTCTCGGCGATGAAGCCCTGCAACTGCTGGCTGAGCGTCGAGATGTTGCCCGAGATCTGGTCCAAAGCCGCACTCTGGCTTTGCAGTTCGGCCATCAGTGCGTTGGTGTTGCCGACCAGCCGGACGATCTGGTCGCTGCGCTCGGAGAGCACACCGGTGGCTTTGTTGGCATTGCCGAGCAGTTCCCGCAGCTGCGCGTCCTTCTCGTTGAGCGTGTCGGAGAACCGGGCCACGCCCTCGACGGCCACCTTCAGATCCGGGGGCGTGTCGGCGAACGTGTCGGCGAGCACCCGCAGTGAGTCGGACAACTGGTCGGTGTTCAGGCCGCTGATCGTCATGGTCAGATCGCCCAGGGCGTCGGGCAGTTGGTAGGGCGAGGTGGTCCGGTCCAGGGGAATGGTCTGATCCAGTTTTCCATCGCCGCGCGGGGTGACCTCGAGGTACTTCGTACCCAGCAGGCTCTTCGCCTTGATCGCCGCCTCGGTCCGGTCGCCGAGCCGAATCTTCTTGTCCACCTTGAACTTCACCAGGACCTTCTGGTCCTCCAGGCTGATGCCGGTTACCTCTCCGCTCGCGAACCCCGACACCTGCACCTCCGCGTTATCGGCCAGGCCGCCGGCCTCGTCGAAGTACGCGGTGTATTCGCGGCCGGGTGAGAACATCGGCAGCTTCTGGTAGTTCATCGCCGTGACGATGAGCGCGGTCAGGCCGACGATGCCGATCAGGCCGATGACGAAGAGGTTGCGCTCCCCAAATGATTTCATCGCGGCGTGCACCTCCCGGTGTCCTGGCCCGCGACCTTCACATACACCGGTTGCCCACCCTTGCCGTTGAGCTTGAGCACCACGTCGCAGAGATAGAAGCTGAAGAAGTCGCCATATAGGCCTTGGCGGTTGAGCACCTGGTAGGCCTCCGGCAATGTGTTGATCAGGTTGTCGAAGTAGTCGTGGTCGGCCACCACGATGCCCGCCGTGCGGTCGGCTTCCTTCACCACCGTCTGCAGCGGCGGCCGCGCCTGCGTCAGCAGATCCGAGATGCTGCCCGCGGCCGCATTCGTGTACGCCACGCTGTTGGCGATGTCGGCCCTGCGCTCCGACAGCGCGGTGACCAGTTCGGCCAGCCCGTCGACGCCCTTACCCAACTGATCGCTTTGTCCGGCAAGCGAACCCAGCACCGTGTTGAGGTTGACGATCACCTCGCCAATCAGCTGGTCGCGGTCGGCCAGCGTGTTGGTCAGCGACGCCGTCTGCGACAGGAACGACGAGATCGTCGCCCCCTGTCCCTGCAGGGCGCTGATCAGCTGCCCGGACAGCTGGTTGACCTCATCGGGATTCAGTGCTTGGAACAACGGCCGGAAGCCGCCGATCAGCGCGTCGAGGTCCAGCGCCGACACGGTCTGGTCCAGCGGGATGGTGTCGCCCGGTTTGAGCCTCTTGGTACCGCCGGCACCCTCCATCAGCGACAGGTAACGGCCGCCGATCAGGTCGTCGTAGCGGATGACCGCGCGGGAACCCTCCGTCAGCACCACCGAGTCGTCGGCGGTGAAGCCGACCGTCACGGTGCCGTCGTCGTCGACGGCGATCTCCTTGACCTTGCCGACCTCCACGCCGGCGATCCGCACGAAGTCGTTGCGCTCCAGCCCCGTGACGTTGGCGAAGTGCGCCCGGTACATCTGGGACCGCTCGAAACGCAACTGCCCGAACACTGCGAAGAGCGCGAACATACCCAGCAGGCAGACCGTCAGAAAGACGGCCAACCGCCAGGTGGCGCCTCCCAGGTTGTCTCTCACTGCGGGTTACCTCTCGGTGTTCGAAGTTGTCGTCTCGGAACGGTATTCGGGCGGGCTCAGGGCGATGGCGCCGCCGGTACGGGTAGCGGTGCGGGCGGCAGCGGAGTGGGCTGCTGGCCGGGGAACGGGACCACGAACGGTTCCGTGCCGGGCCGCGGGCCCGGGTCCTTGGGCGCGCCGGGCGGCGGTGCGGGCGGCAGGTTGTTCCACAGCGGCGTGCCGTCCGGGGCGTACATCGGTGCGCCGTAGGGATAGTCGCCCGGGCCCGGCCAGACGGGCGGCGGGTTGCCGGCGTTCGGTCCCGGCGCGGGTCCACCGAACAGATTGCGGATGCTGGGCGGTTCGGGGATGCCGCGCGTGGTCGGCAGGTAGTTGGCGTAGCCGGGGAAGCCGATGCCCGGGTTGGGCCGGATGTCCACGCCGGTGCCCCAGCCGGTGTTGGTGACCAATTGCCGCACCGGCCAGTTCTCGTCGACGATCGGCAGCGATCCGCAACCCGGCTTTCCGCCCGGGCCGCCCTTGGCGCCGGTGATCGGCAGGTTGTCCGGATAGCGGTACTGGTCGTCACCGGCCAGCACACCGCCGTCGACGATGAACGACTTTCCGTTGCCGCCGGTGGCCTCGTAGGCGCCGTTGTCCAGCAGCCACTTGGCGCCGACGAGCATGCAGGTGTACTCGGGGCTGTACTTGTAGAGCAGGTTGGTGGTCGGCGCCAGGACGTTGACGGCCTTGATCAGGTTCTGCTGATTCGGCGCGAGCAGCGCGATGCCGCTGTTGGACAGGCCGATCACGTTGAGCAGCAACGCATCCAGCGGCTTGGCGTTGTTGGTGATCGTCGTGCTGGTGGTGCTCAGCGCGTCGAGGGTGTTGACGATGTTCGTCGCCGCGCCGCTGTAGGCATCACTGAAGCCCTTCAACGACTGCCAGTCGGCGCGGATCGTCTCGCTGCGCGGGTTGAGCGCCAGCAGCACCTGATTGGCGTCGGTGGTGGCCTGGCCGATGCGCTCGCCCTGACCGCGCACGCCCTGGGCGAGGGCCGAGAGCACCGCGTTGAGCTTGCCGGCGTCGACCTGGTCCAGCAGCCCCATCAGGTTCTCCAGGACGGTGTTGACCTCGACGGCGACGTTGCTGGACTTGAGCACCTGGCCCGATTTCAACCGCTCCGAGACCGGGACCGCGGGGTAGGTCAGGTCGACGAACTTGGCGCCGAACACTGTCGTCGCGCGGATCGCGGCGCCGACGTTGGCCGGGATGAACTTGGCCTGGCCGGGCTCGATCTGCAGGCGGATGCTGACCGGATCCTGGCCACCTTCGATGGTGCTGACGCGGCCGACCTGCACGCCGCGCATCTTGACCTTGGCGCCGGATTCCAGCACCAGACCGGACCGGTCCGACGTGACCGTCACGTCGACGGTCTTCTTCAGCGCCCCGGTGAACAACGCCACGGTGGCCCATACCGCGGTGACCAGCACGGCAACCAGGATCGCCGTCCACCAAGCCGGATGCAGGCCGTTGTCGTCGTCGTCTAGCACGTCAGTCCGCCCGACTATCCGGAGAGGTTGAAGTTGCCGGACTGGCCGTAGACGGCCAGTGAGATCGCCACTGTGACAAACGCGGCGACGATCAGCGAGGTGCGCACCGCGCGACCCACCGCCTCGCCGACGCCGGCGGGACCGCCCGACGCGGTGAACCCGTAATAGGTGTGCACCAGCATGATGACCAGCGCCATCGCCAGGGCTTGCACGAACGACCAGATCAAGTCGGTGGGATTGAGGAATGTCCGGAAGTAGTGGTCGTAGACGCCGGTCGCCTGGCCGTAGATGGCGGTGGTGCCCACGCGCGCGGCCAGGAACGACATCAACACGGCCACGCAGTACAGCGGGATCACCACGAGGACACCGGCGATCACCCGCGACGAGGCCAGATAGGCGATGGTGCGGATGCCCATCACCTCCAGCGCGTCGATCTCCTCGTTGATCCGCATCGCGCCGAGCTGGGCGGTGGCGCCGGCGCCGATGGTGGCGGCCATGCCCACACCCGCGGTGAGCGGGGCGATCAGCCGGACGTTGAAGAACGCCGACGCGAAACCGGTCAGGGCCTCCACGCCGATGGTCGAAAACTGGTTGTAACCCTGAACGGCGACCAACGCGCCCGTGGTCAGGGTCAGGAAGCCGACGATCGCGATGGTGCCGCCGATGACGGCGAGCGCACCGGCGCCGAGTCCCATGGACGCGATGAGCCGGATCACCTCGCCCTGGTAATAGACGACGGCTTCCCCGATGCCTTTGAGGGTGTAGCCGTAGAACTTGGTCTGGCGGCCGATCCGGTTCCATCCCGACGCCCACCCGGTGACGGTGCGCCGCAGGCGCGGCGAGACCAGCGCGCGTTCGGCGGTCACGTCGTCACCTGAACACCGACGGCGGTGACGAGGAGGTTGATCACGTTGAGCGCGATGAAGGTGAACACGACCGTCTCGTTGACGGCGTTGCCGACGCCCGCCGGGCCGCCGCCCACCGAGATGCCCTTGTAGCAGGCGATCAGGCCGGCCGACAGGCCGAACAGCGTCGCCTTGACCAGCGCGATGACGACGTCGACGGGACCGGTGATCAAGGTCATCCCGGACACGAACGCGCCCGGGGTGACGTGCTGGACGAAGACCGAGAAGAAGAAGCCGCCGGTGATGCCCACCACCACCACGGATGCGGCCAGCATCAACGCCACCAGGGTGGCCGCCAGCACCCGCGGAACCACCAGGGACTGAATCGGGTTGATGCCCATCACGCGCAGCGCGTCGAGTTCGTCGCGGATGGTGCGCGCACCCAGGTCCGCGCACATCGCGGTGGCGCCGGCGCCGGCGACGACCAGAACGGTGACGATCGGCCCGATCTGGGTGACCGTGCCGATGGCGGCGCCGGTTCCGGAGAAGTCCTGGGCGCCGAACTCGACCAGCAACACGTTGAAGGTGAACACCAGCAGCACGGTGAACGGGATGGACAGCATCAGCGTCGGAACGATGGACACCCGGGCCACGAACCAGCTCTGCAGGATGAATTCACGCCACGCGAACGGCGGCTTGAACATCAGGACGAAGGTGTCCAACGACATGGCGAAGAACCCGCCGACGGAGCGGATGGGCTTCGCGAACGAATCAGCGGTGACCATTACGCACCCCGTCGCGCCCGGTAACCGGCCAGCGGGTGTGCGGGACCGTTCCCGACGACATCATCCGCTGCTTACCTCCGTACGCCGAGCCTGTCACCTGTGAGACACCTGTGACGCCTGCCACCAGACTGCGGAGAACCTACACCACGGTTTTCCGGCCGAGCAACACTTCCGCGGACCTCGTTACAGGCGCTGCGGGCGCTTGTAACGGCGCCGACAGTGCCGTGATCTTCGCACATCCTCGGCACGGTGGTACGGGATCGACCAGTTCCGTCGGCGCGTCGGTCCGAGAGCACATCAGTGGGCGCGAACGGGGCAGGTCAAGGCGCCGATGGCGGGGTCGGGCGGCGTTCTGCCGCCGTGCCGCTACTGTCTAGGCATGACGAAACCGGTGATCGCCGGGGACGCAGTCGGGGGCATGGCGGCGGGCGGCTGATGCCGGAGCATCGACGTCGCTGGGCCAAGACGGATGCCACCCAGCAGCGCATCCTGAACTCCGCGACGAGGGTCTTCCGTGAACGCGGCTACAGCGCCGCCACCATCGGCGAGGTCGTCACCGCATCGGGTGCCAGCACCGGCAGCATCTACCACCACTTCGGCGGCAAGAACGAGCTGTTCCTGGCCATCCACGACCACATGGCCGCCGTCATCGAGGCCCGGATCGCCGGCGCGGAGCGCTCGTTCGACGCCCAGGTCCGCGCCTACCTGCAGACGGTGTGGGACTACCGGGACACCGCCGTCGTGCTCAGCTCCGACGACGTGCCGCCGGGATTCGAACGCGTCTACCGCAACGGCATCCGGACGTGGTTCCGGGAATGGCTGTCGGAGTTCGACATCGATTCCTCGGCCTCGGGCCGACTGCTCAGCCTGGCCGTCATCACCCTGCTCACCGATTCGGCGGTCATGCTGATGACGTGCGAGACGCCGGCCGAGGCCGACCCGGTCATCGATGCGGCCATTGCGTTGATCAACCGGCTCACCGGTTAGGTAACGTCAGCGGGACCTCGTGATGCGAAAGAAGGCGCCCGTGAGCACACCACGCCCGGTCGAGTACACCGGCGTCGACGGCGTCACACTGGTCGGTGACGAGTGGAATCACGGGAGTGCCGAATCGGATGCGCGCCCGACCATCCTGATGCTGCACGGCGGCGGCCAGAACCGGCACTCGTGGAAGAACACCGGCCAGGTGCTGGCCGACCGGGGCTTCCGGGTGGTGGCGGTGGACACCCGCGGGCACGGCGACAGCGACCGGGCGCCCGAAGCGGACTACGCGCTGGAGTCGCTGACCGGTGACGTGTTGCACATCATCGACGACATCGGCACACCGGTGGTGCTCATCGGGGCCTCGATGGGCGGGCTGACCGGGATCATGGTCGCCGACGCGGCGGGGCCGGAGAAGGTCACCAAACTGGTCCTGGTGGATGTCGTGCCCCGGTTCGAGAAGTCGGGTTCGGCCCGCATCCGCGACTTCATGTTCAGTCACGTGCACGGCTTCGACTCGTTGGAGGAGGCCGCCGCCGCGGTGGCCGAATACCTGCCGCACCGCGCGAAACCCCGTAGCCCCGAAGGTCTCAAGAAGAACCTCCGGTACCGGGACGGCCGGTGGCACTGGCACTGGGATCCGGCCTTCCTGACCAAACCGCGCGACGATCCATTCGAGCGGGTCGACAAGATGGAGAGCGCCGCGATGCGGCTACAGATCCCGATTCTGTTGATCCGGGGCAAGCTCTCCGACGTGGTGACCACCGAGGGCGTCAACGATTTCCTGGCGAAGGTGCCGCACGCCGAGTTCGTGGAACTGTCCGAGGCGGGCCACACCGCCGCCGGTGACGACAACGATGCCTTCAGCGAGGTCGTCGTCGACTTCGTCACGCGCTAGGGCGGCTTCGTCGGCGCCGATTTCCGCATCAGGGTCGTCAGCCGAGTTTCACTGCCCTGGTGCAGAATTCGGTGCCGGCACGGGCGTCAGCAGCCGGCCGGTCGCCAGGAAGCTGTCGAGGTTGCGCACCGCCAGCCGGGCCATCGCCGCACGGGTGCGCCGGGTGGCGCTGCCGACGTGCGGAAGCAGCACGACGTTGTCGAGTTCGCACAATTCGGCCGGCACGCGCGGTTCTTCGGCGTAGACGTCCAGGCCCGCACCCGCCAGGCCACCGCTCACGAGCAATTCGACGAGCGTGTCCTGGTCGACGATGCTGCCGCGGGCGATGTTGACCAGATACCCTTGCGGCCCAAGGGCTTTCAGCACTTCACGGTCGACCAGCTGGTCGGTGCCCCGACCGCCGGCGGTCGACACGACCAGCAGGTCCACGGATTCGGCCAGCTCGTACGGTGAATCGGCATAGCGGTACGGCGAGCCCGGGATCCGGTGGCGGTTGTGATACGCGATGGCGCAATCGAATCCGCCCAGTCGGGCGGCGATCGCCGAGCCGATGCGACCCAGCCCGAGGATGCCGACCCGCAGCCCGCTGACGTCGCGGCCGTAGGGGAAGTCACCGTCGCGTTCCCAGCGACCGGCTCGCAGGTAGCGTTCGGCGGCACCGAAGCACCGCAACGTCATCAGGATCAGGCCGAGCGCGGTGTCGGCGGTCGAGTCGGTCAACACGTCGGGTGTGTTGCTGACGGCGATCCCGCGCCGCCGCGCCTCTGTCACATCGACCGCGTCGACACCGGCGCTGTTGTTGACGATCACCTCGAGGTTGGGCAACCCGGCCAGGAGTGCCGCGTCGACCGCGCCCTTACCGGATCGCACGATGGCGCCGATGCCGGCGCCGTGCTCGGCGAGGAAAGCCTCGCGCCGCGGAGCGTCGGGCAACTCGACCAGGTCGTCGTGACCCTGGAGGGCCGAGACGAGAACGGGTTCAAATCTGCCGACGAGAAGTATCCGCATGTTCTCCACTGTGCCGGGCGCGGCACGGTATACAACTGGCATGGCCGATTCAGCGGACGAACTGGTGACCGAATTCTGCGCACTGTGGGCCGACCCCGACCCGGCCCAGCTGGCATCGTTTTTCACCGACGACGGGATCTACCACAATATGCCGATGCCGCCGACGCAGGGGCCGGCCGCGATTCAGGAGTTCATCGCGGGGTTCACCGCGATGTGCGACGGCATCGACTTCGTGGTGCACCGGCAGGTGGCCGACGGCGATCTGGTGTTCAACGAGCGCACCGACGTCATGCGGCTCAAGAACGGCAACCGGGTCGAACTGCCCGTCACCGGTGTCTTCGAGATCCGCGGCGGCAAGATCGCGGCGTGGCGGGACTACTTCGACATGGCGACGGTGACCGCGGCGTTCAGTTGAGTCGACGAACCCGCCGAGGCACGAGGCGGGGTTAGTCAGGCGTCGGCCCCGCTGCGGTCTCGGCCACCCGGTCGTGCAGCCGGGCCCGGATGTCCTCGGGGGTGTAGGCGTTCCGCCGACGCTGGTCGCGCGCGATGAGCACGCCGCCCGCTGCCACGCCGACGGCGCCGGCAAGACCGATCCATTTCCAGACACTCCGCATGCGATCAGTGTGCCGGTAGCGTCTGTCCACAGTCCGGGTTTCATCCACAGCGGTGCGTTGAGCTGGCACCTTCGCCTGCCCCGCCCACCACTCCCTGGCCAACAACCACGGCTGGACCACCCGCAAGAACCCCTACGGACACACCGAATGGCTCCCACCCCCAGGAATTCCCATCCCCGACGGCACCAACACCTGCCACCACCCCGAACGCTACCTCCACCCACCCAAAACCCGACGACCCACCCAAACCCGACGACCCACCACCACCGGACGACGAATCAGGCTGATTAACAAGGAAATTGAACAAAACCCCTGCCCACACCGACAGGTCGGGCACCGGGGCCCCTAAGCTGCGGATGTGACCGCAATCGCGTCCCTGGAGCAGGCGCTGGAAGCGACCCGCACCGGCGATATCTGGCTGTTCCGGGGCGGGTCGGGACCCGACCGCGCGATCCAGACGCTGACCAACAGCCCGGTCAACCACGTCGGCATGACGGTGGCGATCGAGGATCTGCCGCCCTTGATCTGGCATGCGGAGCTGGGCGACAAGCTGCAGGACATGTGGACGGGCACCCACCACCGCGGCGTGCAGCTCAACGACCTGCGGGCCGCCGTCGAGCAGTGGACCAACACCTACGGACAGCGCTGCTGGCTGCGTCAGCTCAATCCCTACGCCGACCATGAGCAGGAAGACCGGGCGCTGCGGGTGATCGCCCGGATGAACGGCACACCGTTCCCATCCACGGCCCGGCTGACCGGCCGATGGCTACGCGGCCGGCTGCCGACTGTCAGCGACTGGACCCGCGGGATCCCGTTGGTGCACAAGCTGGTTCGCACGTCTGCCGAGCGTGACAAACGGGAGCGCCGCTCGATCGGCCTGGAAACCGCGTACTGCGCCGAGACCGTGGCCATCACCTACGAGGAGATGGGTCTGCTGATCACCGAGAAGCGGGAGAACTATTTTGACCCCGGCTCGTTCTGGAGCGGCGACGATCTGCCGTTGAAACCCGGATACGAGCTGGGGCAGGAGATTTCGATCATCGTCTAGCCCACGCGTCGAGCCTTGGACTTCGCGGCGGCCAGCACCGATATCCTGTCCGCATGGAAGTACTACGGAGCGTCATAGTTCTGCTGCACATCATCGGCTTCGCGGTGGTCTTCGGAGCATGGGTCGCCGAGGCGGCAGCGCGCCGGTTCGAGTTCACCGCGTTGATGAACTTCGGGCTGCTGGCGTTGTTGTTGACAGGTGTCGCGCTCGCGGCCCCATGGCCGGAGGGCACACAACTCAACTATCCGAAGATCATCGTCAAGACGGTCATCCTGTTGGCGCTGGGCGCGGTGATGGGGATCGGGAAGGCGCGGCAGGGCCGAACCGGCCAGCCGCCCCCTCCACCTCTGTTCTACGCCGCCGGGTTGCTCTCGGCGCTGGCCGCGGGCATCGCCGTCATCTGGTGATCAGATGGCGATGTACACCGACTTCGTATTGAAGTAGGCCTCCAGACCCTTCTTGCCGCGCTCGCCGCCCCAGCCCGACTGCTTGTGCCCGCAGATCGGCATCGAGGGATCCGCCGCGAGTGCGGAGTTCACCCAGATCTGGCCGCCGCGAAGGGCATTCGCGACGCGGTGGGCCCGGCTGAGGTTCTCGGTCCAGATGGCGCCGGCCAGACCGTATTCGGTGTCGTTGGCGGCGGCGACCGCTTCCTCCTCGTCGTCGAACGGGATCACCGAGCCGACCGGCCCGAAGATCTCCTCGCGGATCAGCCGCATGTCGGGTGTGGTGTTGGTGATGATCGTCGCCTCGTAGAAGTAGCCGCGGCGGTCCATCGGCTTGCCGCCCGTGATCACCTCCGCACCGGCGGCCACGCCGTCGTTGACGATGCCCTCCACGCGGGTGCGTTGCTTCGCGCTGATCAGCGGTCCGAGGACCGACGTCGGGTCCTCGTATCCGCCCATCGGCAGCATCTGGGCGAACCCAGCCAGGCCGTCGACGACCTGGTCGTAGATCTTGCGCTGCACGTAGATCCGCGAGGTGCACGAACAGTTCTGGCCCGAGCCGGCGAGCAGGCCCATGCCCGCCCCCATGATCGCCTTGTCGAGGTCGGCGTCGTCGAACATGATCAGCGGCGACTTGCCCCCGAGTTCCAGGGTCAGGCGCTTGAGGTTGGCGGCGGCCTCCTTGACGATCAGGCGCCCGACCTCCGTGGAGCCGGTGAACGCGATCTTGTCGACGTCCGGATGCGCGACGAGCGCAGCACCGGTGGTTTCGCCGTAGCCGGTGATGACGTTGAGGACGCCGTCGGGCAGGCCCGCCTCGCGGAAGATCCCCTCCAGCTCCAGTGCCGACAGCGGCGTCTCCTCGGCCGGCTTGAGCACCGCGCTGCAGCCGGCCGCCAGCGCGGGGGCAACCTTGAGCATCGCGACGAAGAAGGGACCGTTCCACGGGATGATGAGGCCGACCACGCCGACGGGCTCGAGCTGGGTGAAGGTGTGGTACTCCTCGAAATGGCCGAGCAGGCCGTCGGAGACGAGATTGGCCGACTCGCCGTGGATCTTGCCGACCCAGCCCGCGTAGTAGACCAGCATCTCGTTGGCCACCTTGATGATCTGCTGGGCGGCCATCGCATTCATGCCGTTGTCGCGCGCCTCGATCTCGGCGAGCTCCGCGGTGCGTGCCTTGATGATCTCCGCGGCGCGGAACAGGACGTCGGCGCGGTGCGCGGCGGGCAGCTTGCGCCACACCCCCGACTCGAACGTTTCGCGGGCCCGGGCCACCGCAGCGTCGACGGCCGCCTGATCGGAATCTGGCACCTCCGCGATCTGCTCTTCATTCGACGGGTTGTAAACCGGAATCATGGTGCTGCTCGACATCTTCCACTCCCCTCTAGAGCTGTGTCCAAACGGATTTCGTCTTCAGGTAGGCGTCCAGACCCTCACGGCCGAATTCGTGACCCCAACCGGACTGCTTGTAGCCGCCGAAGGGCACGTCGTGGTCGAAGATCAGCTGGCAATTGATCTGCACACTGCCTGCATGCAGTCGCTTGACGAGCCGATGGCCGCGGCTGATGTTCGTGGTCCAGACCGTGCCGGCCAGTCCGTAGCTGGTGTCGTTGGCCATCGCCACCGCCTCGTCCTCGTCGTCGAACGGCAGAATGGACACCACGGGGCCGAAGATCTCCTGCTGGTACAGCCGCATTGTGGGATCGACGTTGGTCAGGACGGTCGGGTGCACGAAGTAGCCCTTGCGGTCCAACCGGTGCCCGCCGGCGACCACCTCGACGCCCTCGCTCCTGCCCTCGTCGATGAAGCCGAGCACCCGGTCGAGTTGTTTGGCGCTGATCAGCGGACCGCTCATCACACCCTCTTCGGTGGGGCCGCCGAGTTTCATGAAGTTGGCGACACCGGCGATACCTTCGACCACCTGATCATAGACCCCGCGCTGCACGAAAATCCTTGAGCCACAAACACATCCCTGACCGGAGTGCACGAAGATGCCCATCGCCGCACCGAAGATGGCCTTGTCCAGGTCCGCGTCGTCGAAGATCAGCACCGGCGACTTGCCGCCGAGTTCGAGCATCACCTTCTTGAGGTTGCCCGCCGAGGCCTTCACGATCTCCTTGCCCACGTCGGTGGACCCGGTGAAGGCGACCTTCTCGACGTCGGGATGCGCAGTGATCGCCGCGCCGGCCGTGTGTCCGTAACCGGTGATCAGGTTCACCACGCCCTCGGGCACCCCGGCCTGGTGGATCAACCGGTCCAGCAGCAGCGCCGAAAGCGGTGTCTCTTCAGCGGGTTTCACGAGGCTGCTGCATCCTGCCGCCAGCGCCGGGGCGATCTTGGCGCAGGCATTGAAGATGGGCCCGTTCCACGGGAAGATCAGCCCGACCACGCCGTAGGGCTCTTTGAGGGTGTAGGCGTGCAGGTCGATATAGCTGTCTGCTGCGATGCCGGTGGTCTTGACGTCGTAGGCGGTGCCGTTGATCTTGGAGCACCAGCCGGCGTAGTAGCGGAAGAACTCCGCGCAGGTGGGTACCACCATTTCGGACTGCAGCTTCATCATGCCGGTGTTGGCCGAGTCGATCTCGGCGAATTCGCCGGCGTGCTCATCGATGAGGTCCGCGATCCGCCACATGATCCTGGCGCGTTCCCGACCGGGCAGACCGGCCCAGACGCCCGCTTCGTAGGACGCCTTCGCCCGCGCCACGGCCTCGTCCACAACCTCGGGCCCGCAGTCGGTGAACTGTCCTATCTGCTCCTCGGTCACCGGGTCGACCAGGGCGATCACCTCACCGGTACCCGGCCGCTTCTCGATGTCATCCAGTACCGACTGCAGCGTCATCCTCGGTCCTATCTCCGCACTGCATCCGGTGGTCCCAGATGCTGAGCACTTGCTTAGCATCCGGTTGCCCACGCGGTCAAGAACCGCATTCTCGGGACGATCCGATGGGCACACCCGTAAGCACGGATATTTTGGTCGCTGACGTCGGCGAGCGCCGCGACGCCACCGTGGTTAGGGTGCCGACATGGCCCACCGCTTGTTCTCCTACGGAACGCTGCGCCAGCACGACGTCCAGCTGTCGTTATTCGGACGGTCCGTGCCCACCGCTGACGACGTATTGCCCGGATTTCGAATCGACTGGCTAGAAATCACGGATCCGCACACGATCGCCACCAGTGGCTCGGACCGGCACCCGATTCTCCGGCCCGGTGCACCCACCGAGAGCGTGGCCGGCGTCTGCCTCGAACTCGGCGACGCAGAACTCGCGGCGGCCGACAGCTACGAGGTCGATGACTACCAGCGGATCGCCGTCACCCTGGCATCGGGCCTGCAGGCGTGGGTGTACGTCGCCGCCCGACAACCCTGAGCGTGCCCGGTCCTGCGCGGTAGTCTCGGCATCACGGACGTCTGCCGCCGATTCACCCGCCGAGCAGATGCACGTACGGATCGCCTTCCGGGCCAACCTCTTCCGGCATCGGGTAATAGGTCTTGATGAGCAGGCTGCCGTCGTCGTCCCAGGCAAACGTCTCGATGCTGTAGGCGGTCATGACGTTCGGCGCACTGCCGAAGTGGTTCCTACACACCCAGGCCATCTCGTTGCCGTTGACCTGAACGGTGATCATCTCGATCCGCAGCATCGACTGGAACATGTCGAACGCGTCGGACGTCGCCGCCGCAAAGCCCGTCTTCTCCGCGGTCCCGACCGGATCGAACATCCGGACCTCACCGGGGATGATCGTCCGCCAGGACTCGACCCACTCGTCCTTCTTGCCGGCATTCCACAGCTCGGCATGCTTGGCCGCGTGCGCCAGGCGAGCCTTGCGGCTCGGAACTCCTGCCATGATCACTCTCCTCGGGACGTCAGATCGTTGCGCGTGCAGCCCATGCGGTGGCCGAGACGGTGAACGGGCCGCCACCCAGGCGCTCGCGGGCCACGGATTCCAGACGTGTGCGAGCAGCGTGGTCGAGCCGCTGAACATAGTCGCCGGCAGGACCCACACCGTAGCTGTAGGGCTCCCACCACTCCTCGAACGTCGGATGCACCAGGTCGACCGTGAGTGAATCTTCCTCGGCGTGCAGGCCGGCGGTCGCGAACAGCTCGGTGAGATGCCCCGAACGCGCCCCGGAGAGCAGCGCTTCGTCCTGGGCTTCGGGGTCGATCACGTGAACGGCATCCCAGAACGGGGCCAGCGCACCGGTGGGACCGTCCCAGACACACGCCGCGACGACACCGCCGGGTCGAGTCACCCGCGCCATTTGCCGGATGCCGGCCACCGGATCGGTCATGAAGTGGACAACCAACTGCGCCAGGGCGGCGTCGAAAGTTGCTGTGTCATAAGGTAATTCCTCCACCGTACCCAGGCGCACGTCGACGTCGGGGAATCGCATCCGGATGGTGTCGACGAACGGCGGGGACGGATCGATCGCCGTGACCTCGGCTCCGAGAGAATGCAGATGCGCCGTCAGGGCGCCCGGCCCACAGCCGACGTCGAGCACCTTGTCTCCCGCGCCGACGCCGGCGAACCCCGCGAACACTCCCGCGAGAGGCTCGGCATAGCGCCCCATGAAACGGCCGTAGGCCTCCGGGGGGACCGCGAAACCCATCTGAGGGATTCTACGTCTCCGACGTGGAGTCCCTTATCTCCCGGCGACCTGTGTCCGTCATCGATACACGTCACGACGATGCGCAATATGAATGACTCGGACGAACACTCTGTCGTCGACAATCTGATAAATGACCCGGAACTCGCCGCGCCGGGCGGAGTATCGACCCTCTAGCCGATCGCGAAGAGGCTTTCCGACGCGGTAGGGGTTTTCTGCCAACGGACCTCGAATGAACTCCCAGCAAGCGACCGCCACCGCTTCGGGAAGAGTACTGGCCAGCGCTCTCTTCGCCGCGGCCGTCAACTCGATGCGATAGGTCACCCCGGCAGCCGCCCCGCGGCCCGCATCTCCTCTTCCACTTCATCGAGCGTGAAGACCTCACCACGATCGACTTCGGCCTCAGCCTCCCGAATCTCCTCCATGAGGTTTTGGTCGCTGAGGATCGCCAAGGTTTCCATGATCGAGTCGTAATCGTCTGCACTCAGAATCACCACGGACCGCCGACCCTGCCGCGTGACCTCAATCCGTTGATGGGTACGCACCGCCTCGTCCACGAGCTTGGACAGATTCGCCCGAACTTCAGCCAGCGGGAGCGTCGTCATGTACAGAATTCTAGCGCGGTGGTGGGGCCGTCCTGGCGCGCCCAGTCAGAGCGCCTAAATCACGCGGTATCTATCCGACCGCGACGCATCGGATGCGGCAGCAGTCGTGCGATCGAATCCATGCGGACCCGCAAACCACTGGTGATGCGGTGATCACCTACACATTGAACCGGAATTCGACCACGTCCCCGTCGGCCATCACGTAGTCCTTGCCCTCCATCCGCACCTTGCCCGCAGCCTTCGCGGCGGCCATGGACCCGGCGGCGACCAGATCGTCGAAGGACACGATCTCGGCCTTGATGAAGCCCTTCTCGAAATCGGTGTGGATCACCCCGGCGGCACGCGGCGCGGTGTCGCCCTGGTGGATGGTCCAGGCGCGGGCCTCCTTGGGTCCCGCGGTCAGGTAGGTCTGCAGCTTCAGGGTGTGAAAACCCGCACGTGCCAACGCATCCAGGCCGCGCTCGCTCTGCCCGATGGACTCCAGCAGCTCGGCGGCGGACTCGTCGTCGAGCTCCTGCAGCTCGGCCTCGATCTTGGCGTCGAGGAACACCGCGTCGGCGGGGGCCACCAGCTCGCGCAACTCGGCCACCCGCGCGGCGTCGGTCAGCACCGACTCGTCGGCGTTGAACACATAGAGAAAAGGCTTGGTGGTCAACAGATTCAGCTCACGCAGCAGCGAGAAGTCTTGACCCGACCCAAACAACGTCGTGCCGCTGTTCAGCACCTCGGCCGCCGCGACCGCCAATTCGTGAACGGGCTTGCGCTCCTTGTTGTTCCGGGCTTCCTTCTCGAGCCGCGGCAGTGCCTTCTCCAGGGTCTGCATGTCGGCCAGGATCAGCTCGGTCTCGATCACCTCGATGTCGCTCTTGGGATCCACCCGACCGTCGACGTGCACGACGTCGTCGTCGGCGAAGACCCGCACGACCTGACAGATGGCGTCGCACTCGCGGATGTTGGCCAGGAACTTGTTCCCCAGCCCGGCCCCCTCCGACGCACCCTTGACGATGCCGGCGATGTCGACGAACGTCACCGGCGCGGGCACGGTCTTCTCCGAACCGAAGATCTCCGCGAGTTTGTCCAGCCGGGCATCCGGCAGCGGCACGACGCCCTCGTTCGGCTCGATGGTCGCGAAGGGGTAATTGGCTGCCAGCACGTCATTGCGCGTCAACGCATTGAACAGCGTCGACTTGCCCACGTTCGGCAGGCCCACGATTCCCAGGTTCAGGCTCACAGAGTCCAGAGTCTACGAGAACCCGACACCACGGGCCGGGGTGACCGTGCTGGCAGCCGCCCTCCAGTGCCAGCCGGTACGGTCTACGTGTGTCAGCGCAGCGGGCGAGGCCGACGGTTGCGGCCGAGAATCGCTCGGCCCACCCGAACGTTCCCGGTGTGCCGGGGTGGGGTGCCATCCTCATCGCCGTCGCGGCCGCCTTCGCCGGGTTCGCGATCGACGCGGCCTCCGGCCACGGCGAACTGACCTCCGTCTTCGCCGCCCTCTACGTCATCGGTTGCCTCGCCGCGGTGCTGGCCGTGCGCCAGTCGGGGATCTTCACCGCCGTGGTGCAGCCGCCCCTGATCCTGTTCGTCGCGGTGCCCACCGCGTACTACCTCTTCCACCGCAACGAGATCGTCGGCGTCAAGGACGTCCTCATCAACTGCGGCTACCCGCTGATCGAGCGCTTCCTGCTGATGTTCACGACGTCGGTGGTGGTCCTGCTGATCGGCATGGCCCGCTGGTATTTCGGGGCGGCGGGCCGCACCGGCAAGGCGGCCCCGAAAGGATCGAGGGCGGTCGCGGCAACACCGGCGGTGGCGGCCGGTTTCGCGGCCGCGTTCGCGTCGCTGTTCAAGCGGCGCGACCGCGAAGAGGAAGACCGGGCCGAGCCGCCGCGGCGCCGGCCCCGCACGCACACCATCGACCGCGGCCCGGGCGCGCGGCCGGCCAGGCAGCGTGGGGAAGCCACGGCGGACACACCGCCCCGGCGGCGTCGACCCCGTCCCCCGGTGGATGCCGACGCCGCTCCCCCGCCGCGACGCCGGAGCACCGGTCGCACCCGCATTCCCGAGGACGCTCCCGAACCGCCGCCGCGGCGCCGGCGCACGCCGCGCGAGCCCGACCCGCGCGGGTACCGCACGCGGGCACGCGACGACGCGGAGTGGGCGCCCAGGGATCCGGAGGCACCGCCGCGGCGGGCCAGTCGCTACGCCAGCGCCTACGAGCCGTACGAGCCCTACGAACCGGACGAGCCCGGGTACGGCGGCTACTCGCGCCGGGACCCGTATGCCGCGCCCCCCACGAGCACCCATCACCCGTTCTCGAACGTGCGCTACCGGGGCGATGCCGGCGCCGAGAATGAGGACGAGAACCGCCCGTACCGGCGGCCGCGCTGAAAACCTGGCGACTCGGTTAGCGGCGCGCCGGCCGGATCTCCCGCGGCAACGCGAACACCAGCGTCTCGTTGGCGGTGGTGACCGGCTGCACCGTGCCGTAGCCGTACTCGGCCAGCCGCGCCAGCACCCCGCGCACCAGCACCTCGGGAACCGAGGCGCCCGACGTCACACCGATGGTGGTCACCCCATCGAACCAGTCCGGATCGATGTCCTCCGCGTAATCGACCAGGTGGGCAGCCTGCGAGCCGGCGCCCAGGGCCACCTCGACCAGCCGCACCGAGTTCGACGAGTTGCGCGATCCCACGACGATGACCAGTTCGCATTCGGGCGCCATGGCCTTCACCGCGACCTGCCGGTTCTGGGTGGCGTAGCAGATGTCGTCGCTCGGCGGATCCTGCAGTTTGGGGAACCGCTCGCGCAGCCGTTGCACGGTCTCCATCGTCTCGTCGACGCTCAGGGTGGTCTGCGAGAGCCAGATCACCTTGTCCTCGTCACGAACGACGACACTGTCGACGGCGTCGGGACCGTCGACCAGTTGCACGTGGTCGGGTGCCTCGCCGGCGGTGCCGACCACCTCCTCATGGCCCTCGTGGCCGATCAGCAGAATGTCGTAGTCGTCGCGGGCGAAACGCTTGGCCTCGTTGTGCACCTTGGTGACCAGTGGGCAGGTGGCGTCGATCACCTTCAGGCTGCGCTCGGCGGCCGTCTCGTGGACGGTGGGCGCCACCCCGTGCGCCGAGAACACCACGATCGCTCCCTCGGGGACCTCATCGGTCTCGTCGACGAAGATCGCACCCGCCTTCGCCAGGGTCTCGACCACATGCCGGTTGTGCACGATCTCGTGCCGCACGTAGACGGGGGCGCCGTGCTTCTCCAGCGCGCGCTCGACGGTTTCCACGGCCCGGTCCACGCCGGCGCAGTAGCCGCGCGGCTCGGCCAGCAGAACCCGCTTGCCCTCGGCGTGCGCCACGGCGGAAACCCCGGCTGACTGCGAGGCACCGGGAATCCCCATGTTGACCGTTGGCATGGTGTCCAGGGTACTTTCCCGCGACTGTGCGGAGCCACCTCGCGAGCCGGAAGTACTCTGACAGCCATGTCCAACGCACCGTATGGGATCCGGCTGCTGGTCGGCGTCGCGGCGACGGCCGTCGAAGAGACGATGAAGCTGCCGCAGACCATCCTGACCTATCCCATGACCATCGCCAGCCAGCTGGCGCAGCTGGTGATGAAGGTGCAGCAGGACGTGGCCGACCTGGTGATCAAGGGCGACTCCACCCTGGAGAATTTCTTCCCGCCCAAGGACGAGCAACCCGAATGGGCGACGTTCGACGAGGACGACGCCGACGGAGGCGATACCGGTCACGGCGCCGACGACGTCGCGGCGGAGACGACACGCCGGACCGAGGGCCGCTTCGCGCTGTACTCCACCCCCGAGGCCGGTGAGCACGCCGAGCCACCCGTCGAGGACGCCAGGCCCGCGCGCGGGCTGGTCGCCACCGTGCCCGACGTCGCGGTGGAGATCGACTACGACGCCCTGACCCTGGCCCAGGTGCGGGCGCGGCTGCAGTCGCTGTCGGTGAACGAACTCGAAGAGCTGCTGGCCTACGAAGAAGCCGGCAAGGCCCGCGCACCCTTCCAGACCCTGCTGGCCAACAGGATCACCCGCGCGTCCGCGAAGTGACCGAACCCGAGCAGGGTAAGTCCCCCGAGAATCCCTGGCCGGTGCGCGCGGTCGCCACCCGCGTGGCCAAGTACATCGACCGGCTCGGGGCGGTGTGGGTCGAGGGTCAGTTGACCGAGCTGAAGCTCCGCCAGTCCACCGCCTGGATGGTGCTGCGGGATCCGGCGGCAGACATGTCGCTGTCGGTGAGCTGTCCGCGGGACGTCGTCGCCGACTCCCCCGTGCCACTGGCCGAGGGCACCCAGGTGATCATGCTCGGCAGGCCGCAGTTCTACACCCGCAACGGTTCATTCTCGTTGCGGGTCAGCGAGATTCGCGCGGTGGGCATGGGTGAGCTGTTGGCGCGCATCGAACGGCTGCGCCAGCTGCTGCACGCCGAGGGACTGTTCGACCCGCGCCTCAAGCGTCGGGTGCCCTACCTGCCGTCGACCATCGGTCTGATCACCGGGCGGGCCAGCGCCGCCGAGCGGGACGTGACGACGGTAGCCGCGGCCCGCTGGCCCGCCGTGCGTTTCGCCGTGCGCAACACGGCGGTGCAGGGACCGACCGCGGTGGCCCAGATCGTCGAGGCATTGGTAGCCCTGGACGCAGACCCCGAGGTGGACGTCATCGTCATCGCCCGCGGCGGCGGCAGCGTCGAGGATCTGCTGCCGTTTTCCGACGAGACCCTGTGCCGGGCCATCTCGGCGTGCACGACGCCGGTGGTGAGCGCCGTCGGCCACGAGCCGGACAATCCGCTGTCGGATCTGGTGGCCGACCTGCGGGCCGCGACGCCGACCGATGCGGCCAAGCGGATCGTGCCCGACGCGGCCGCCGAGCAGGCCCTGGTCAGCGATCTGCGGGCGCGCAGCGCGCGCGCTCTGCGCAACTGGGTCGCCCGGGAGGAGAGGCACGTCGCGCAATTGCGCAGCCGGCCCGTGCTCGCCGACCCGCTGCGCATGCTCGACGCACGCTCCGACGAGATCGCCCGCGCCCGCGCCGCCGCCCGGCGCGACATCACCCGCCTGGTCGCCGCCGAATCGGAACGCGTCGGCCATCTGTCGGCCCGGCTGGGCACCCTGGGACCGGCGGCGACCCTGGCCCGGGGTTATGCGGTGGTACAGGCCGGATCGCACGTGTTGCGCTCGGTGGCCGACGCCCCGGCCGGAACCGAACTGCGCATCCGCGTCTCCGACGGCGCGGTGCGGGCCACCAGTAAAGGAGCCAGCGATGTCTGAGCCGGACGGCACTAGAGATATTAGTGAACTCGGGTATGAGGAGTGCCGGGATGCGCTGATCGAGGTCGTGCAGACCCTCGAGCAGGGTGGGCTGGACCTCGATGCGTCGCTGCGACTGTGGGAAACCGGTGAAAAGCTGGCCAAACGGTGCGAGGAGCACCTGGCGGGCGCCCGGCAGCGCATCGAGGCGGCACTGGCCGCCGAGGACGATGTCGTCGACGCCGGCTGATTCCGGCATTCCGGGACTGTTCGAGATATAGAACACGTTTCAGTTATTCTCTGGTGATGGGTGACGCATCACTGACCACCGACCTCGGCCGGGTCCTGGTGACCGGGGGCTCCGGCTTTGTCGGCGCCAACCTGGTCACCACACTTCTCGACCGCGGCCTGCACGTCCGGTCCTTCGACCGGGTGCCGTCCCGGCACGCGGAGCATCCGCGGCTGGAGACCCTGGTCGGCGACATCACTGACATCGACGACGTCGCCACGGCGGTCGAGGGAATCGACACGATCTTCCACACCGCGGCCCTGATCGAGTTGATGGGCGGCGCGTCGGTCACCGACGAGTACCGCAAGCGCAGTTTCGCCGTCAACGTCGACGGCACCAAGAACCTGGTGCACGCCGGTGAGCTCGCAGGGGTCAAGCGGTTCGTCTACACCGCCTCCAACAGCGTGGTGATGGGCGGCCAGCGGATCGCCGGTGGCGACGAAACCCTGCCCTACACCACGCGTTTCAACGACCTGTACACCGAGACCAAGGTCGTCGCGGAGAAGTTCGTGCTCGCCAGCAACGGCGAGGGCGGCATGCTGACCTGTTCGATCCGACCCAGCGGCATCTGGGGCCGCGGCGATCAGACGATGTTCCGCAAGGTGTTCGAGAACGTGTTGTCCGGTCTGGTGGTCGTGCTGGTCGGGAACAAGAACGCCAAGCTGGACAACTCCTACGTGCACAACCTGATTCACGGTTACATCCTGGCCGCCGAGCATCTGGTGCCCGGCGGCACCGCACCCGGCCAGGCGTACTTCATCAACGACGCCGATCCGGTCAACATGTTCGAGTTCTCCCGGCCGGTGCTCGAGGCCTGCGGCCGCCCGTGGCCGAAGATTTGGGTGTCCGGCGCGCTGGTGCACAAGCTGGTGACCGCCTGGCAGCGCCTGCACTTCAAGTTCGGTCTGCCCCAGCCACCGCTGGAACCGACTGCGGTGGAACGGCTTTACCTGGACAACTACTTCTCGACGGCCAAGGCCAAGCGCGACCTGGGCTACGAGCCGCCGTTCACCACCGCGCAGGCGATGGACGAATGCCTGCCCTATTACGTCGAGCTGTTCCGCACCATGGAGCGCGAGCACAAGTCGAAGGCGCTGCCGAACACCGGCACGCCGGCCCAGGTGTGACCCCCGCACCACTCAGGCGGGCTTGAGTTCGACGACCACTTTGTGGACGTCGCCGGTGAACGCGAACGGCACGTCGTAGTCACGGTTCACCGGCATGCCGGTGTCCTGGCCGATGTCGAAGGTTTCGTCTCCGGACACCCGGACGGGGACGGTCCGGTCGATGCGTCCCCGCGCCACCTGGGCGTCGTCGACGAAGATGGTGGCCATGCCGCCGCTGCCGGGTTCCCCGCCGTCGTAGGCGAAATCCACCCGGATGTCGTGCTTGCCGGGGGCCACCGCGTTCGGGGCTATGACCGTGTATTTGTGCTCCGGGTAATGGGAGGCCGCGTAGGCGAACACCGGCTTGCCGTCGAGCAGGTACAGGGCGTTGCCGCCGAACCAGCCGCCCTGCGTGACGATCATGCCCTCGGCGCCGCCGGGCGGGACCGTGACCGTGCCGGTGATCGTGTAGGACGTGTTCTTCATATTCGGGGCCATGCCCTCGGTGATCCGGATGATCCGGCCGAAGTAGGTGTACACGTTGCGGCCGGCATTGTGCTGGGGCCGGTTCTCCGGACGCACCCGCTCGATGTACCGGTCGTCCAGCGGCAGCACCTGGTTCTTCACCGCCTCGTCGAGGAACAGTTGCCGCAGCTCTTCGAGCTTGTCGGGGTTGTCGGCGGCGAGGTTCTCGGACTGGGTGAAGTCCTCGGTGAGGTGGTAGAGCTGCCACTCGTAGTCGTTGAACGGGTCCGCGGTGGTCGGACCGATGCCCACCCATGGCAGCCGCTTGGGTGCGGTGTTCGCCATCCAGCCGTCGTGGTAGATGCCCTGGTTGGCGATCACCTCGAAATACTGGGTCCGGTGATGTTCGGCGGCATCGGCTTTCTCGAACGATCCGATCAGGCTGGCGCCGTTGATCGGCAGCTGGTCGACACCGTCGATCGTGGCCGGCATCGGCAATCCGGCGGCCTCGAGGATGGTGGGGACGATATCGGTGACATGGGAGAACTGCGGCCGTATCCCGCCGCCGTTCTTGATGCCCGCCGGCCACGAGGCCACCATCGAGGTGCGGGTGCCGCCCAGATGCGAGGCGATCTTCTTGTCCCACTGATAGGGCGAGTTCATCGCGTGCGCCCAGCCGTGCGAGTACTGGTTCTCCATCCACTTGGTGCCGAACTGGTCGATGTTCTCGATCATGAAGTCTTCACGGTCCGGGATGTTGTTGCCCAGCGTCACGATCTCGCTGGTCACCCCGTGACCCGTGGGGTCCTCGGCGCTGGAGCCGTTGTCGCCGTTGATGTAGATGATCAGCGTGTTGTCCAGTTCGCCCAGTTCCTCGATCGCGTCGATCACCCGGCCGATCTGGAAGTCGCAGTGCGACAACGCCGCTGCGTAGCATTCCATCTGCCGCGCGCACACCCGTTTCATGTCCGGCGACAGGGCGTCCCAGCGCTGGTACTCCGCCGGCGTGGGGTTCAGTACGGCGTCCGGCGGGATGACCCCGATCTCCTTCTGCTTGGCGTAGGTCATTTCGCGCTGGCGGTCCCAGCCGTGGTCGAACTTGCCGTTGAACTTCGCGATCCACTCC
>WBZP01000156.1_pt1 | contig 98823 bp, 100 predicted proteins | sample 5204301 | NCBI WGS metagenome assembly WBZP01 (sample SAMN12412401, study PRJNA552823) | activated sludge metagenome | isolation source: activated sludge from nitrification reactor of wastewater treatment plant... | place: USA: Pennsylvania | collected 2017 | reverse complement strand
CACCGGGCCGCCGTGGGGCAGGTAGACGCCGTCGGCGCGCGGGGGCACGTCCCAGGCCTTGGGGATGATCTCGCGGGCCTTCATCGCCTGACCGCTGAGCAGGTTGCGCGTGCCCACGGCGGAGGAGGCGACAGCACCTGCGGCTAACACCGCGAGGGCCGACCGGCGGGGCGCGAAGAGTCGCACGGCGCCAGTCTAAGTGGTTCGTTTCGGCTGCGGCGTCGCGCGCAGCCGGCCACCGGATCACGGTCCGATATCAGATCCGCAATCAGTTTCGAATCGGATATTGAGGAAACTCCGAGAGGTGACAAGCTAAATTTCCAGGATTGGCTACGAACCGGACCGTCGTCGGAAACGTCGACAACACAGACCGCTACAACGTTGTAGGGCGGCGTAAGGGAGTTAGACATGACCGCACCGAGCAAAGTCGATCCGTCATCGCGCGAGCGCCCGGCTTCCCGGACGCCGTACCGGTCCGCCGCTCGTCCCCGCAAGTTTCCCGTCAGTGACGGTGCCCCCGTCGAGATCGTCGAGACCGGTGTCAGCGTGATGGGGCGGCTGGCGTCGCTGGGCTGCCGGCTCACCATCCGGCCGGCGCTGGGTGTCTGCAGCTACGTTCCCCACCTGCCGTGGCCGTTCGGTCTGCTGGACTTCGTGTCGCGGGCGTTCGTGCCCACATCGGCCACCGTGCGGGCCACCATCGGGCTGCCCAACGCCGATGCGCAGCTGGTGCGCGCGCCGGGTGTGCTTCCCGCCGACGGGAATCGGCGCGTGATCCTTTACATGCACGGCGGCGCGTTCCTCACGTGCGGGGTCAACTCGCACAGCCGGATCGCCGCGGCGCTGTCGAAGTTCGCTGACGCTCCGGTGCTGGTGGTGAACTACCGGCTGATCCCCAAACACTCCGTCGGCATGGCCGTGGCCGACTGCTACGACGCCTACCGCTGGTTGCGCCTTCGCGGATACGACCCGGACCAGATCGTGCTCGCCGGCGACTCCGCCGGCGGGTACCTGGCCATGACACTGGCCCAGCGGCTGCAGGACGAGGGTGAGAAACCCGCTGCGCTGGTGGCGATTTCACCGCTGCTGCAACTGGCCAAGGAACCCAAGCAGGCGCACCCCAACATCCACACCGACGCCATGTTCGGGCCGCGGGCGTTCGATGCCCTGCTGGGACTGGTGGCGCGGGCGGCGGCCCGAAACGTCACGGCCGACGGCGAACCCGAGGAGATGTACGAGCCGCTGGACCACATCGAACCCGGCTTGCCGCGCACCCTCATCCACGTGTCGGGTTCGGAGGTGCTACTGCACGACGCCCGCCTGGCGGCCCGGCGGCTGGCGGCCGCGGGTGTGCCCGCCGAGGTGCGGGTGTGGCGCGGCCAGATCCACGACTTCCAACTCGCCGCGCCGATCGTGCCGGAGGCGACGCGGTCGCTGCGTCAGATCGGCGAGTACATCCGCGACGCGACCGGCTGAAAATCGCGGGCTCAACACCCGACATAGAGTATGTAGACATGCGGATCGCCCGGCATGTCAGTGAGCTCATCGGCAATACCCCTCTGGTTCAGCTGAACTCGGTTGTGCCGCCGGGGGCCGGGCGCGTCGTCGCCAAGGTCGAGTACCTCAATCCCGGTGGCAGCAGCAAGGACCGCATCGCGGTCAAGATGATCGACGCCGCCGAGGCGGCGGGGCTGTTGAAGCCGGGCGGGACCATCGTCGAGCCGACATCGGGCAACACCGGTGTCGGGCTGGCCCTGGTGGCCCAGCAGCGGGGCTACCGCTGTGTCTTCGTGTGTCCGGACAAGGTCAGCGAGGACAAGCAGAATGTGTTGCGGGCCTACGGCGCCGAGGTGGTCGTGTGCCCCACGGCGGTGGCGCCGGAGGACCCCGATTCGTACTACAGCGTGTCGAACCGTCTCGTCGAGGAGATCGACGGCGCCTGGAAACCCGACCAGTACTCGAACCCCAACGGTCCCGACAGCCACTACGAGACCACCGGCCCGGAGATCTGGTCCGACACCGACGGGCAGGTGACCCATTTCGTGGCGGGCGTCGGCACCGGCGGGACCATCACCGGCGCCGGGCGCTACCTCAAGGAGATCTCCGGCGGCGGGGTCACGATCGTCGGCGCCGACCCGGAGGGGTCGGTGTATTCCGGTGGGACCGGGCGGCCGTACCTCGTCGAGGGCGTCGGTGAAGACTTCTGGCCCGCCGCCTATGACCCGACGGTGCCCGATCAGATCATCGCCGTGTCCGACGCGGACTCCTTCGACATGACCCGGCGGCTGGCCCGCGAGGAGGCCCTGCTGGTCGGTGGATCCTGCGGGATGGCGGTGGTCGCCGCAATCGAGGTGGCCCAGCAGGCCGGCCCGGATTCGCTGGTGGTGGTGTTGCTGCCCGACGGCGGCCGCGGTTACCTGTCGAAGATCTTCAACGACGCGTGGATGTCGTCCTACGGCTTCCTGCGCAGCCGGCTGGACCGCTCGATCGACGAACCCACGGTCGGAGATGTGTTGCGCCGCAAGTCCGGTGAGATCCCCGACCTGGTGCACACCCATCCGTCGGAGACGGTGCGCGACGCCATCGGCATCCTGCGCGAGTACGGCGTCTCGCAGATGCCCGTCGTCGGCGCAGAGCCGCCGGTGATGGCCGGCGAGGTCGCCGGCAGCGTGTCCGAACGGGAACTGCTGTCGGCGGTGTTCGAAGGCCGAGCCAAGCTGGCCGACGCGGTGTCGCAGCACATGAGCGCGCCGTTGCCGTTGATCGGTTCCGGGGAACTGGTCAGCGCGGCGGCGGCGACCTTCCGCGAATCCGACGCCGCGATGGTGGTCGAAGGCGGTAAACCGGTCGGTGTCATCACCCGCAGTGATCTCCTCGGGTTTCTGTCGGAGGCGCCGCGGCGCAAATGAGTCGCGCCGCGGATTGGACCGTGTTCTCGGTTATGGTGAGTGCGCTTCGCGTCAGCTGATCTCCCTGGGAGGGTGATATGACCGACCAACCGCCACCAGAGGGCTTTCCGCCGCCGGGTGGTTACCCACCGCCACCGCCGCCGGGTGGATACCCGCCGCCGGGCGGCTATCCACCGCCGGGTGGTTATGCACCGCCCCCGCCCCCGGGACCGCCCCCCGGCGGTTATCCACCGCCACCGCCCCCCGGCGCCGGGGCGCCGCCCCCGCCGGGTTACGGCGGCGGCTGGGCTCCCGCGCCGGGCGGATATCCGGGTGTCCCCGGCCAGTTCGGACCCGGCGGCCCCGTCGGGTTGAGCGTCGGCGACGGATTGTCGTGGTCGTGGAACAAGTTCGCCAAGAACGCCGTGCCGCTGATCGTCGCATCGCTGATCTACGGAATCGTCATGGCGATCCTCGGCGGCCTGCTGCAATTGGTCATGAACGCGGTGTCGCCGGCGACGGTGACGAGCTATTCCGACGGCACCGGGTTCGGCTACTCGGCGTGGTCGACGGACCTGGGCTTCGGCGGCATGGTCGTGCTGTTCCTCGGTGGCCTCGTGGTGCTTGCCGTCGCCGGTGCCATCGCATCGGCGTACCTGGCCGGGCTGCTGGACATCGCCGACGGACGACCGGTGACCATCGGCTCGTTCTTCCAGCCGCGCAATATCGGGGCCGTGGTGATCACGGCCGTGCTCGTCGGCATCATCACCGAGATCGGCTACGCCCTGTGCTTCGTGCCCGGCGTGATCGCCGGCATCCTGCTGATGTTCGCGATCATCGCGGTGGTCGACCGCAACCACTCGCCGGTGGACGCGATCAAGGCCAGTTTCGAGGTGGCGAAGTCCAACTTCGGCCCGGTCTTCCTGGTATGGCTGGTGACCACGCTGCTCGTCGTCGTCGGTGCGCTGCTGTGCGGCGTCGGCCTCCTCGTCGCCATGCCGCTGGCCGGGCTGTTGCACGTCTTCGCCTGGCGGCGCCTCACCGGCGGACCGGTGGCCCCGGCCACGCCGTAGCGCGCCGAAGGACCGCGCGCCGGCCCGCTGACTCCTGTCGCGGGCCGGCGTCGCCTTGTGCCGATTAGGCTCTAGCGTCATGAGTGAGCATCGCAGTCGCGCCCACAACTTCGCCGGGTTGGCCACCAAAGCGATTCACGCCGGCTACCGACCGGATCCGGCCACCGGGGCGGTCAACGCGCCGATCTACGCGAGTTCGACATTCGCTCAGGACGGGGTGGGCAGTCTGCGCGGCGGCTTCGAGTACGCCCGGACCGGCAACCCGACCCGCGCCGCACTCGAGGCGGCACTGGCGGTCGTCGAAGAGGGTTCCTACGGACGTGCGTTCAGTTCCGGGATGGCGGCGGGCGACTGCGCGCTGCGCGCGATTCTGCGCCCCGGCGACCATGTCGTCATGCCCGACGACGCCTACGGCGGCACCTTCCGGTTGATCGACAAGGTGTTCACCCAGTGGGGGGTGCACCACACGCCCGTGGCCCTGTCCGACCTTGACGCGGTGCGCGCGGCGCTGACCGAACGGACCCGGCTGATCTGGGTCGAGACCCCGACCAACCCGTTGCTGTCGATAGCCGACATCGCCGCAATCGCCGAACTGGGCGCAGCACACGGTGCAATAGTGTTGGTGGACAACACGTTCGCGTCGCCGGCGTTGCAGCAGCCGCTCACGCTGGGCGCCGATATCGTGCTGCACTCGACCACCAAGTACATCGGCGGGCACTCCGACGTCGTCGGCGGCGCGCTGGTGACCGACGACGAGGAACTGGACGCCGCCTTCGGGTTCCTGCAGAACGGTGCGGGTGCGGTGCCCGGCCCCTTCGACGCCTACCTGACCATGCGGGGCCTCAAGACGTTGCCGCTGCGGATGCAGCGGCACTGTGAAAACGCCTCGGCCGTGGCCGAATTCCTGTCCGGCCACCCGGCGGTCACCGCCGTGCTCTACCCCGGCCTGTCGGCGCATCCCGGCCATGACGTGGCGGCCCGGCAGATGAGCGGATTCGGTGGAATGATCTCGGTCCGGATGGCGGGTGGTGTCGAGGCGGCCCGCCAATTCTGTGCGCGCACAGGGGTTTTCATACTCGCGGAGTCGCTGGGCGGGGTGGAGTCGCTGATCGAGCACCCCGGCGCGATGACACACGCGTCGACGGCGGGCTCGCAACTGGAGGTGCCGGCCGACCTGGTGCGGCTGTCGGTGGGCATCGAAGACGTCGCCGACCTGATCGGGGATCTCGAGCAGGCGCTGCAGCGCTGAGGCTGTCGGCCACCCGGGGGGCGTCGAGAACTACGTGTGGTAGGGCTCCGCGCTGACCAGCGTCACCTCTACGGTGTTGCCGTTCGGCACGGTGTAGCGGCGGGTGTCGCCGACCTTGGCGTCGAGCAGCGCACCGCCCAGCGGCGAATTCGGTGAGTACACCTCGAGCTCGCCGCTGTTGACGCCCTGCTCGCGGGTGCCGATCAGGAAGGTCTCGGTGTCCTTCTCGTCGCCGTCGTAGAACACCTTGACCACCGAGCCGGGCAGGGCCACCCCGGACTGCTTGGGGGCCTCGCCGACTTTGGCGTTGTTGAGCAGCTCCTGCAACTGGCGGATCCGGGCTTCCTGCTGTCCCTGCTCCTCGCGGGCGGCATGGTACCCGCCGTTCTCGCGCAGGTCGCCCTCCTCGCGGCGGTCGTTGATCTCCGCGGCGATCACCGGACGGTTGGCGATCAGCTGGTCGAGTTCGGCCTTCAGGCGGTCATAGGACTCCTGGGTCAGCCAGGTGACCTGGGTGTCGGTCATGTCGCGCTCCTCGATCTTCGTTGGTCTGCGCTGTTTGCGGTCGGCAGTCTGTGTCTTGTGGTCTCTGGTGGGTTCATTGCCGCCGGGGACGAGGCGATTTTCGCCGCGTGTATTGCCATCCAAAGCGGCGGTCGGACGCGCTACAGACGCAAGACACGGTTCCCCAGCAGGAACCGTGTATGTGATCCAGCATACCATCGCCGGGGCGCGGGAACTTCACGCATTCGACGCACCCCGTTGGCCGGGTGGTCGTGTTATCCGGGTGCCACCAGGTATGAAGGTACGTCGGCGCCGCAGCCGTAGACGTCGCCGTTGACGGGTGGCCTGCTCGTCTTGACCTGAGCGGTGACCTGCATCGTCGCCTGGTCGGACGGTCCGACGAGCACCTCGCGGCGGCCCGTTTCGCTGCCGTCCCGGGACCGGGCCCGCACGATGCAGACCACCGGCCGCGAGGGGTCGGAGCGGGTGACGCTGACGATGACGTCCACGGTCTCGTTGTCGATCACCCGGTATCCGGCCAACTTCCCCGATACGTCGGAGGTGCCGAGGCGCTGATATCCGATCACCGCGACCAGAATTCCGGCCAGGAGCGCCAGCACGCCGAGCGCAATGGCGATGCGCCGGCGCGACCGGGGATCGAGGCCCTGGCGGCCGTAACGGGTTTCGGGACGTTGCACTTCCATGATGTGTGGGGTATGTCTCCGCTGGGGTATCGGGTTGCCGGTGCCGGCGCCGGGGATGGAACTATTGGGTCAGGGCAGACTCTATGCGAGAGGCGGATGGTGACCGAGCTTCGGTTGATGGCGGTGCACGCCCACCCGGACGACGAGTCCAGTAAAGGTGCGGCCACCACGGCGCGGTACGCCGCCGAGGGCAACCGGGTCCTCGTGGTGACCCTGACCGGCGGCGAACTCGGCGACATCCTCAATCCCGCGATGGACCTGCCCGAGGTGCATGGCCGCATCGCCGAGGTCCGCCGCGACGAGATGGCCAAGGCGGCCGAGATTCTCGGCGTCGAGCACGCCTGGCTGGGCTACCACGACTCCGGGCTGCCGACCGGTGACCCGCTGCCCCCGCTGCCCGAGGGCTGTTTCGCGCTGGAACCGCTGGCCGGGCCCACCGAGCGGCTGGTCCGGCTGATCCGTGAGTTTCGCCCGCACGTGATGACCACCTACGACGAGAACGGCGGCTATCCGCACCCGGATCACGTTCGCTGCCATGAGGTTTCGGTCGCCGCCTATGAGGCGGCCGGCGACTACCGGCGCTATCCGGATGCCGGCGAACCGTGGGATGTCCTGAAGCTCTACTACAACCACGGCTTCCTGCGCCGGCGTTTCAAACTGCTGCAGGAGGAGTTCGCCAAGCACGGCCGCACCGGGCCGTTCGAGAAGTGGCTGCAGCACTGGGACACCGAACTCGACGTGTTCGAGTCCCGGGTGACAACCCGCATCCAGTGTTCGGACTACTTCCCTCAGCGCGACGACGCGCTGCGCGCGCACGCCACCCAGATCGATCCCAACGGCGACTTCTTCACCGCTCCCATCGAATGGCAGCAGCGGCTGTGGCCGACCGAGGAGTTCGAACTGGCCCGGTCCCGCGTGCCGGTGTCAGTGCCGGAGACCGATCTGTTCAAGGGGATAGAACCATGAACCACCTGACCCTGTTGGCGCTGACCGTGCTCGCCGACGACACCCCGCGCAACACCGGGCCGGATTTCGGAAAGGCCAGCCCGGTCGGGCTGCTGGTCGTCGTCCTGCTGTTGATCGGGACCTTCCTTCTGGTGTGGTCGATGAACCGGCATCTCAAGAAGCTGCCGGAGACGTTCGCCGACGATGCGGAGCACCCGGCGTCCGGCGGGGCCGCCGCCGACGACGGTCCCGCCGAGACTCCCGCCCGGCCGGCGGATTCCGCCGGGGACCCGGCCGGGCCGCCGAACGGCTGACGCGGCGGCGCCGTTGCTGGAACAGATCGGCGCCGTGCGGGGGACACGTCGGCCTCCGTGTAGCGTGCCGGTCATGAGCCTTGACCTGAAAGTCCTCGTCGAGCGTTATCTGGACACGGTTGCCGGCGGCAGCGCCGCCGACATCGCGGCCCTCTTCGCGGAGGACGCCACCGTGGAGGACCCGGTGGGCGGCGGCGAGGTGCACATCGGCCGGCGGGCGATCGAAGGGTTCTACAAGGTCACCGAGGGCGCCCAGCTCAAGACCGAGTTGCTGAGCTTCCGGGCCGGCGGTCACGAGGCCGCGTTCGCCTTCGCGATCACGGTCGGCGGCGCGATGCGCATCGAGCCGATCGAGGTCATGTCGTTCGACTCCGACGGACAGATCGCCGCGATGAAGGCCTACTGGGGTCCGGAGAACATCACGCAGCTGTAGTGATCGATCAGAAGACGGCGAACCACATCGCGATGTAGTGGCAGATCGCCGCGACCGCGGTGCAGGCGTGGAAGAACTCGTGATGGCCGAAGGTCGTCGGCCACGGGTTCGGCCACTTGAGCGCGTAGAGCACGCCGCCGATCGAATACAGCGCACCGCCGACGATCAACAGCACCACCGCCGCCACCCCGGCGCCGTGCATGATCGGCCCGATGAACCACGCTGCCACCCAGCCCAGCAGGATGTACAGCGGCACCCCGAGCCAGCGCGGCGCCGACGGCCAGAGCATCTTCAGCGCCACCCCGGCCAGCGCCCCGCCCCAGACGATCCAGAACAGCACCATGCCCTTCTGCGAGGGCAGCGCCAGCAGTGCGAACGGCGTGTAGCTGCCCGCGATGAAGATGAAGATCATCGAATGATCCAGGCGTTTCATCCACGTGCGCGCGGTCGGTGACTTCCAGTTCACCCGGTGATAGGTGCCCGAGACGGCGAACATCGCCACGATGGTGAGGGTGTAGATCAGCGTGGCGATCCCGGCGCGGGTGGACTCCACCGACCACGACACCGCGACCAGTGCGGCGCCCGCGGCGGCGGCGATGAACGCGGAGTAGACGTGGATCCAGCCGCGGGCGCGCGGTTTGCCGAGGAGCTCGGCGACGCCGTCGGCCAGCGCGTCGGGGAACGTCTCGTCGAGGTCGAGCTGGGTCAGCGGGCGGTGCTCGCGGGATTCCCGAGAGCCTTCGGTGTTCATGGCAGCCGTCATGTCATCTCCGTGCCCGGCCGGATCCGAGCGGATCGCAGGGGGTATTCCGGCCATCACAGTAGTCTGCCTTGTTGTGGAGTTCATTCCCCCGCGCCTCAAGGAGCCCATGTATCGGCTCTACGAGATGCGGCTGCGGCAGGAACTCGTCCGGTCCAAGCCCGAACTGCCCCGCCACATCGCCGTGCTGTGCGACGGCAACCGCCGCTGGGCCCGCGACGCGGGGTACGACGACGTCAGCGTCGGCTACCGCAAGGGCGCGGCCAAGATCGCCGAGATGCTGCGCTGGTGTCAGGACGCGGGCATCGAGATGGCCACCGTGTATCTGCTGTCCACCGAGAACCTGCGTCGCGACCCCGACGAACTGAGCGCGCTGATCGAGATCATCACCGACGTCGTCGAGGAGATCTGCGCGCCGGCCAAACGCTGGAGTGTGCGCACCGTGGGCGACCTGTCGCTGTTGGGCGACGAGCCGGCCCGCCGGCTGCGTGAGGCCGTCGAGTCCACACACCGCGCCGGCAATATTCAGCCGCCGGTGTTCCACGTCAACGTCGCAGTCGCCTACGGCGGCCGGCAGGAGATCGTCAACGCCGTCAGGGCGCTGCTCAACAAGGAACTCGCCAACGGCGCCACCGGTGAGGAACTCGTCGAGGCCGTCACCGTCGAGGCGATCTCGGAGAACCTCTACACCTCCGGTCAGCCCGACCCCGATCTGGTGATCCGGACGTCGGGGGAGCAGCGGCTGTCCGGATTTCTGTTGTGGCAGAGCGCTTATTCGGAGATGTGGTACACCGAGGCGCACTGGCCGGCGTTTCGGCGCGTCGATTTCCTGCGTGCGTTGCGCGACTACAGTCAGCGTCACCGCCGGTTCGGGATGTAGGTGCTGCACGATCTGATCGCCGCCGCGGTCACGGCCACCCCGGTGCGGCCGGCGCTCGTCGACGACGACGGGGAAGTGCTCGGTTTCGCCGAATTGGACCGGAACAGTGCCGCGTTGGCCGGGTGGCTCGATGCGCATTCCGATCCGGGGGACCGCATCGCGGTGGTCGCCGACAACCGTGTCCCCTACGGCGTGCTGTACTACGCGGTGCCGCGCAGCGGCCGGATCCTGGCCCTGATCAACCAGCGCCTCAATCCCGCCGAGCAGGCCGGTCAGATCGCCGCGAGCGGCGCCCGAATCGTGTTCGGGGACAGAGACTATCTGGACGCACTCGGGTCGACCATCCCGATGGTCGCGTTCGGATCCCCGGAATGGCAACGGGCGCTGAGTCATTCGCCGTTCTCAGGAAAGCCGCCGACTGAGGACGACCCGGCCTGGCTGGTGTTCACCAGCGGCTCGACTGGCGCCCCGAAGGGCGTCGTGCACACGAGTCGCTCGCTCACCGCCGCCGTCCGCGGCACCGTGGAAGGGCGTTCGGTACCCGCCCATGACGTGTACCTGCTGCCGTTCCCGATGTGCCACATCGCCGGTTACAACGTCCTGGTCCGCCACGCCACCGGTTCCACCGTGGTGCTCGCCGGCAAGTTCCGGCCGCCGGAGTTCGTCGCCGCCGTCAACGCGTGGGACGTCGCGTCGTGCTCCCTGGCGCCGACGATGCTGCACGCGCTACTGGACTACCTGGACGCCACCGACGCCCGAATGCCCACGCTACGGGAGGTCGCATACGGGTCGGCCGCGATCTCGGCCGACCTGATCAACCGGGCGGCCGCACTCGGCGTGGACCTGCACCAGGGCTACGGCATGACCGAAACGGGTGGCAATGTCACGTTCCTGGGGCCCGGTGACCACCGCGCGGGCGCCGCCGGTGACACCGAGCTGCTACGCAGCGCCGGATTCCCGCACAGCAATGTCGAGGTCGCGATCACGGATACCGGGGAGGTGCTGGTCCGCGGACCCCAGGTGATGGCGGGCTACTGGCCCGACCTCGCACCCCCGGCCGACGGCTGGCTGCACACCGGCGACATCGGCCGACTCGACGAGACGGGACGGCTGTGGATCGTCGACCGCGCCAAGGACGTCGTCATCACCGGCGGGGAGAACGTCAACTCGCGCGAGGTCGAGGACGCCCTGTCGACTCATCCCGACGTCGACGCGGTCGCCGTGGTCGGTGTGCCCGACCCCTACTGGGGTGAGGCGATCTGCGCGGTGGTGGTCCCGCGCGCTGGCGCCCGGCTCACCGCGAAGCAGTTGGAAAGCCATGCCCGAGAGAAGATTTCATCGTTCAAGCGGCCCCGCCACGTGCTTTTCGTGGACGCGTTGCCTACGACCACGAACGGCAAGGTGGCCAAGGACCGGGTGCGGGCGTTCGCCCGGCGCGCAGTGCTTGGGCGCGACGGCGTGCTTCCGTGATTTCGGCGTGCGGACGGGCGCGGAGCGACCGCAAGCACGCCGAAATCCCTCTACAGTTTGCGCAGCCGCAGCCGGTTGATGGAGTGGTCGGCGTCCTTGCGGAGCACCAGCGTCGCCCGCGGGCGGGTGGGCAGGATGTTCTCGATCAGGTTCGGCAGGTTGATCGACCGCCAGATATCGCGGGCGGCGAAGACGGCCTGCTCGTCGGTCAGGGTGGAGTAGTGGTGGAAGTGCGAGGCCGGGTTGGCGAACGCGCCGGCGCGCATCGCCAGAAACCGTGACACATACCACTGCTCGATGTCCTCGATGCGCGCGTCGACGTACACCGAGAAGTCGAACAGGTCCGAGACCATCAGCGTCGGGCCGGTCTGCAGGACGTTGAGCCCCTCGAGAATCAAGATGTCCGGGTGGCGCACGATGTGCTTCTCGCCGGGGACGATGTCGTACAGCAGATGCGAATACACCGGCGCGCAGGCGAGTTCGGCGCCGGACTTGACCGTCGTCACGAACCGCATCAGCGCGCGACGATCGTAGCTTTCCGGAAAGCCCTTACGGTGCATCAGGTTTCGCCGGGTGAGTTCATGGTTGGGGTAGAGGAAGCCGTCGGTGGTGACCAGATCGACCCGGGGGTGGTCTTCGAAGCGAGCCAACAGGGCCTGCAGCACACGGGCGGTGGTCGACTTGCCGACGGCCACGCTGCCGGCCACGCCGATGACGAACGGCACCGGGCGGTCCGGATTCTGCTGCGGCTCACCGAGGAACTCGGCGGTGGAGGCGTACAGGCGCTGACGGGCGGCCACCTGGAGGTGGATCAAGCGCGCCAGCGGCAGGTAGACCTCTTCGACCTCGAGCAGGTCCAGTTGCTCGCCGAGGCCGCGCAGCCCGACGACTTCGGATTCGGACAGTTTCAGCGGCGTCGACATCCGAAGCGCACGCCATTGCGGACGGTCGAATTCCACATAGGGACTCGGCTCGCTCAGCCTCGCCATGGCGGTAAGTGTGACAGGTAGCGTTGGTCGGCATGGAGCCAGCGGCCCTGATTCGTGAGTATCTGATGCTCGGATTGCGGTTCGACCGCATCGAAGAGGGTTACGTCGACTCCTTCACCGGTGATCCCGCCCTGCGTCGCGCCGTCGCCGACGAGGCACCTCCCGAACCCGCCGACCTGGCGCGTCAGGCCCGCCGCCTGCTCGCGGCGCTGCCGGAGGTGCCCCGCGACGGCGGATTCACCGATGTGAGGGCCGCGTACGTCGCCGCGCATCTGCGGGCGCTGGACTGCGCCGGCCGCAAGTTCGCCGGCGAGGACGTCGGGTTCGTCGACGAGGTCCGGGAATACTTCGACGTCACGATCGCCAAGGGCGACCAGGACCGCTACCGCGAGGCGCACCGCCGGCTCGACGCCCTCCTTCCGGGCGCCGGTGCGCTGTCGGAGCGGATGGAGTCCGACCGGGTCGCCGACGAGATCCCGCCGCAGCGACTGGCCGCGTGCATCGAGGCGTTCTCCAGCGCCCTTCGGGACCGGGTCCGCGCCGAATACCCGCTGCCGGACCGCGAGACCATCACCTACGAGATCGTCACCGACAAGCCCTGGTCGGGTTTCAACTACTACGAAGGTGACTACACCTCGACCGTGGCCGTCAACGCCGACCTCAAGCAGCAGATGTCCAACCTGCCCCGGCTGGTCGCCCACGAGTCGTATCCCGGGCATCACACCGAGCACTGCCGCAAGGAAGAACGGTTGGTGGCCGGTCAAGATCAGCAGGAACACACCATCTTCCTGGTCAACACCCCGCAGTGCCTGATGGCCGAGGGGCTGGCCGACCTGGCGCTGCACGCCGCCATCGGCCCGGGCTGGGGGAGTTGGGCGCAGGAGATCTACGCCGACCTTGGCCTGCGATTCGACGGTGCGCACGCCCAGGCGGTGTCGGCGGCGCGCGCGACACTGGCCGATGTGCGCCAGGACGCCGCGCTGATGCTGCACGACGAGCACCGCGACGTCGACGACGTCGTCAGGTTCCTCCGACGCTGGCTGCTGGTCGACGACGCGCGGGCGCGTCAGATGCTGCGGTTCCTGGGGTCACCGCTGTGGCGGGCGTACACCAGCACCTACGTCGAGGGTCACCGGCTGCTGCGGGGCTGGCTGGACGACCGGCCGGCCACCGAGACGCTGACGCACCGGTTCGGCCGGCTGCTGGACGAGCCGCTCATCCCGTCGACGCTGTGGGCGGCCTGACGCCACCAGTTTGGCCGTGACTGGCCGCGGATTAGGCTGGCTGCCATGACCCTGGATTCCCCGGCCTCCGTGACCGCCTCCGATTCGGGCCTAGGCGCCGAATACGCCGAGACCGCGAGCGCCGCCTACCGGGCCGCGTTGCAGGTCATCGAGTCCGTCGAACCGCGGATCGCCGCGGCGACCCGCAAAGAGCTTGCAGACCAACGGGATTCGCTGAAGCTCATCGCCAGCGAGAACTACGCCTCGCCGGCCGTGCTGCTCACCATGGGCACCTGGTTGTCCGACAAGTATGCCGAGGGCACCGTCGGGCACCGGTTCTACGCCGCCTGCCAGAACGTCGACACCGTCGAGGCGCTGGCCGCCGAGCACGCCCGCGAACTGTTCGGCGCCCCGTACGCCTACGCCCAGCCGCACTCGGGAATCGACGCCAACCTGGTGGCCTACTGGGCCATCCTGGCCACCCGCATAGAGGGCCCTGAGCTTCGGGCGCTCGATGCCAAGCACGTCAACGACCTGTCCGAGGCCGACTGGGAGAAGCTGCGGGCCAAGCTGGGCAACCAGCGTCTGATGGGGATGTCGCTGGACACCGGCGGGCACCTGACACACGGCTTCCGGCCCAACATCTCCGGCAAGATGTTCCACCAGCGCAGCTACGGAACCGACCGCCAGACCGGTCTGATCGACTACGACGCCGTGGCCGCCGCGGCGCGCGAGTTCAAGCCGTTGGTCCTGGTCGCGGGTTACTCGGCGTATCCACGGCGGGTGAATTTCGCCAAGATGCGCGAGATCGCCGACGAGGTCGGCGCCACCCTGATGGTCGATATGGCGCACTTCGCCGGCCTGGTCGCGGGCAAAGTGTTCACCGGCGACGAGGATCCGGTGCCGCACGCACACGTCACCACCACGACCACCCACAAGTCGCTCCGCGGGCCACGCGGCGGCCTGGTACTGGCCACCGAGGAGTTCGCGCCCGCGGTCGACAAGGGCTGCCCGATGGTGCTCGGCGGTCCGCTGTCGCACGTGATGGCCGCCAAGGCCGTCGCGCTGGCCGAGGCGCGCCGGCCCGCATTCCGGTCGTATGCGCAGGCCATCGCCGACAACGCGCACGCGCTGGCCGACGGCTTCCTCCGGCGGGGCGGCACGCTGGTGACCGGCGGCACCGACAACCACCTGGTGCTGCTGGACGTGACGTCGTTCGGGCTGACCGGCCGGCAGGCCGAGTCGGCGCTGCTGGACGCCGGCGTCGTCACCAACCGCAACGCGATCCCCGCCGATCCCAACGGCGCCTGGTACACCAGCGGCGTCCGGCTGGGCACGCCGGCGCTGACCACCCGCGGCTTCGGCGCCGACGAATTCGACCGGGTGGCCGAGCTGATCGTCGAGGTCCTGGCCAACACGGAGCCGGAGGGGTCGTCCAAAGCCAAGTACGTGCTGGCCGACGGTGTCGCCGACCGAGTGCGTAGCGCATCGGCCGAGCTGCTGGCCGCCAACCCGCTGTACCCGGGCCTGACGCTCTGACCTGGCCCGCGACGCAGACGTTCGGGCGGGTTCTACTCGCAAAAAATCGCCGAGACGTGCGTCTCGGCGAATGGGGCGGGACTTAGGTCACCGATTCGGCAACACCGTGATCACAGATTTCAAGGAAAATGTGAACTCGGGTTACAGTTATCTGCATGGCTGAGTTTCCCGTCGCGAACACACTGACCATCGAGCTGGAGCCGGTGGTCGCCGAGAACCTGCAGCGCCACCTGGACACCGCCCAGGAATGGTTCGCTCACGACTTCGTGCCCTTCGACCAGGGTGAGAACTTCGCCTTCCTCGGGGGCAAGGACTGGGAGCCCGGCCAGCAGACGCTGCCCCAGACGGTCGTCGACGCGCTGGAAATCCTGCTGATCACCAAGGACAACCTGGCCGGCTACCACCGTGAGCTGGTCGAGCACTTCATCCTGGAATGGAAGTGGGGCCGCTTCCTGGGCCGCTGGACCGCCGAGGAGCACCTGCACGCGATCGCGCTGCGCAACTACCTAGTGGTCACCCGCAACTTCGATCCGGTCGCCAACGAGGACGTCCGGGTCGACCACGTCCAGAACAAGGGCTACCGGGCCAACGAGTTCACCCAGATCGAGACCCTGGTGTTCATGGCGTTCTTCGAACGCGCCCACGCGGTGTTCTGCCGGCGGCTGGCCGAGCGGATCGACGAGCCCGTGCTCAAGGGGCTGGTCGAGCGCATCGCGGCCGACGAGGAGCGCCACGAGCTGTTCTTCTCCAACCTGGTGCGGTGGTGCCTCGGTTACGACGAGGAGGCGACCGTGGGCGCCGTGGCGCGCCGCGCGGCGGCGCTGCAACCCATCGGGGCCGATATCAACGCCTACCAGGCCAAGGTTGTCAACGTCGCCGAGGCCGGCATCTTCGGCCCCGAGCAACTGCGCGAGGTGGTCTCCGAGGAGATCACCGCCCTGGGCCTCGACGGCCGCGCCGAGATCCGCAAGTTCATCTGCGCGTAACGCCGCCGTTTCACCCTGCTCTGACCCGCCGCCGCTTTGGCGGAATTCTGCGCGGCGCGCCTGGCACGCACGAATGGTGTTGCGGGAGTAGCGTCGTACGCGATGGCTAGCGACATGCTCTGCTGTCCGGGCGGTATCTCCCGTAGTGCCTACGGCAGGACCGGCCCCGGTCCTGATGCCGCTGCGCCCGCCGAACATTCCTTCGCGGGGCCGCGTGGGTCGAGGAGCGCCACGTGACTGATTCGCCGTCGGCTTCCCGGGACGGGGCAACCGAAGAGATTCGGACGTATGTGCTGGACACATCGGTTCTGTTGTCCGACCCGTGGGCGTGCACCCGGTTCGCCGAGCACCAAGTCGTCGTCCCCCTGGTCGTGATCAGCGAGTTGGAGGCCAAACGCCACCATCACGAACTCGGCTGGTTCGCCCGCGAGGCGTTGCGCAATTTCGATGATCTGCGACTCGAGCACGGACGGCTGGATCAGCCGATTCCGGTTGGGACACAGGGCGGTACGTTGCATGTCGAACTCAACCACAGCGACCCGACCATATTGCCGGCGGGGTTCCGCACCGAGACCAATGACGCGCGGATCCTGACGTGCGCGGCCAACCTTGCCGCCGAAGGCAAACGAGTCACGTTGGTGAGCAAGGACATTCCGCTGCGCGTCAAGGCGGGCGCAGTCGGTCTGACCGCCGACGAGTACCATGCGCAGGACGTCGTGACCTCGGGCTGGACCGGAATGGCCGAGCTCGACGTGTCCGCCGAGGTGATCGACACCATGTTCGCCGACGGCGAGATCGATCTCGAAGCGGCACGAGATATGCCGTGCCACACCGGTATTCGGCTTCTCGGCGGCAGTTCGCACGCATTGGGTCGGGTGAACGCGGAGAAGCGGGTGCAGCTGGTGCGTGGTGATCGCGAAGTGTTCGGCCTCCGGGGAAGGTCCGCCGAGCAGCGCGTCGCCCTCGACCTGCTGCTCGACGAGTCGGTGGGCATCGTCTCGCTGGGCGGCAAGGCCGGCACCGGCAAGTCGGCGCTGGCGTTGTGCGCCGGCCTGGAGGCAGTGCTGGAGCGCCGCACGCAGCGCAAGGTCGTGGTGTTTCGTCCGCTGTACGCCGTGGGCGGACAGGAACTCGGCTACCTGCCCGGCAGCGAGAGCGACAAGATGGGCCCGTGGGCGCAGGCGGTCTTCGACACGCTCGAGGGTCTGGCCAGTCCCGCGGTGCTCGACGAGGTCCTCTCCCGCGGCATGCTGGAGGTGTTGCCGCTGACCCACATCCGCGGTCGCTCGCTGCACGACTCGTTCGTCATCGTCGACGAGGCGCAGTCGCTCGAACGCAACGTGCTGCTGACCGTGCTGTCCCGGCTGGGCGCCGGGTCCCGGGTGGTGCTCACCCATGACGTCGCCCAGCGTGACAACCTGCGGGTGGGCCGCCACGACGGTGTGGCCGCGGTGATCGAGAAGCTCAAGGGGCATCCGCTGTTCGCCCACATCACGCTGATGCGCAGCGAACGTTCACCCATCGCGGCCCTGGTCACCGAGATGCTCGAGGAGATCAGCCCCGGCGCCCTGCCCTGAGTGGTGCGCCTGACCCCGCCGGCCGAACGGTAGGCTGCCAGGGTGTATTTCCGGTTCGCCGCCTTGCTCATGGCGGTCTTGGTGCTCGGTGGATGCACCGGTCAGGCGCAGCGGACCAGTGCCGCCGACGTCGACTGCGCGGTGGTCAAGTGCGTCGCACTGACCTTCGACGACGGGCCCGGACCTTACACCGACCGGTTGCTGAGGATCCTGACGGACAACAACGCCGGGGCGACCTTCTTCCTGATCGGCAACAAGGTGGCGGCCAATCCCGACGGCGCCCGCCGGATCGCCGATGCGGGCATGGAGATCGGCAGCCACACCTGGGAGCACCCCGACATGACGGGGATTCCGCCGCAGGACATTCCCGGTCAGCTGTCGAAGGGCAGTGACGCGATCGAGTCGGCGACGGGGCGGCGGCCCGTGCTTTTGCGGACCGCCGGCGGGCTGATCAACGACAACGTGCTGGCCGAGGCCAAGAAACAGGGTCTGGCCGACATCAACTGGGACGTCATCCCGTTCGACTGGGCCAACGACTCCGACATCGCGGCCACCCGCTACATGCTGATGAGCCAGATCAGGCCGAATTCGGTGGTGCTGCTGCACGACGTGTACTCGTCGACGGTGGATCTGGTCTACCAGTTCATCCCGGTGCTGAAGGCCAACGGTTACCACCTCGTCACGGTCAGCCGACTGCTCGGCCACCGCGAGCCCGGCAGCAGCTACGGCAGCCGGGACAACGGGCCGCCGGCCAACGTGCTGCACGACATCCCGGCCGATCAGATCCCGTCGCTGCCCGCCACCCCGTCCCCGGCGCCGATGCCGAACTTCCCGATCACCGACATCCCGGGGGCCAACTCGGGCGGCCCGAACAACGGTGTCTGAGGCTACTTCTGGGTGGGCGCCAGGCGCCCTTCACGGCGAGCCCGCGCGAAATTCAGCATGACCCGGTCGAGCAGCTGGTCGAACTTCTCGCCGGTGTCGGCCAGTCGAGCCTGACCGCTATGCCGCAGGTAGGCCTCGAGGCGCCGCTCGATGGGCCAATCGAGGTAGCGGGTGCCGGCGAACTCGGAGCCCAGGAAGGCCAGCGCGCAGTCGTCGAGGCCAAGACCATGGCCCGCTGCAGGGGTCATCGTGCCCTCCGTTTCGGTGATGAAAATCATACTGCCAGTTTGCAGGCCGGGTCAGAAGGTGCCGAAAGTCCTCAATCAACGCCGATGGTCATGCCATCGACATGTCGACACAGCGCCACACGCTTTGGATCCTGCCGCTGGACACCGGCGCGATGCGCGACGACACACCGCACCGGTAGCCGCGGTCGGCTCGCCGGTACCGGGGACCGGAGGGCCCGGATCCTCTACGCTGTGCGGTCATGAGGACCCCGTTGAAGGCAATGATCGTCGGCGCACTCGCCGGCGTGGGTGTGGCCGGTGGTGTCGCCGTCCCCGCGGTCGCCGGTGCCGACCAGATCGGCTACATCGTCAACGTGACGATGCGGCCGACCTACCACTTCGCCAATGCCCAGGCCGCCCTGGATTACGGCTACGGGCTGTGCGACAAGATCAACGCCAAGACCAGCTACGCCGACCTGGCGCGACAGATCAAGACCGACTTCAACACCGACGACGAGTTCACGGTTTCGTACCTGCTCAGCCAGGCCGCACAGGAGTTGTGCCCGGCGCAGACCTGGCAGCTGCGCCAGTCGGCCGCCGGCTACCGCCCGTCCTGAGACCGGTCCACCGGTCCCGTTCAGTCTCCGTCGCGCACCTTGGCCATTGCGAGCACGTCGAGCCGCTGGTCGAGTTCCGCTTCGGACAATTTGTCGCCGATGAGGCCCCGGTCGATCACCGTCTGACGGATGGTCTTCTTCTCGGCAAGAGCCTGCTTGGCGACCTTCGCCGCTTCCTCGTAGCCGATCGCGGAGTTCAGCGGTGTGACGATCGACGGCGACGACTCGGCCAGCGTCCGCAGCCGTACCTCGTCGGCCACCAGACCGTCGATGCACTTGGCGGCGAACAACTTCGACACGTTGGCCAGCAGCGTGAAGGACTCCAGCACGTTGCGGGCCATCATCGGGATGTACACGTTGAGCTCGAAGGCGCCGGACAGGCCGCCGACGGTGACGGCGGCGTCGTTGCCGATCACCTGCGCGGCCACCTGCGTAACCGCCTCCGGGATAACGGGATTGACCTTGCCCGGCATGATCGAGCTGCCCGGCTGCAGATCGGGCAGGTGCAACTCGCCCAGGCCGGTCAGCGGACCCGAGCCCATCCAGCGGATGTCGTTGGCGATCTTCGTCAGTGAGACCGCGATGGTTTTCAGCGCACCGGAGGCCTCGACCAGACCGTCGCGGGCGGCCTGCGCCTCGAAGGAGTCGACGGCGGGACGCAGTTCGGCGATTCCGGTCTGGGCCTTGAGCACCTCGACCACCTTGGGACCGAAGCCGTCCGGGGCGTTCAGGCCGGTGCCGACGGCGGTGCCGCCGATGGCCAGCTCGCCGAGGCGGGGAAGTGACCCCCGCACTCTCTCTATGCCGGCCTCGACCTGGCGTGCGTAACCGCCGAACTCCTGGCCGAGGGTCACCGGAACCGCGTCCATCAGATGGGTGCGGCCGGACTTGACCACCGTCCGCCACTGCCGGGCCTTGCCCGCCAGCGACGCGTGCAGCACCTCGAGCGCCGGGACCAGTTGGCGCACGGCGGCTTCGGTGGCCGCGATGTGCGTCGCGGTGGGGAACGTGTCGTTCGACGACTGCGACATGTTGACGTCGTCATTCGGATGCACAGTGGTGCCCGATTGTGCGCAGATCGAGGCGATCACCTCGTTGGCGTTCATGTTCGAGCTGGTGCCCGAACCCGTCTGGAACACGTCGATCGGGAACTGGTCGTCATGCTTGCCGTCGGCGATCTCGGCCGCGGCGGCGATGATCGCGTCGGCCTTCTCCGGGGCCAGCAGGCCGAGGTCCTTGTTCACCTGCGCGCAGGCGCCCTTGAGCAGCCCGAGCGCGCGGATCTGGGTGCGTTCCAGGCCGCGGTGGCTGATCGGGAAGTTCTCGACCGCACGCTGCGTCTGCGCCCGCCAGAGGGCGTTGATCGGCACCCGGACCTCGCCCATGGTGTCGTGCTCGATGCGGTATCCAGCCTCGTTGCTGCTCATGGTTGTTGAAGCCCTTCGGATTTCGTGGAGTGGAGGGTGGTCAGGGGAGGGGATATGCGGCGGTCTTGTCCCCGGTGAAGTTCACCGCGGAGTATTCGTTGAGTTTCGAGAGCCGGTGGTAGGCGTCGATCATCCGGACGGTGCCGGACTTCGACCGCATCACGATCGACTGCGTGGTGCAGCCACCGCCGAAGAACCGCACACCCTTGAGCAGGTCACCGTCGGTGACGCCGGTGGCGCAGAAGAAGACGTTCTCACCGGACACCAGGTCTTCGGTGGTCAGCACCCGGCTCAGGTCGTGGCCGCGGTCGAGGGCCTTCTGACGCTCCGCGTCGTCGGTGGGCGCCAGGGTCGCCTGGATCGCCCCGCCCATGCAGCGGATGGCCGCAGCGGTGATGATGCCCTCGGGGGTGCCGCCGATGCCGGCCAACAGGTCGGTGCCCGAGTCGGGCCGGCAAGCCGAGATGGCGCCGGCGACGTCGCCGTCGGAGATCAGCCGGATCCGGGCACCGGCCTCGCGCACCTCGGCCATGAGTTGAGTGTGTCGGGGCCGGTCCAGGATGCACACGGTGATGTCGGAGACCGAGGCCTTGCGGACCTTTGCGATGCGCTGGATGTTGGCCGCGATCGGGGAGGTGATGTCGATGAAGTCGGCGACGTCGGGCCCGCCGGCGATCTTGTTCATGTAGAACACCGCCGACGGGTCGAACATCGCGCCGCGCTCGGCCACCGCGAGCACCGAGATGGCGTTCGGCATGCCCTTGCTCATCAGCGTGGTGCCGTCGACGGGGTCGACGGCGAAGTCGCAGTCGGGGCCGTCGCCGTTGCCCACCTCCTCGCCGTTGTAGAGCATCGGGGCGTTGTCCTTCTCGCCCTCGCCGATGACGACGACGCCGCGCATCGACACCGAGTTGACCAGCTCGCGCATCGCGTCGACGGCCGCCCCGTCGCCGCCCTCCTTGTCGCCCCGGCCGACCCAGCGGCCGGCGGCCATCGCGCCCGCTTCGGTGACCCGGACCAGTTCGAGGGCGAGGTTGCGGTCGGGGGCCTCGCGGCGCTTGGGTGCGGCGGCTTCGCTCATGGAACGTGATTGTCCCAGAGGCGGGTCGCGTGGCGGCGGCTGGGATACTGGTGCGGTGAGCACCCAACCCCTGCCGGCGCCCAGACCCCCGAAGAATCGGTTGCTGCAGGACGGCCGGGACATGTTGTGGTCGATGGGCCCGCTGGTGCTGGCCTGCCTGGTGCTCGCCGGACTGGTCGGCATGTGCTCCGTCCAGGGCCGCGGCCCGACCACCGGCCCGGTGCCGCACTACGACGCGGCGGCGGCGCTGAAAGCCGACGCGCAGGCCCTGGGCTTCCCGATCCGGATCCCGGCACTGCCGGCGGGGTGGCAACCGAACTCCGGGGCCCGTGACGGCATCGAGGCCGGGCGTACCGACCCCGCCACCGGTCAGCAGGTCCGGGCCAAGGTCTCCACGGTCGGCTACATCACCCCGTCGGGCAAGTACCTGAGCCTGACGCAGAGCAACGCCGACGAGGACAAGTTGGTCGCCTTCATCCACCCGGATGTCTATCCCGAGGGCGCCGAGGACGTCGGCGGCGTGCGTTGGGTCGTCTACGGGGATTCGGGGGGCGATGCCGCCCAGGAACCGGTGTGGACGACCCGGCTCGGCGGGGCCGACGGCACCCAGATCGCCCTGACCGGAGCGGCGGGCGACGCGGACTTCCGCACTCTGGCGGCCGCGGTCAAGAACGCGACGCCCCTTCCGGCCGCACGAACGTAGTCTGACGGCATGTCCCACGCGCCACGAGCGGATCTGACCGGATGGACCTGCGCACCGTTCAGCGGCGGTGGCTACACCCACGACGTGTACCGGCGCGGCAGCGGGCCCGGAGTGGTGCTGATACCGGAGATGCCGGGGCTGACGCCGGAGGTGCTGGCGCTGGGAAACCACCTGGTCGACAACGGATTCACCGTGGCGTCGCCGTCGCTGTACGGCACACCCGGGGCGGCGGCGCAACGTCCCGGCATGGTCCCCGTCCTGCTCCGCGGCTGCGTCGCAAAGGAATTCGCGGCCTTCGCCACCAACAAGAAGCGCCCGGTGTCCTATTTTCTGCGGGCCCTGGCGCGCGACCTCAACGGGTCGACACCCGGCAAGGGCGTCGGCGTCATCGGTCAGTGCTGGTCGGGTGGTTTCGCGCTGGCGGCCGCGGTCGACGATGCCGTGCTGGCGCCCGTGCTGTCCCAGCCGTCGCTGCCGCTCCCGCTTACCGCGGCCCGGCGCCGCGATCCCGGGGTGTCCGAAGACGAGCTGAAGGTGGTGCAGCGGCGCGCGGCCGAGGACGGCCTGTGCGCGCTCGGGTTGCGGTTCTCCGAGGATCGGATGTGTCCCGCCGAGCGGTTCGACAACCTTCGCGAGCGGCTGGGGGAGGCCTTCGAGGTCATCGAACTCGATTCGCGGCCGGGCAATCCGGACGGATACGGCCGGGCCGCGCACTCGGCGCTGACGCTGGAGGTCCGCGACGTCGAAGGGCAGCAGGCTCATCAGGCCCGCGCGCGGGTGGTGAAGTTCCTTCGGGAGCGGTTGGTGGGCTAGTCGCCGGCGGCCGTTTTCTCCTGCGCACCCGCCCCTTGTGCGGCGTTGTTTTGTGCGGTGTTGTCGACCGGACGCGCCGGCGGGCCCGCTTCCTCGGTCACCGCCGTCGGTTTGACCCGCTGCCAGGGCCAGCGCCACTTGGGCTTTTCCTCTTCGCCGTCGTGTGGCAGCAGCGTCTCCAGCGGGGCGTCCTTGTAGACCACCAGGTACACGCTGATCGTGGTGACGATGACGATCATCAACACCGGCCCCAGCACGATGCCCCAGAAGCCGAACATGCCCAACCCGGCGAACACCGACAGCAGCATCAGTGCGGGGTTGAGGTGCGCGCTGCGCGGCACCAGGAACGGCCGCAGCACATTGTCGATGCTCGTGACCACGATGATGTGGAACAGCACCACAAACACGCCACCGATGACGTTGCCGAACAACGCCATTCCGATGCCGAGCGGGATGGTGACGATGCCGCCGCCCAGCGGGATGAACGAGAGCGCGGTCAGGAAGATGACGAACATGAAGAAGCCGTCGTGGATTCCGGCGATGTAGATCGAGATCGCCCCGGCCACACCCTGGCACGCCGCGATGATGAACTGACCGCGCACCGTGGCCGTCACCATGGCGCCGATCTTCGCGAGGTAGATGTCGGAAACCTGCTGCCCCAACGGGTTCAGGTCGCGGAAGAGCGTGACCACTTTCGGGCCGTTCACCACGAGCGCCAGGAACACGTACAGGAAGATGATGCCCGAGGTCAGGATCCCGGCCAGGCTGCCGACCGAGTCGCGGACGAAATGCAGCGTGAACTCACCGACGTTCTGGCCGACCCTGGCGATCGTGGTTCGCACCGCCTCGGTGGTCAGGTTGATGTGCATGAACGGTACGCGGGCGAGCATCTCGTTGACCGACGCCAGCAGGCGCTGCCCCAGCGCCGTCAGGTCGTTGTGCGACACCCAGTGACTGATGCCGGAGACCATCTGCCCGATCTGCAGAACCGCCAGGAAGATCACGCCGGACAGGGGTATCCCCACGACCAGGATGGCGGCCAGCAAGGTCAGGGTTGCCGACAGCCCCACGTTGAGTCTGGTGCGCAACCGGTTGTACACCGGCCTGAACAGGTAGGCGATCACGGCCGCGACGGCCATCAGGACCAGGTACCGGCGCAGGAAGTACGCGCCGAACAGCAGACCGATGACCGTCAGGACCGCCAGTGCCCGCTTCTGGGTCTGCGTGAATTCGTCCAGCATCGCTCTGGAATCCTACGGGCGGAGCGGCCTCGTCCGCAGGATTCAGGCGGAGGTGTTGTCCGGGCTGGGGTCGCCCCACTTGGCGGCCACCGCTCCCCACGGATCGGCGTAGGGCTTGTCGTGGTGGTAGTAGGGCGCGCGGCGCTTGAGGATCTCCCTGCTCAGCGGCGCGGCCAGCCGTAGGAGCGGACGCAGTGGACCGACCTTGTCGGCGGTCTCGACCAGCAGGTCGGGCCACGAATAACGTTGGAAATCAAGAAGTTTCTGCGAGTGTGCGGTGTCCATCCAATCGGTGGACATCCACGCGGTGTCGCTGTTCGGGTCGCCCTTCAAACCGATCGGTAGACCGCCGACGAGACCCATCGCGCCCGCCATGCCCGGCGCGATATCGCCCTGCCGCAACCGGTGTGAATCGTCACCGCCGATCAGCAGCGTCTGCCCGACCACTGTGTCTGTTTCGGAACTGGCCGCCGCGACGAACGCGCGGGCCACGTCGCGCACGTCGACCGTGGTGATCCGGTTGTCGATGGGCAGCAGGCCCTCGAAGTAGATGTTGTCGGCGTTCATCAGGCCGATCATGTCGACGGTCAGCACACCGCCGAGGCGCAGAATCACCCAGTCCAGTTCGGCGGCCCGGACCAAGGCCTCCGCTTCCACCTTGTGGGCACCGTACAGGTCGGTCGGGTGCACCGGGGTGTCGGCGGTCAGCACATCGCTGATCTTGTACGGGTTGCGGGCGCCGTAGACGGCGATGCTGGACGCCTGGACGAACCGCGGCGGTTTGGGTAGTTTCTCGGCCGCGCGCAGCAGGTTGGCGGTGGCATCGACGTTGACCTTGCGGGCCAGTCCGCGGTGCGCGAAGCACAACGGCGGAATGATGGCCGCCAGGTGGATGATCGCGGTCGGGTTGACCTCCGTCAGCAGGGCCTCGACGGCGGCCGGATCGGTCAGGTCGGCGTAGCGGACCGTCACGCCCCGGGGCAGCTTGGTGGCCTTCTTGCGGTTCGCGGGGACGTCGAGGTCGGTGGCGAACACCGCGATGCCGTCGTCGACCAGCTGTCTGACGGTCGCCGAGCCCACCAGGCCGAAAGCTCCCGTGACCAGAATCGTCATGCGTCGTCCCTCCCAAGATCGAACACGTGCAGGCATCATCGCCTACCGGCGCGCCACACCGGTTGCCAGGTCGTCACGCGAGGGCGGGTCAGGTGTCTACCAGTACTGCGCTTTGCAGCCGGCTGCTAGGTTGTGGCAGTGGTTGCCGCTCTTGCAGCCGTTGCACGAGCACCTGCATTCGTGGTCGCCGCGGTCCTTGTTGGCCATGGCGGAAGCACATCACAATTCCGGTCCCGATGTGGTGAGACGGCGCAGACGTCGCTCCGTCCTACCCCTTGACACACCGAAATCCGATATGGCTCATGCCGGTGTCCACCATCTGCGGGCGGCGCGCCGCGGGTCGGTAGCGCATGCAGTAACTGTCTGCGCACAGGAACGAGCCGCCCTTGATCACGCGGCGGGGGATGGCGAACTGCGGCTGGTTCGGGTCGTAACTGTCCGCCGCACAGCAGGATCCGATCGCGCGATCGTCGGAGTACCAGTCGGTGGTCCATTCCCAGACATTGCCGGCCATGTCGAACAGACCGTATCCGTTGGGCGGGAAGCTGCCGACCGGCGTGGTGCTGCCGTAGCCGGTGTCGGGCAGGTAGGGGAATTCGCCGTGCCAGTAGTTGGCCAGCTTCTGGCCGGGCTGTTCGGGTTCCTCGCCCCAGGTGTAGGTGGTGTGCGGCAGCCCGCCGCGGGCAGCCACCTCCCACTGCGACTCCGTGGGCAGGGCCAGGCCGGCCCAGTCGGCGTAGGCCTGAGCGTCTTCGAAGGCGACGTGGACGACGGGATGCTGTTCGCGTCCCGTCAGTCCGGATCGTGGCCCGCGCGGGTGATTCCAGCAGGCCCCCGGCGTCCACGTCCACCACTGGCTGAGGTGGCGTAGGTCGACGGGGCCGGGGGTGCGCTGGAAGACCATCGAGCCGGGTTGCAGGTTCTCGGGCGGCGCGCCCGGGAAGTCGTCCGGGTTGAGCTCACGCTCGGCGACGGTGACATAGCTCGTGACAGCGACGAATTCGGCGAACTGCGCGTTGGTCACCTGATGCGTCGCGATCCAGAACTCCTCGACGCTCACCTCGTGCGCGGGGGCCTCTTCGGGGTAGTGGGCGTCGGAGCCCACCATCGCTGTCTGTGCGGGAATCCGCGCCCAGCCGTCGCCGAGATCGACGGTTTCGTCTGCGTCGGGCCTCGCGCTCGCGGAACCACGTCGCTCGCTGAACCCGACGTTCCGGCGGCTTCCACTCGCACTTTCACGCCCGTACGTGCGTTTCGGCGGAGGATGATCAGGCAAAGACCTGCGTCCAATCATTCTTGATGCTGGTCACGGTCCAGCCGCGGGCCCCGGCTTCCTCGAGTGACTTCTCAGCGCCCGCAACGTAATCGAACTCGCGGTCGGCGTCGTCGTGCCGCACCAGCAGCCCCAGCGAGGGGCCGGGCCCGGAGGTGGCGTACTCCAGCATCGCGATGTCGCCGTTGGAGTTGCCGGCGGCGAAGATAGGCCGCCGCCCGGTGCGTCCCCAGATCCGCACCGCTTTGACCGGGCCGTCGTTGAGGAACTCCGGCGTCGAGGTCGTCACCAGATTGCCATCGCGGAAGTCCAGGCCGACCGAACTGCCGATCACCCGCTCCGGCGGGATGCCGTACATCTCGGTGGTGACCGGCCGCATGAAATCCCGCCCGCCGCCGGAGGCGATGTAGTTGGTGAACCCGTTGTCCTCAAGGTAGCGCAGCAGATCCACCATCGGCGCGTACCCGCACGCGGTGTACGGCCGGTTCAGGGTCGGGTGCGTGGCGCCGGCGAAGAACTCCCGCACCTTCTGCGCGTGCTCTTCGACGCTGAAGCCCTGGTATGCCGAAAAGACGGCGCCGGCAAGGGCTTTGATTGCCGAGTCGTCACCGTCGTAGTGCTTGGTGACGGCATCGCCGAACCATCCCAGGTTTCCGGCCGCCGCCGCCGCGTAGGGCGGGTTGTCGGCCAGCCCCGGATCGGCGGCGGCCCGTTCGGCAAGCCGGCGCACCAGGAAGTCGAGCTGGACGTAGGCCGGCTTCTCCACCCACAGTGTGCCGTCGTTGTCGAAGACCGCCACCCGGTCGGCGGGGGCGACGTCCCGGACGGCGCGGCCGACGAAGTCGACCACCGCCGACTTCGCCGGCCCGTCGTTCCAGGTGTGGAGTTCGCCCACGCTCAGCCGCCACTTGTGGAGCCGAGAAACCTCTCCAACTCCTCGACCGCCTCATTGATCGTGAACGACGCCGGTTCCTGCCGTGGCGGGAACTCCTTGAAGGTGTCCAAGAAGCGCTTGACGAGGGCGGTGGCATAGAACATCAGGAAGATACGATCGATCATCCAGTCCCAGTAGGTGTTCGACGTGATGTCGGCACGCTCGAACGGGTCGGTGCGCAGGTTGAACAGCTTCGGCGCGCGCAGCCGGGTGAAGGGTTCGAACCACACCTGCAGCGTGCCGGGGCAGCGCTGCTCCATGAAGACGACCTTCCAGTGGCCGAAGCGGATTCCCAGCACGTCGCCGTCGTCGGAGAAGTAGATCAACCCGGGCCGAGGGCCCTCGTCCTCCGCGCCGGTGAGGTAGGGCAGCAGGTTGTATCCGTCGATATGGACCTTGTACGTCGTGTCGCCGATCGTGTGACCGGCCTTGAGTTTGTCGACGATGCCGTCGTCGCCGGCGGCGGCGAGAAAGGTGGGCAGCCAGTCATGGTGTTGCACAATCTCGTTGGAGACCGAATGCGGCTTGATCTTTCCCGGCCACCGGATCATCTCGGGTATCCGGAAGGCGCCCTCCCAGTTGGTGGCCTTCTCGCTGCGGAACGGGGTGGTGGCACCGTCCGGCCAGCTGTTGGCGTGTGGACCGTTGTCGGTGGAGTAGACGACGATGGTGTTCTCGGCGATACCCAACTCGTCGAGCAGGTCGAGCAGCGTCCCGACGTGACCGTCGTGGTCGATCATCGTGTCGTGGTAGGCCGACTGCCAGCGGCCGGCCTGGCCGCGACTCTCGGGCTTGGTGTGGGTGCGGAAGTGCATGTGCGTGGTGTTCATCCACACGAAGAACGGTGTGTCGGCCTCGTGCTGGCGTTTGATGAAATCGACACAGGCCGCGGTGGTTTCGTCGTCGATGGTCTCCATCCGCTTTTTGGTCAGCGGTCCGGTGTCCTCGATTCGCTGTTTGCCGACCGGGCCGTAGCGGTCGTCGACCTCGCCGGAGTCGGTGTCGGTGGCCCAGGAGTGGATCACTCCGCGCGGCAGCAGGGCCTTGTAGAGCAGGGGAGCCTCTTCGGGGGTGGGGTAGTCCTCGTGCTCGGGTTCCTCCTCGGCGTTGAGGTGGTACAGGTTGCCGAAGAACTCATCGAAGCCGTGAGCCGTCGGCAGGTGCTTGTTCAGATCGCCCAGGTGGTTCTTGCCGAACTGGCCGGTGGCGTATCCCAGCGGCTTGAGCAGCTCGGCGATGGTCGGGTCTTCCTTCTGCAGACCGACGTCGAAGCCGGGCATGCCGACCTTGCTCAGTCCGGTGCGGTAGACGCTCTGGCCGGTGATGAACGACGACCGGCCCGCGGTGCAGCTCTGTTCGCCGTAGCTGTCGGTGAAGAGCATGCCCTCCTCGGCGATCCGGTCGATGTTGGGCGTGGAGTAGCCCATCATGCCGCGGCTGTAGCAGCTCAGATTCCAGATTCCGATGTCATCGCCCCAGATGACAAGGATGTTCGGTTTGCCGGTCATGCCCGCTCCGTTCCTGGTGAGGTCGCGACCCTGAACGTTAGTCCTTGGCCCGGGAACTCGTGGAGCTTGTGCACGTCCTGGTCGACACTGCCTGCCCTCGTCACGTCGGTGGATTGAACAGATCCCTCAATCGACCGTAGGTGAGAATCGCGTCCATCGGAAGGGTCACGACGGCGGGATGCGGCCGGTTCCCCCGGGAACCACCGCGCTCGCTCAGGCTTTGGACAGGGCGTCGGTGTCGGGCTGCGTATTCGACTTGTGCGCGAGTTCCATGGTGTGGAACAGCTCGACGTAATAGGGCAGGCATTCGTCCATCGCCTGCGCGGTGGTGAACAGCGGCTCATAGCCGAGGTCACGCTTGGCCTTGGCCGTGGAGAAGTAGTTGTCGAGATAAAGCCGTTCCACCCCAGTGGGTTCCAGCGGCGGCTGCGGCAGTCCGAACTTGAAGTGCAGGCGCTGCCAGACGGACACCACCTTGTGCACCAGTGCGCCGGATATCCACAGCTTCGGCCAGGGCCGACCGCAGGCCTCGAGCACCGGCCGGGAGAACTCGAACATGTTGACCGGGTCGGCGTCGTTGATGAAGTACGCCTGACCGGGTGCGGTGCCGCCGGGAACCAGGTGCTCGGCGGCCAGGATGAAGCCGTGAATCAGGTTGTGCACGTAGGAGTTGTCGAGTTTGGCGTTCTTGTTTCCGATCAGCACGACCACCAGGCCGGACAGCACGTTCTCGAACACCTTGCGGAACATCGTCTGGTCGCCGCGCCCCCAGATGCCGCTGGGCCGGATCGAGCAGGTCAGCATTCCGTGTTCGCCGTTCTGGGCGAGCACGAACTTCTCTGCTGCGACCTTGGTCTCGGTGTACAGGTCGTTGAAACGTGTTGTATAGGGCAGCGTTTCGTCTCCGCCGGAGATCCGCTGGCCGCCCATCACGACGCTGTTGGATGCGGTGTAGACGAAACGCTTCACACCTTCCCGCTGGCCGATGTGCACCAGGTTCTTGGTGCCCTCGACGTTGACGGCGAAACTGCGTTTGCGGTACTCGTCGGTGACCGCCGCGCCGCCCATCAACTCGATCAGCGCCGCGGTGTGGAAGATCGTGTCGACCCGGTTGTCGCCCGTGCCGATCGCCCGTTCGACATCGGCGATGTCGGTGATGTCGCCGACCACGGTCTCCAGCCGTGGATGCTCCGCGTGCCGGGAGGGCACCCGGTCGAAGGACCGGACGAACAGGCCACGGTCCAGGAGCGTGGTGACCAGGTTGGCGCCGACGAAGCCGGAGCCCCCGGTCACCAGCACACGGCCGAGGTCGGTGGTCAGCGATGCGTCACCCATCGCCCGAGAATAGCTGAAACGTGTTCCTGTTTTCGAACAGCTCGGGGATCGCGCAGTCAGCCCGCGCCGTCGGCGTCGTCCTCGGCGGCCAGTGCGGCTTCGATTCGCAGCCGGGCTCCGGCCAACTGTTCCTCGCACCGTTTGGCCAGCTTTTCGCCGGTTTCCCAGAGTCGCAACGACGCGTCGAGGTCCAGTCCGCCCTGCTCGAGTGTCTGCACCACCTCGATCAGCGCGTCTCGGCACTCCTCATACCCAAGCTCACTAAGGTCTCTAGTACCGTCCGGCTCAGGCATCACTGGTTCCTCCACTGGTGGCCCGCACTGCGCCGTCGGCGACGCGGATGCGCAGTTCGGTCCCGGCCGGGGCCCCGGCTACCGACCGCAATATCTGCGACCCGGCCTGCACCACGGCATAACCCCTGGCCAGCGTCGCCGCCGGCCCCAGTGTGCCCAGCCGGGCCGACAGGTGGCCGACGCGCTCCGATTCGGCGTCGACCAGACGGGTGATCTCGCGCCGGCCCGCGGTGCGGGCGCGGGCGATCTCGTCGGAGCGCGCATCGAGCATGCGCTGCGGGTCGGCGAGCACGGGCCGGCTGCGCAATTGCGCGACGTGGTGCTCCTCGCGGGCGACCCAGTTGCGCAGAGCGCGCGCGCTACGCAACCGCAGATCGGCGACCAGGGCTTGCTCGGCGGTCGCGTCCGGCACGATCCGCTTGGCCGCATCGGTCGGCGTCGCGGCCCGCACATCGGCCACCAGATCCGACAGCGGGTTGTCCGGCTCGTGGCCCACCGCGCTCACCACCGGCGTCGTGCACGCCGAGATGGCCCGGCACAGGGTCTCGTCGGAGAACGGCAGCAGGTCCTCGACGCTGCCGCCGCCGCGGGCGATGACGATGACGTCGATCTCCGGGTCAAGGTCCAGTGCTACCAGAGCCTCCACGATCTGGGCCACTGCGGTCGGTCCCTGCACCGCCGTGTTGCGTACGGCGAAACGCACGGCCGGCCAGCGCGCCGCGGCCACCGTCGTCACGTCGCGTTCGGCGGCACTGGCCCGCCCGGTGATCAGACCGATGGTCGTCGGCAGGTACGGCAACGGGCGCTTGAGGCGCGGGTCGAACAGGCCCTCGGCGTGCAGCAGCTGACGCAGCCGTTCGATGCGCGCCAACAGCTCGCCCATACCCACCGCGCGAATCTCGGTGACCCGCAACGAGAATGAGCCGTTGCGGGTGTAGAACTGGGGTTTGCCGAGCATGATCACCTGGGTGCCCTCGCTCAGCGGCACCGGAGAGTCGGCGACCACGTCCCGCGGGCAGCTCACGGACAGCGACATGTCCGCCGCGGGGTCGCGCAGCACCATCCAGGCGGTGGACTGGCGGACCTTCAGCTCGGTCAACTGCCCCTCTACCCACACCGCCCCGAGCCGGTCGATGTACTTGGCGACGCGCGTGGCGACCGCTCGCACCGGCCAGGGATGCTCGGGGGACTTACCCTGCTCGGGTTCGGTCACTTCGCGGACGCGCGGGTGATCCTGTTGGCCAGCAGGGTCTGGAAGGGTGCGCGGGCCTTGCCGGCTTCCTCGTAGACCAGCAGCTCCTCGAGGTCGCTCACCGACAGTGACTGCAGCCGTGCCCGCACCTGCGCCAGTGTCAGGGCGTCGTAGTCGATCTCCACCGCGACGTCGGGCACGGTGGCGACCACGCCGCGCGGGGGCCTGGGTTCGTTCTGGGGGTGCTCGGCGTGCTCACCGGCTTCGGGGGTGGAGTACAGCGCGAAGCGGCCGTCGGTCCGGCGGGTCGCCTCGGCCACGGTGTCATCGGCGCGGTGGGCGGCCCCGTCGGCTGCGCCCTCCGCGGTGTCCTCGTCGAACGTCGCCCATTCGGGTTGCTCGTCCTTGGGTGGGAAGAAATTCTCCAGGGTGGAGTCGCCCTTGATCACCAGGTCGGCCACGTCCTGCTGCACCTTCATCACCAGCTGCGCCAGCTGGCTCGCGATGGTCATGGGATAGGTCAGGATGGTGTGCGGCAGCTTCATCGTCTCCTCGACGGCAATCGCCGCGACACCGACCAGCAGCCGGACCCCGTACGGTGCGTTAGACATGGCAGCCAGAGTACTTCCGGCTCGCGAAGTGGCTTCGCGCAGTCGTGGGTAAGTACCCTGGGCACCATGCCGCCAACGGTCAACATGGGCATTCCCGGTGCCTCGCAGTCAGCCGGAGTCGCCGCCGTAGCCGGCGCCGACGGCAAGCGGGTGCTGCTTGCCGAACCACGGGGCTACTGCGCCGGGGTGGATCGGGCCGTGGAAACCGTCGAACGCGCCCTGGAGAAGCACGGCGCGCCCGTGTACGTGCGCCACGAGATCGTGCACAACCGGCATGTCGTCGAAACGCTGGCCAAGGCCGGCGCGATTTTCGTTGCCGAGACCGATGAGGTGCCCGAGGGCGCAATCGTGGTGTTTTCCGCGCATGGCGTGGCTCCGACCGTCCACGAGACCGCCGCCCGGCGCAGCCTCAAGGTGATCGACGCCACCTGCCCACTGGTCACCAAGGTGCACAACGAGGCGAAGCGATTCGCCCGCGACGACTACGACATCCTGCTGATCGGCCACGAGGGCCATGAGGAAGTGGTCGGCACCGCCGGTGAGGCACCCGACCACGTGCAACTGGTCGACGGCCCCGACGCCGTCGATGATGTCGTCGTTCGCGACGAGGACAAGGTGATCTGGCTGTCGCAGACCACCCTGAGCGTCGACGAGACGATGGAGACGGTGCAACGCCTGCGCGAACGGTTCCCCAAACTGCAGGACCCGCCGAGCGACGATATCTGTTACGCGACCCAGAACCGGCAGGTGGCGGTGAAGGCCATGGCACCCGAATGCGAACTTGTCATCGTGGTGGGATCGCGCAACTCGTCGAACTCGGTGCGACTGGTGGAGGTGGCGCTGGGCGCCGGTTCCGCTGCCGCCCACCTGGTCGACTATGCCGAGGACATCGACCCGGCGTGGTTCGACGGGGTCACCACCGTCGGTGTGACGTCGGGCGCCTCGGTGCCGGAGGTGTTGGTGCGTGGGGTGCTCGCGCGGTTGGCCGAGTACGGGTATGACACCGTGCAGTCGGTGACCACCGCCAACGAGACCCTGGTGTTCGCGTTGCCCCGGGAGATCCGCCCCGCGCGGGGGTAGAGGTCAGCGCGGTCGCCGGTACGGGCGGTCCTCGTCCTGGTCGTCGGCGTCGCCCCGGTAGCGCACATTCGAGAACGGGTGATGGGTGCTCGCCGGCGGAGCGGTGTAGGGGTCGCGGCGCGAGTAGTCGCCGTACGACGGTTCGTAGGGCTCATAGGGCTCGTACGCGTCGGCGTAGCGGCTGGCGCGCCGCGGTGGCGCGTCCTGTGTTCTGGGTGCCCATTCGGTGTCGTCGTGTGCCCGCGTGCGGTAGCCCCGCGGGTCGGGCTCGCGCGGCGTGCGCCGACGCCGCGGCGGCGGTTCGGGGGCATCTTCGGGGGTGCGGCGGGTCCTCCGGCGTGGCGGCGAGGGAGCGGCGTCGGCGTCCGCCGGCGGACGGGCCCGCCGCGGCCGCGCCGATGTGTCCGCCGTGGGTTCCCGACGCCGCCTGGCCGACCGCGCGCTCGCGGTGCGGTCGACGGTGTGCGTGCGGGGCCGTCGTCGCGGTGGCTCGGTCTGGCCGTCATCTTCGGGTTCGCGCCGCCGGAACAGCGATACGAACGCGGTTCCGAAGCCGGCCACGACCGCCGGCGTTGCCGCGGCGGCCTTCGATGCTTTCGGTGTCGCGTTGCCAGCGCGGCCCGCCGCACCGAAATACCAGCGGGCCATGCCGATCAGCAGGGCCACCACCGACGTCGTGAACATCAGCAGGAAGCGCTCGATCAGCGGGTAGCCACAATTGATCAGGACGTCCTTCACACCGACGATCTCGTTGCGGTGGAAGAAATAGTATGCGGAGGGCACCGCGACGAACAGGATCAGCGGCGGCTGCACCACGGCGGTGAATATCGCCGACTGCCGCACGGCCAGCACCGCGGCGATGCAGCCGATGACGTAGAGCGTGGCGAAGATGGCGGTCAGCTGACCGTGGCCGGCGCCGGCGTCGATCAGGAACCCGGCGAAGGCGGCAGCAACGGCGATGACGACGGCACCCCATCCCGGGACACCGGGAACGTTCGGGTGGGCCGAGCGATTCTCGGCCGCAACCGTCGACCTCGCCCGCTGCGCTGACACATGTAGACCGTACCGGCTGCGGGTGGAGGGCTGCTGCCAGCACGGTCACCGCGGCCCGTGGTGTCGCCTTCTCGTAGACTCTGGACTCTGTGAGCCTGAACCTGGGAATCGTGGGCCTGCCGAACGTCGGCAAGTCGACGCTGTTCAACGCGCTGACGCGCAACAACGTATTGGCAGCCAATTACCCGTTCGCGACGATCGAGCCGAACGAGGGCGTGGTACCGCTGCCCGATGTCCGGCTGGACAAGCTTGCGGAGATCTTCGGTTCGGAGAAGACCGTTCCCGCACCGGTGACGTTCGTCGACATCGCCGGCATCGTCAAAGGCGCGTCGGAGGGTGCCGGGCTGGGCAACAAGTTCCTGGCCAACATCCGCGAGTGCGACGCCATCTGTCAGGTCGTGCGGGTCTTCGCTGACGACGACGTCGTGCACGTCGACGGCCGGGTGGATCCCAAGAGCGACATCGAGGTGATCGAGACCGAGCTGATCCTGGCCGATCTGCAGACCTTGGAGAAGGCGCTGCCCCGGCTGGAGAAAGAAGCCCGGAACAACAAGGAGCGCAAGCCGATTCACGAACTGGCGGTGACGGCTTCGGAAGTGCTGAACTCTGGCACGACGTTGTTCGGTTCCGGCCAGGACTTCTCGGTGCTGCGTGAGTTGAATCTGTTGACCACCAAGCCTTTTCTGTATGTGTTCAACGCCGACGAGTCGGTGCTGACCGACGCCGCGCACATTGCCGAACTGCGCGAGCTCATTGCCCCGGCCGACGCGGTGTTCCTGGACGCCAAGATCGAGGCTGAGTTGCAGGAGCTCGACGACGAGTCGGCGGCCGAGCTGCTGGAGTCCATCGGACAGAGCGAGCGAGGTCTGGATGCGTTGGCGCGCGCGGGTTTTCACACCCTGAAGCTGCAGACGTATCTGACCGCGGGACCCAAGGAGGCCCGTGCCTGGACCATCCACCAGGGCGACACCGCGCCGCGTGCCGCCGGTGTGATCCACACGGACTTCGAGAAGGGCTTCATCAAAGCCGAGATCGTGTCCTTCGACGACCTGGTGGCCGCCGGGTCCATGGCCGCCGCCAAGGCCGCCGGCAAGGTGCGCATGGAGGGCAAGGACTACGTGATGGCCGATGGCGACGTGGTCGAGTTCCGGAGCGGATTAACCTCTGGCGGTAAGAAGTAGCCGCCAAACGATTGCCAACGGCGGTAAACGCCAGCGCTGTCGGGCGCGCGTCGGCGTGACCGGGGACTGTGCAGGGACCAAATCCGTACTACGGTCTGTCGCCAGTGGAGTGCCGAATCGACGTGGGAGAGTGGTCTGATGCGTTGGCGCGGAGTCAGTCACATCGAGTTCGCGGTGCCGGACTACGACGAGTCTCTCAAGTTCTACGACGCGATGCTCGGCTGGCTCGGATACAGCAGCTTCTCGTCGCTGAACATGGAGTACCAGTCGGTCTACTACATGACGCGGAACCATGTCGCTCCGCACAGCTATATCGGCATCCAACCCGCGGCGTCCGGGGAGAAGCTCGTCCACAGTGAGCAGGCCGTCGGAGTCAACCATGTCGCCCTGTGGGCGCGCAGCCGGAGGGAAGTCGACCGTTTCTACCGGGATTTCCTGCTTGCCAAGAACATTCCGGTGACCGACGCGCCCAAGGCCTACCCGCAGTACACCCCGGGCTACTACGCGGTGTTCTTTGACGACCCGATCAGCGGAATCCACTGGGAACTGGCATGGATACCGACCGTCCCGTCACCGCGCCAGTTCTTGGCAAGCTATCGCGCAATCCGCGAGTTCTCGCGCAGCCGGCAGGACTTGGCGGACTCGGTGCCCGGCGTTATCCGCCAGGCGGCGCGCCGCCTGCCACGGCGGACCCGGGGATGAAGCTACGCGTTAGAACCGAAGTCGGTATTCCGAATTCAACGTTTGGTCAAATCACCGCTGAGCTGCTGCGACACGGTGATTGGCCGACGTCCTCCCAGGGGCGTGTGCCACCTGATACCCGGTGGAATTCCGGTTCAGTGTGTAGTGGCAAGTTCTCTTCGATGCCATCGAGCGAGAGCAGCTAGCCGACCTGCTCGATGAACTCGGTCCCGATGCGCCGACCCTTCTCGATCTGTGGACGACGCGTGATCCGGCGTCGCACCTGGTTCTCCGGGAGCACGACTTCGTCGCGGCACCCGGGGTAGTCATTCCGGGTGCATAGGGACGCTTCGCCGAACGGCGAAGAAAGGCGCTCGCGCATCCGTTCGGTCGTCAGCGGCGATGTGGAGGAAGATTCCATTGCGGTCGATGTTGTGCATCCGACGTTTGAGGAGTGGTGGGAGCCGTACACATACTCGCGCATGTCTGGAATCAGTGGTGTGTCTGCGATTCAAGGATTTTCGTGCAGCGCGGCGTCTACGACCAGGTGGTCGAGGGCATCGCCGCTGTCGCCGACTTCATGAAATTCGGCGGCTCGACCGAAGAGGGCGTGATGAGCGGTCCGCTGATCAGCGCCAAACAGCTCGACCGTGTCCTCGGTTTCCTGGACGAGGGCACGCGCGACGGCGTCGAGGTGGTCACCGGCTGGACCGCAAGGGCTACTTCGTTCACCCGACCGTGCTGGCCAATGTCGATCCCAGCATGCGGCTGTACCAGCAGGAGATCTTTGGGCCCGTCGTCTCGATCATCCCGTTCGACGACGAAGACGAGGCCGTCGCGATGGCCAACGACACCACCTACGGGCTCGCGGGCACGGTCTGGACCACCAACATCAGCGGCGGCTATCGGCTCGTCAAGCGGCTGCACGCGGGCAGCGTGCAGATCAACTGCCAGCTGATCTTCGACCACGACGTGCCGTTCGGCGGCTACAAGCAGTCCGGTTGGGGTCACGAGTTCGGCCGGAAGGCCTGGAGGCCTACCTGAAGACGAAATCCGTTTGGGCGCAACTCTAGTAGTCGCACTCGCGGCGGATCCCTCGATGCCGATATGCGGCCACAAACAGTCCGGCTGGGGCGGCGAGCGCGGCAAGAAGGGTCTGGAGGCCTACTTCAACACCAAGTCGGTCTACATCGCTATCTGATCTGACGCCGACATACTCACCAGATGACGGCGATGCCCGCAGCCAGCGCTGAGAGCAACCCGGCACTGTAAAACAGCGGTGGAGGGGGCGGCTGGCCGGTTCGGCCCTGCCTTGCCTTTCCGATCCCGATCACCGCGCCCAGCGCCAACAGGATCACCGTCTTGACGATGATCTTCGGATAGTTGAGGTGGATGCCCTCCGGCCATGGGGCCGCCAGCGCGATGCCCGTCAACAGCAATCCCAGCACACCGAAGTTCATCAACGCGGTGAACTCGAACCGGCGAGCCGCCGCCTCGGCGACCCATGCCCCGAGCACCACCGCGAAGCTGATGATGTGCAGCAGAACTATGACGCTCCGTAGTACTTCCATGCGCACAGCGTATCGCCGATGGGCTCCGGAAGTCCCCCGACTCGGCGCGCGGGCTAGACGATGATCGAAATCTCCTGTCCCAGCGCATATCCGGGTCGCAACGGCAGATCGTCACCGCTCCAGAACGAGCCGGGGTCGAAATAGTTCTCCCGCTTCTCGGTGATCAGCAGACCCATCTCCTCGTAGGTGATGGCCACGGTTTCGGCGCAGTACGCGGTTTCCAGGCCGACCGCTCTGCGCTCACGCTTGTCATTTTCGGCGGATGTGCGAACCAGCTTGTGCACCAACGGGATACCACGGGTCCAGTCGCTGAGCGTCGGCAGCCGGCCGCGCAGCCATCTGCCGGTGAGTCGCGCAGTGGACGGAAACGGGGTTCCGTTCATCCGGGCGATCACCCGCAGCGCCCGGTCCTCCTGCTCATGGTTGGCATACGGATTGAGCTGACGCAGCCAGCAGCGCTGTCCATAGGTGCCCGCCCACTGTTCGACGGCGGCCCGCAGGTCGTTGAGCTGGACGCCGCGGTGATGGGTGCCCGTCCACATGTCCTCCAGCTTGTCGCCCAGCTCCGCATGCCAGATCAAGGGCGGCAGATCCTCGATCGCCACCGTCATGCCGACGTGATTGACCGGGCTGTTGGTCAGGGCCTGGATGGCGCGGTCGGGGCCCGAGCCGCCCCGGAACAGCCAGATGTCGCCGGTTCGGGTGGCTTCCAGCGCCTGCTCCAGGGACGCGATCGCGGTCACACCCGCAGCTTAGGTGTCCGTCGGGTCGGCATGCCGTAGCGGGGTGCCGGTGTGGCGAAATACCCTTGGTATCAGTGGGTTTCGCCGGGCGGCGGGCGGGGATCGTCTTTGCCTACCTGGTCGGGTTCGGGTGGTTCGGGTGGTTCGTCGGGTTCGGTTCGTTCGTCGGGTTTCGGTGGGTCGAAGTGGCGTTCGGGGTGGTGGTAGGTGTTGGTGCCGCCGGGGATGGGGAGGTTGGGGGGTGGGATCCATTCGGTGTGTCCGTAGGGGTTCTTGCGGGTGGTCCAGCCGTGGTGGGTGACGAGCCGGTGGTGTGCAGGGCAGGCGAAGGTGAGGTCGTCGATGTTGGTCAGTCCGCCGTTGGTCCAGTCGCAAGTGGCGTGGTGGACTTGGCAGTAGTAGCCGGGCATGGTGCAGCCGGGGAAGGTGCAGCCGCGGTCTTTGTGGTGTAAGGCGATGCGTTGGCCCGGTGCGGCGGTGCGGCGGGTGCGGCCGAGCCAAAGGGGTTGTTCGGTGGCGCCGTCGTAGATGAGCAGGTAGTGGTAGGCGTGGGCGGCTTGGCGGATGAGGTCGGGGATGGGCAGCGGGGTGCCGCCGCCGGTGTAGGCCTTGCCGGTGGCGGTTTGCAGTTCTTGCAGGGTGGTCGAGACGATGACGGTGACCGGTAGGCCGTTGTGGATGCCGAGTTGGCCGGAGGCAAGCATGGCGCGGGTGACGGCGTGCAGCGCGTCGTGGCGGCGTTGGGCCGGGGTGCGGGTGTCGCGCTCGGCGGTTTGGGGGTCGGGTTCGCCGTCGAGTAGTGGGGTCTGGTCCTCGGGGTTGCATTTGCCGGGTGCGGCCCAGGCGCCGAAGACGGCGTCGAGTTCGGCGCGCAGGGCCGGGGTGGCGTACAGGGTGGCTTTGCTCATGCCGTCGATGTCGGGGGGACTCCAGGTGAAGCCGCGCCGACGGGCCCGGTCGGTGTCGGTGTAGTCCTCTTCTTTGCCCATGAAGGCCAGCAGTTGGTCGGCGGCCTCGCGCAGTTCGTCGGGGCGTAGGGCGCCGGCCAGCTCGGCCAGCAGGGCTTCGGCTTTGTCGCGTTCCTCAGCGGGGATGGCGGCGGGGATGCCGTTGAAGAAGCGGTGGATTTCGCGGATGTGGTCGCGGCCGATCCGTCCGGCGGTCAGGGCGGCGGCGGTGGCGGGCAGCCGTGGGGGCAGGGGTTGGCCGTCCAGCGCGGTGCCGGCGGTGGTGTCTTCGGCGTCTTTGAGGCGGCGTTTGACTTCGGCGGTGGTGTTTAGGGTGGCCCGGGCGACGGTATCGGCCAGCGAGCCAGCCAGTTCGGCGGGGGTGGCTTGGCGTTGCAGTCCGATGAGCAGGTCGTTTTCGATGGCGGCCAGTCGGCGGGTCACCGCGGCCAGGGCCGACAGGGCGCACAGCCGCGCGGGGGTGCCCAGGTTGTCCAACCGGGTGTGCGCCAGGGCGGTGACCGCGGTGTGGATCGCCGTCAGACCCTGCTCCACTTCGATCGAACGCATGTGTGAATCATATGCTTGAACACCGACATTAATTCACGTTCGGCGCGCCTCTGAAACCACTGTGACACAAGAGAACTCGCGCCCCACCGCCGAACCGCATACCCCCAGCTCAACACGCCGCTGTGAACGAAACCGAAACTGTGGACAACCACACCCGGGCAGACTGATACCCATGGGCAGTGTCTGGAAATGGATCGGTCTGGCAGGTGCCGTCGGCGTTGCAGCCGGCGGTGTGCTCATCGCGCGCGACCAGCGCCGCCGCAACGCCTACACACCCGAGGACGTCCGGGCCCGCCTCCATGACCGGGTGGCCGAGGCCGAAGCGGGACGGGCGCCTCAGTGATGCCTCGGCGGGTTCGTCGACTCAATTGAACGCCGCGGTCACCGTCGCCATGTCGAAGTAGTCCCGCCACGCCGCGATCTTGCCGTCGCGGGTCTCGAAGACACCGGTGACGGGCAGTTCGACCCGGTTGCCGTTCTTGAGCCGCATGACGTCGGTGCGCTCGTTGAACACCAGATCGCCGTCAGCCACCTGCCGGTGCACGACGAAATCGATCCCGTCGCACATCGCGGTGAACCCCGCGATGAATTCCTGTATCGCGGCCGGGCCCTGGGTGGGCGGCATCGGCATGTTGTGGTAGATCCCGTCGTCGGTGAAATATGACGCCAGCTGCGCCGGGTCGGGATCGGCCCACAGTGCGCAGAATTCGGTCACCAGTTCGTCGGCTGAATCGGCCATGGGAGTTGTATACCGCGCCGCGCCCGGCAAAGTGGAGACACGCGGATACTTCTCGTCGGAAGGTTCGAACCCGTTCTCGTCTCGGCCCTACAGGATCACGACAATCTGGTCGAGTTGCCCGACGGCCCGCAGCGCGCGGCGTTTCTCGCCGAGCACGGCCCCGGGATCGGCGCCATCGTGCGATCCGGTAAGGGCAGAGTCGACGCGGCGCTGCTGGCCGAGCTGCCCAACCTCGAGGTGATCGTCAACAACAGCGCCGGCGTCGACGCGGTCGACCTGGCGGAAGCCGCGCGCCGGGGTGTCGGGGTGAGCAACACACCCGATGTGCTGACCGACTCGACGGCCGACACTGCGCTCGGCCTGATCCTGATGACGTTGCGCCGCTTCGGTGCTGCCGAACGCTACCTGCGGGGGGCGCTGGGAACGCGACGGTGATTTCCCGTACGGCCGCGACGTCAGTGGGCTGCGGGTCGGCATCCTCGGGCTGGGCCGCATCGGCTCGGCGATCGCCGCCCGATTGACCGGATTCGACTGCACCATCGCGTATCACAACCGTCACGAGGTCCCCGGTTCGCCGTATCGCTACGCCGCGTCACCGCACGAGCTGGCCGAATCTGTCGACCTGCTGGTGGTGTCGACCGCCGGCGGCGGTGGCACCAACAACTTGGACGATCGGAGAGTGCTGAAAGCCCTTGGCCCGCAAGGGTATCCGGTCAACATCGCCCGCGGCAGCGTCATCGACCAGGAAGCACTCGTGGAACGGCTCGCGAGCGGGGGCATCGCAGGTGCGGGCCTGGATGTCTACGCCGACGAACCACACGTGCCGGCTGAACTGTGCGAACTCGACAACGTCGTACTGCTTCCGCACGTCGGCAGTGCCACCTGACGCACCCGCGAGGCGATGGCCCGGCTGGCAGTGCGCAACCTCGACAGCTTCCTGACGGCGGGCCGGTTGCTGACGCCCGTGTCGACGCTCGACTAACGCGTGACGAAGTCGACGACGACCTCGCTGAAGGCATCGTTGTCGTCACCGGCGGCGGTGTGGCCCGCCTCAGACAGTTCCACGAACTCGGCCTGCGGCACCTTCGCCAGGAAATTGTTGACGCCCTCGGTGCTCACCACGTCGGAGAGCTTGCCCCGGATCAGCAGGATCGGGATCTGCAGCCGCATCGCGGCGTTCTCCATCTTGTCGACCCGTTCGAACGGATCGTCGCGCGGTTTGGTCAGAAAAGCCGGATCCCAGTGCCAGTGCCACCGGCCGTCGCGGTATCGCAGGTTCTTCTTGAGGCCTTCGGGGCTACGGGGTTTCGCGCGGTGCGGCAGGTATTCGGCCACCGCGGCGGCGGCCTCCTCCAGCGAGTCGAAGCCGTGCACGTGACTGAACATGAAGTCGCGGATGCGGGCCGAACCCGACTTCTCGAACCGGGGCACCACGTCGACCAGTACCAGCTTGGTCACCTTCTCCGGTCCGGCCGCGTCGGCGACCATGATTCCGGTCAGCCCGCCCATCGAGGCGCCGATGAGCACCACCGGGGTGCCGATGCCGTCGATGATGTGCAACACGTCGCCGGTCAGCGACTCCAACGCGTAGTCGGCTTCGGGCGCCCGGTCGCTGTCACCGTGCCCCCGGGTGTCCACCGCCACCACCCGGAAACCCCGGTCGGCCAGGATCTGGCCGGTGTTCTTCCAGGAGTGCCGGTTCTGGCCGCCTCCGTGCAGCATCAGGATGGTCGGGCGCGGGTCCGATTCGGCACCGTCGTGGTTCCACTCGTCACCGACCAGGATGACGCCGTCGACACCGGTGTACTCGACCGGGCGTGGTGTGCTCACGGGCGCCTACTTTCGCATCACGAGGTCCCGCTGACGTTACCTAACCGGTGAGCCGGTTGATCAACGCGATGGCCGCGCCGATCACGGAATCGGCTTCAGCCGGGGTCTCGCACGTCATCAGCATGACCGCCGAATCGGTGAGCAGCGTGATGACGGCCCGGCTGAGCAGTCGGCCGGCGGGCGAGGAGTCGATGTCGAGCTCCGACAGCCATTCCCGGAACCACGTCCGGATGCCCTCCCGGTAGACGCCCTCGAATCCCGGGGGCACATCGTCCGAGCTGAGCACGACGGCGGTGTCCCGGTAATCCCATACCGTCTGCAGGTAGGCGCGGACCTGGGCGTCGAATGACCGCTCCGCGGCGGCGATCCGGGCCTCGATGACCGCGGCCATGTGGTCGTGGATGGCCAGGAAGATCTCGTTCTTACCGCCGAAGTGGTGGTAGATGCTGCCGATACTGGCACCCGACGCGGTGACGACCTCGCCGATGGTGGCGGCGCTGTAGCCGCGTTCGCGGAACACCGCCGTGGCGGCGTTCAGGATTCGCTGCTGGGTGGCATCCGTCTTGGTCCAGTGCCGCCGGCGATCCGCCATCAGCGGTCGGCCTCCGCTGCATCCCCGGCGATCACCGGTTTCGTCATGAGCCGACAGTAGCGGCACGGCGGCCGGGTTCGTGAGCTGCCCTGTTCGGGGCCGCGCATTTGCACTTGAGCCGACGCGCCGACGGAACTGTTCGATCGCGTACCACGGTGGCGCGGATGTGCGAAGATCACGGCACTGTGGGTGCCGTTACACGCATCCACAGCGCCTGTAACGAGGGCTGCGGAAGTGTTGCTCGGCCGGAAAACGGTGGTGTAGGTTCTGCGCAGTCTGGTGGCAGGCGTCACAGTTGTCTCACAGGTGACAGTCGCGGGTACGGAGGTAAGCAGCGGATGATGTCGTCGGGAACGGTCCCGCACGCCCGCTGGCCCGATACCGGGCACGACGGGGTGCGTCTTGGTCACCGCTGACTCGTTCGCGAAACCCATCCGCTCGGTCGGCGGGTTTTTCGCCATGTCGCTGGACACCTTCGTCGCGATGTTCCGGCCCCCATTCGCGTGGCGGGAATTCATCCTGCAGGCGTGGTTCGTCGCCCGGGTGTCCATCGTCCCGACGCTGATGCTGTCGATCCCGTTCACCGTGCTCCTGGTGTTCACGTTCAACATCTTGTTAGTCGAGTTCGGCGCCCAGGACTTCTCCGGAACCGGGGCTGCGATCGGCACGGTCACCCAGATCGGGCCGATCGTCACCGTCCTCGTCGTCGCCGGCGCCGGCGCCACCGCGATGTGCGCGGACCTCGGGGCGCGCACCATCCGCGACGAACTCGACGCGCTGCGCGTGATGGGCATCAACCCGATTCAGTCGCTCGTCGTCCCGCGTGTTCTGGCCGCCACCCTGGTGGCGTTGATGCTGGCCGCGTCGGTCATCGTGGTGGGCATCGCCGGCGGCTTCTTCTTCTCGGTCTTCGTGCAACACGTCACCCCGGGCGCATTCGTCGGGGGCCTGACCTTGATCACCGGCACAGCGGACGTCATCATCGCCCTCGTCAAGGCCACGCTGTTCGGGCTGTCCGCCGGTCTGATCGCGTGCTACAAGGGCATTTCGGTGGGCGGCGGCCCGGCCGGCGTCGGTAACGCCGTGAACGAGACCGTCGTGTTCACCTTCATCGCGCTCAACGTGATCAACCTCCTGGTGACCGCGGTCGGTGTGCAGGTGACGACGTGACCGCCGAAAGCGGCGTGACCGCGGTGCGCGCGCGGCGCACGATCAGCCAGTTTGCCGCGGGATGGAACCGGATCGGCCGCCAGACCAAGTTCTACGGCTACACCCTCAGGGGCATTTGGGATGCCCTGGTCTATTACCAGGGCGAGCTCATCCGGCTCATCGCGTCCATGGGACTCGGCGCCGGTGCGCTGGCCGTGATCGGTGGCACCATCGCGATCGTCGGCTTCCTGACGCTGACGACGGGCGCGTTGGTGGCCGTTCAGGGTTACAACCAGTTCTCGACCATCGGCGTGGAGGCCCTGACCGGTTTCGCGTCGGCGTTCTTCAACGTCCGGCTGATCGCCCCGCTCACCGCGGGTGTGGGGATGGCCGCCACCATCGGCGCCGGCGCCACCGCCCAGCTCGGCGCGATGCGGATCAACGAGGAGATCGACGCGCTGGAGGTGATGGGCATCCGCACCATCGCCTACCTCGCCTCGTCGCGGGTGATCGCCGGTGTCATCGTGGTGATCCCGCTGTACTGCGTGGCGGTGTTGATGTCGTTCCTGGCCGCCCGCGTGGGCACCACCGCCATCTACGGCCAGGCGACCGGCGTGTACGACCACTACTTCCGGACATTTCTCAATCCGACCGACTTGATCTGGTCGTTCGTGCAAGCTCTTGCGATGGCGCTGGTCATCATGCTGGTGCACACCTACTACGGGTTCACCGCGTCGGGCGGTCCCGCCGGCGTCGGCGAGGCCGTGGGCCGGGCGGTGCGCACGTCGCTGATCGTTGCAGCGTTTGTCACAGTGGCGATTTCACTGGCCGTCTACGGCCAGTCCGGCAACTTCAACCTCTCCGGATAGTCGGGCGGACAGACGTGCTAGACGACGACGACACTGGGCTACACCCGGCGTGGTGGACGGCGATCCTTTTCGCCGTCATTGCGGCTTTGGTGTGGATCACCGTGGCATTGTTCGCCGGGACGCTGAAGAAGACAGTGGACGTGACGGTCACGTCGGACCGATCCGGTCTGGTGTTGGAATCCGGTGCCAAGGTCAAGATGCGCGGTGTGCAGGTCGGCCGCGTCAGCACCATCCAGGGCGGCCAGGATCCGGTCGCCATCCGCCTGCAGATCGAGCCCGACCAGGCCAAGTTCATCCCGGCCAACGTCGGCGCCCAGATCCGCGCGACGACGGTGTTCGGCGCCAAGTTCGTCGACCTCACCTATCCGAAGGTCCCGGTCTCAGAACGGTTGAAAGCGGGCCAGGTCCTCAAGTCCAGCAACGTCGCCGTCGAGGTCAACACCGTCCTGGAGAACCTCATGGGCCTGCTCCAACAGGTCGACGCCGGCAAACTCAACGCGGTGCTGACCGCGCTCGCCGAGGGCGTGCGTGGTCAGGGCGAGCGCATCGGCCAGGCCACTACCGACGCCAACCAGGTGCTGCTGGCGATCAACCCGCGCAGCGAGACCATTCGCGCCGACTGGCGGGCGCTGAAGGGTTTCAACGACGCCTACGGCGGGGCGGCGACGAACATCGTCAACACCCTGGACGCCCTGAGCACCACCAGCACGACGATCACCAAGAACGCCCAGCCCCTGGATGCGTTGCTGCTCAACGTGATCGGGTTGTCCAACAGTGGCATCGCGCTGCTGGCGCCCAACCAACAGAACCTGATCAAGGCCATCAACGTCCTGGAGCCGACCACCAACCTGCTGTTCAAGTACAACCCGGAATACACCTGCATGCTGGTGGGCGCCAAGTGGCTGCTGGACAACGGCGCCTACGACGCCACGGGCGGCAACGGCAAGTCGTTCATCGTCGACGGCGGCCTGCTGGCCGGTGACGACCAGTATCGCTACCCGGACAACCTGCCCATCACCGGCGCCAAGGGCGGTCCGGGCGGAAAGCCGGGCTGTGGTTCGCTGCCGAACGTGGACGAGAACTGGCCGGTGCGCCAGCTCATCACCAACACCGGTTGGGGAACCGGCGTGGACATTCGGCCGAACCCGGGCATCGGCTTCCCCGGCTTCGTCAACTATCTGCCGACCACCCGGGGCATCCCCGAACCGCCGGCCGTCATGAGTTTCGGTGGGCCCGCGCCCGGCCCGAACGTCGGCAATCCTCCGCCGGTCTGGCCGGCCCCCGGCGATCTTCCGTACGGCGCGCCGATGTACGCGCCCGACGGCACCCCGTTGTGGAACAACCTGCCGCCCGCGCCGCCTCCCGGCGCACCCCGTGACCCGGGCCGCACGCCGGGATCGGAACCCTTCGTGGTGCCGTTCCCCGGCCAGGTGCCCTGGCCGAACCAGCCGCCACCCGTACCGGCGGCCCCATCGCCGTAACCCCTGACCGCCCGACCCGTCGAAGACCATGGAAGGTAACTAGCAGTGAAGGACAACCTGGGAGCCGCCACCTGGCGGCTTGCCATCTTCTTGGTGGTCTGCCTGCTGGGTATGTTCGCGCTCTTCGCGGTGTTCGGGCAGTTGCGGTTCGAGAAGTCCCAGCTCTACCGGGCGCACTTCGCCAATGTGTCGGGATTGGAGCGCGACGACTTCGTGCGGATCGCCGGCGTGGAGGTCGGCAAGGTCAAGGAGATCGGCGTCAACGACGACGGCACCTTGACGGTCGGTTTCACCGCCGACGAATCGGTGGTGCTGACCGAGGGCACCCGCGCGGTCATCCGCTACGACGACCTGATCGGCGGCCGCTACCTGTCACTGACGGAGGGCGCCGGCGGCACCAAGAGGCTCAACCCGGGTGGCACCATCCCGATGGCCCAGACCGTGTCGGCACTGGACCTCGACGCACTGATCGGAGGGTTCCGGCCATTGTTCCGCGCCCTGAACCCCGAGCAGATCAACCAGCTGTCCGGTCAGTTGATCAGTGCGCTGCAGGGGCAGGGCGCCACCATCTCGTCGTTCCTGTCGCAGACCGCCGCGCTGACCAACACACTGGGCGACCGGGACCAGTTGATCGGCGAGGTGATCGTCAACCTGAACACGGTGCTGGGTTCGCTTGCGGGACAAAGCGATCAGTTCGGCAAGGGCGTCGACGCGCTGGCCGAACTGGTCACCGCTCTGGAGGAGCGCAAGACCGACATCACCAACAGCGTGGCGTACACCAACGCCGCCGCGGGCAGCATCTCCGATCTGCTGGTGCAGGCGCGACAGCCGCTGCAGAAGGTGGTGACGGAAACCGACCGCACAGCCGGTATCGTCGTGGCCGATCACGACTACTTCGACACTCTGATCAACACGCTGCCGGAGTCCTACCGGGTGCTGAACCGCCAGGGCCTGTACGGCGACTTCTTCAGCTTCTATCTCTGCGACCTTCTGCTGAAGATGAACGGTAAGGGCGGGCAGCCGGTGTACATCAAGGTGGCCGGGCAGGACACCGGAAGGTGCACACCGCGATGAAATCCTTTGGTGAGCGCAACCTCTTCGTCATCGGTCTGGTCGGCATCGTCGGGCTGACCGCGCTGATCGTCACGGCGATGAACTACCAGAAGCTGCCGATGTTCAGCGCGGGCCGGGAATACAGCGCGTACTTCGACGATGCCGGCGGACTGACCAGTAACTCCGAGGTGCAGGTGTCGGGTTTCGCGAACGGGAAGGTCACCGGCATCACCCTGGAGGACCAGAAGGTCCTGGTGAAGTTCAAGGTGGACAAGAACGTTCGGCTCGGTAACCGGACCGAAGCGGCCATCAAGGCGAAGAGCCTGCTGGGTACGAAGTACCTCGAGGTGACCCCACGCGGCGACGGACGGCTGGACCGCACCATCCCCCTGGACCGGACCACCTCGCCGTACCAGCTGCCCGACGCCCTGGGTGATCTGACCATGACGATCAGCGGCCTGAACACCGATCAGCTGTCGGACTCACTGCGGGTCCTCGCCGAGACGTTCGCCGACACACCCCCGGACCTGAAGGTGGCGGTGGAAGGCGTGGCCCGGTTCTCGCAGACGCTCAACGAGAAGGACGCGCAACTGCGGGAACTGCTGGGCAATGCCAACAAGGCCACCGGTGTGCTCTCCGAGCGCAGCGACCAGATCGTGCGGCTGGTCGGCAACACCAATGCGCTGATGGCCGAACTGCAAAGCCAGAGTGCGGCTTTGGACCAGATCTCGGGCAACATCTCGACGCTCAGCCAGCAGTTACAGGGCTTCATCGCCGAGAATCGCGCCACCATGAAGCCGGCGCTGGACAAGCTCAACGGCGTGCTGACCATCCTCGACAACCGCAAGGATCGGCTGCAGAAGGGGATCAAAGGGCTCAGCACCTATGTGATGGCGCTGGGTGAATCGGTGGCCGCCGGGCCGTTCTTCAAGTCCTACATCGCCAACCTGCTGCCGGGCCAGTTCGTGCAGCCGTTCATCGACGCGGCGTTCTCCGACCTCGGCCTCGATCCCAACGTGCTCAAGCCCTCCGAACTCGTCGACCCGCAGATCGGCCAGCCCGGCACTCCGGCGTTGCCGGTGCCGTTCCCGCGCACCGGTCAGGGCGGCGAGCCGCATCTGAACCTGCCGGACACGATCACGGGCACCCCCGAAGGCCGGCAGTGCGGTCCGCTGGCCCTGTCCGGGCCCGGGTGCTACCCCTATCGGGAGCCGCTGCCGGCGCCGCCTCCTGGCGGACCGCCACCTGGGCCGCCCGCGGCGGCGCCTCCGGGAGTGGCCACCACGCCGGTCCCGGCGGTGACCCCGATTGAGCAGCCGGCCCCCGGCCAGCTGCCCGAGGTGACGCAGACGCTAGGTCCGCCACCCGGGCCCGCCGACGCGGCAAGGGGCAACCAATGACACTGTCCCGCAACACAAAAGCCGGGGTCGCGGTGATCCTGCTGTTGACCCTGCTGGCCGGCGTCGCCGTGCTGTGGCGCTCGGGCGGCCCGATGAACCGGGTGACCGTCACCGCCTACTTCGACAACAGCAACATGGTGTTCGTCGGTGATGACGTGCGCGTGCTCGGCGTACCGATCGGCCGGGTCGCGTCGATCGAACCGGAGGCGCAGCGCGCCAAGATCACCTTCTGGTACGAGGAGAAGTACAAGGTGCCGGCCGACGCCAAGGCCGCGATACTGTCGCCGGCGTTGGTGACGGGCCGTTCGATCCAGCTCACGCCCGTCTATTCCGGGGGACCGGTGATGCAGGACGGCGCCGTCATCCCGCAGGAGCGCACCGCGGTGCCGGTCGAGTGGACGGAACTCCGCAAACAGCTCGAGCGGCTGGCCGAGAACCTGCAGCCGACCGAACCCGGCGGGGTCAGCACGCTGGGCTCACTGGTCAACACCACCGCCGACAACCTGCGCGGTCAGGGCGCCAACATTCGCGACACCCTGATCAAGGTGTCGCAGGCGTTCTCGGCCCTGGGTGACCACAGCACCGACATCTTCAGCACCGTGAAGAACCTGTCCATCCTGGTGGACGCCTTGCAGGACAGCACGACGGTGTTGCGTCACCTCAACCAGAACCTGGCCGACGTGACCGGCCTGCTGGCCGACGATCCGGGTGAGGTGTCCGCCGCGGTCCGGGATCTCAGCGACGCCGTCGGGGAGGTGCAGACGTTCGTCGCGGACAACCGCGAAGCCCTGGGCACCACGTCGGACAAATTGGCCGGTGTCACGCAGGCGCTCAACGACAGCCTCGACGACGTCAAGCAAGTGCTGCACGTCGCCCCGAACACCCTGCAGAACTACGTGAACATCTACCAGCCGGCGCAGGGCGCGGCCACCAGCGCGCTGGCGATCTCCAACTTCCAGAACCCGGTGTCGTTCATCTGCGGTGCGGTCCAGGCCGCCTCCCGGTTGGGCGCTGAGCAGTCGGCGAAGCTGTGCACGCAGTACCTTGCGCCGATCGTGAAGAACCGCCAGTACAACTTCCTGCCGCTCGGGCAGAACCTCTTCATCGGCGCCCAGGCGCGGCCGAACGAGGTCACCTACAGCGAGGACTGGATGCGGCCGGACTACATTCCGCCGGCCGGGGCCAATCCGCTGGCCGCCCCGGTGCTGCCGCCGACGCCGAACGAGGTCACCGCGGCGCCCCCGCCTGCCGCGGGACCACCACAGCCACCCTCCGCACTCGCCGCGGAAGCCACCAATCCCGCGGATGGCTTGTCGGGCATGATGGTTCCGCCGGGAGGTGGGTCATGAGTAATCGCTGGACCAGATTCCTCAGTGGTGGGTTGATCGCGCTGGCAGTCACCGCGCTGCCCGCCTGTTCGGAGTGGCGCGGGCTGAACACCCTGAGCCTGCCGGGCACCCAGGGCCGCGGACCGGGCGCGTTCACGATCCAGGCGCAGCTTCCCGACGTCGACAACCTCGACCGCAACTCGCGGGTGCGCGTCAACGACGTGAACATCGGCACCGTCACGAAGATCGAACGCCAGGGCTGGAACGCCCTGGTGACCATGCGGCTCAACGGCGACACCAAGCTGCCGGCCAACGCCACGGCAACTGTCGGCCAGACCGGCTTGTTCGGGTCGCTGCACGTCGAACTGGCACCGCCGGTCGGGGTGCCCGCCGAGGGCCGGCTGCACGACGGCTCGCTGATCCCGCTGTCACGGGGCCGCATCTACCCGACCACCGAGGACACCCTGGCCGCGGTGTCGTTGCTGCTCAACGGGGGCGGGGTCGGTCAGATCCAGGACATCACCCAGGCCCTGGCGACGGCGTTCAACGGACGTGAACAGGATCTGCGCAGCCTGATCCAACAGCTCGACACGTTCATCAGCTACGCCAACGACCAAAAAGACGACATCATCGGGGCTACCGAGAGTCTGAACAATCTGGTCGGCCAGTTCGCCGCCCAGAAGCCGGTGGTCGACAAGGCGCTCAAGACGATTCCGGACGCGCTGGCGGTGCTCAAAGACCAACGCAACCAACTCGCCGACGCGCTGGTTCAGCTCGGCAGATTCAGCGCACTGGCCGCGGACTCGGTCAACCAGACGAAAGAGGCTCTGGTGCAAGAGCTTCGGGACCTGGGTCCGGTGCTGCAGTCGCTGGCCGACGCGGGTCCGGCGCTGACCCGAGCACTGAGCCTGTATATGACGTTCCCGTGGCCCAGGGAGACCATCGACAACATGTTCCGCGGCGACTACGCCAACCTGAGCCTGATCTTCGACCTGACCTTGAGCCGCATCGACAGCGGCCTGTTCACCGGCACCCGGTGGGAAGGTGACCTCACCGAGCTGGAACTGCAGTGGGGCCGCACCATCGGTCAGCTGCCCAGCCCGTACACCCACACCAACCCGCTCGTCATGCCGTACCACTGGGATCAGGGGCGGTAGATGCGGCAGCTACATCTCAAACGCAAGACCATCATCCAGATGGCGATCCTGACGCTGATCACCGTCGTGGCCGGCGCCGTGATGATCTTCAGCTTCATCGGCCTGCCCGGCATGCTGTTCGGTGCCGGGCAGTACCGGGTGACTCTGCAACTGCCGCAGGCGGGTGGCCTCTACCCACGGGCCAACGTCACCTGGCGGGGAACCGAGGTGGGTCGGGTCCACAGCGTGAACCTGACCGAATCCGGAATCGTGGAGGCAGATCTCGCGCTGAACAAGCGATTCAAGATCCCCGCGGATCTCGACGCCCAGGTGCTCAGTGTGTCGGCGGTCGGCGAGCAGTATGTGGCGCTGCTTCCGCGAACCGACAACGGGCCGTTCCTCGAAGCCGGCGATGTCATCCCGGTCGACCGGTCCTACATCCCGCCCGACGTCAACTCGGTGCTGGAGTCGACAAACCGTGGGCTGCAATCGATTCCACACGGCAACCTCAAGACCGTCATCGACGAGGCGTACACGGCCGTCGGCGGGCTCGGGCCGGAGCTGTCGCGGTTCGTCAAGGGCTCGACGGCGCTGGCGATCGACGCCCGCAAGAACCTCGGTGAGCTGACCACCCTGATCGACAAGTCCCAGCCCGTCCTGGATTCCCAGACCGACACCTCCGGCGCGATCCAGCGGTGGGCGGCGAATCTGGACGACATCACCGGACAGCTGCAGCAGCAGGACCAGGCGCTGGCCGGTGTCATCACCAAGGGCGCCCCGGCCGCCGACGAGGTGCGGGCGCTGTTCGATCGCCTGCAGCCGACGCTGCCGATCGTGCTGGCAAACCTGGTCAGCGTCGGCGAGGTCGCGGTCACCTACCAGCCCAACCTGGAACAGCTGCTGGTGCTGCTGCCGCAGGGTGCCGCGGTCACCTCCGCGACCGGTACGGCCAACCGGAACACCCGCCAGGAGTACCGCGGCGCGTATCTGAGCTTCAACCTGAACCTGAACCTGCCGCCGCCATGCGTCACCGGCTTCCTGCCTGCGCAGCAGAAGCGGGTTCCGTCCGACGTCGACGCTCCCGAACGGGCACCCGGCGAAATCTACTGCCGCGTCCCGCAGGATTCGGGGTTCAACGTTCGCGGTGTCCGCAACATCCCGTGCGAGACCGTGCCCGGGAAACGTGCCCCCACGGTCAAGCTGTGCGAGAGCAACGAGTTCTACCAGCCGCTCAACGACGGCTTCAACTGGAAGGGCGACCCCAACGCCACCTTGTCGGGGCAGGGGATTCCGGACCTCGGTCCGGGCTCCACAGCTGCGCAAGCGGCCCCGGGACCCGCGCCGCCGGCGGCGGCGGTGGCAGCCGCTGAATACGATCCCAGGACCGGCACGTACGTTGGACCGGACGGCCAGGTGTACACCCAGGCCAATCTGGCGACGCGTGCTGAAGGAGAGCAAACATGGCAGACGATGCTGCTGCCCCCGAAGATGAACTGACCGAGCCGCCGAACGACACGCTCGACAGTCCCTCCGACGAGGCAACGGAATCGCCCGACCCGGACACTGATACCGACTGCGCCGCCGAAGCGGACGCGGACGACCTCTCCGAGGTCGATGCGGCTGGCGGTGCGGAGGATGTCGAGGTCGCGGAGCGGCAGCCGATGTCTCGGGTCAAGCTCGCGACGATCCTCGGCCTGGTGACGGTACTGGCCCTGGGCGGACTCGTGGGTTGGGTCGGTTGGCGGGCCTACCAGTCGCATGAGGACGCCCAGCAGCGGGCGCTTTTCCTCCAGGTCGGCAAGCAGGCGGCCCTCAACTTGACCACCATCGACTTCGAACATGCCGACGCCGACGTCAAGCGCATCCTGGATTCGGCCACCGATGCCTTCTACGATGACTTCTCCCAGCGCTCGCAGCCGTTCATCGACGTGGTTAAGCAGGCGAAGTCGAAGTCGACCGGCGAGATCGCCGCCGCGGGTCTGGAGTCCGAGGACAAGGACGGCGCCCAGGTGCTCGTCGCGGTGACGGTCAAGACCTCCAACGCCGGTGCGCCCGAGCAGGCGCCGAGGGCCTGGCGGATGCGGGTCTCGGTCCGCCAGGTCGGCGACGAGGCGAAGGTGTCGAACGTGGAGTTCGTCCCGTGAGCGCCAGGAAGATCAACCCGAAGAAGGTCGACGGCGAAACGGCCGGCGAAACGGGCATCGAAAAGGCCGAGGAGACAGCCGCAGTGACCACCGAGATCACCGAGAGCGAGGGTCGCGAAGTCGCAGACGTGGGCGGCGCCGCAGATCCGGACATCGACACCGACATCGACGTGGACGACGATCTCACCGATATCGCCGACATCGCGGAATCCGACGTCGACGACAATGCCGACGCGCTGGCCGACGCCGCCGGACCGGCACCCGCGGTCCGGCGGGGCATCGATTGGCCGCGGGTCTTCGCGTTCGTGGTGCTGCCGGTGCTGGCGCTGCTGCTGGCCGCCGCGGCGGCCTACCTGAAGTGGCAGGACAGCAAGGTTCGCGCCTCCGAGGCGGCGCGCACGGAATCCGTACAGGTGGCCAAGGACTCGACCATCCGCCTGCTGTCGTATCAGCCGGACACCGTCGAAAAGGAACTCACCTCGGCGCGCGACCTGCTGACCGGGAACTTTCGTGACTCCTACACCCAGCTGACCAACGACGTCGTGATCCCGGGCGCCAAGGAGAAGAAGATCGCGGCGCTGGCCAACGTGCCTGCGGTCGCGTCGATCTCGGCTACGCCGAGCCATGCGGTGGCCCTGGTGTTCGTCAACCAGACCGTGACCGTCGGCAACGATGCTCCGACGTCGACGAACTCGAGCGTCAAGGTGACCCTGGACAAAGTGGGTGACCGGTGGCTGATCTCGGAGTTCGACCCGGTCTGATCTCCGGTGAGCCAGCTGGCCGCGGTCGACGCGCAGACGTTCTGGATGTCGGCGAAGGTCCCCAACGACCAGTTCCTGCTGTATACCTTCGCCGGGGATCCGGGCGACCCGGAAACCGCACTGGCCGACGTGCGCCGGCGCGCCGGGGCGTGTGCGGACCTGCGGGTGCGCATCGCCGACGACTGCCCCGCCCGGTATCCGCGCTGGGTGACCGGTGGCGTCGACGAAGCGCAGTTCGTCGTCCACCCGGCCGGCGCGGACTGGGCCGGCTGCCTGGATGCGGTGGCCGGGCTGGCCGGCGATCAGCTGGATCCGGTGCGCGCGGCGTGGCGGCTGCACGTCTTCCCGCTCGTGTCCGGGACGCCGGGCACCGACGCGGCGGTCGTCGTCGTGCTGCAGATCGCGCACGCCCTGGCCGACGGCACCCGCGCCGCCGAGATCGCCGCGTGGCTGTTCGGCCGGAACCGCCCGGTGCCGACCCTCGCCCCCGGGCGGCGGGGCAACCCGCTGGCGCGCGGCGTGGCGGCCGGCCGCGCGTACCGGCGCCTGGTTGCCGACATCGACGCCGGCCGGGTGCCGCCGCCCTCGCCGCCGCGGCCCGTGCTGGCGACGAACACCCTGCCGCCAGGCCTGGCCCGGGTCCGCACCCTTGTTCGTGATCGGCGTGACCTGACCGCGTCGGGCGCGACGGTCACGGTGGCGGCGCTGGTGGCGATCGGGTCGGCCCTGGCCGGATACCTGCGTGCCAGCGGGGCGCAGGTCGACTCACTTGCCCGGCTGGGCGCCGAGGTGCCCATGCGCAACAGCGGAATCAGGCGGGCGCACAACCACTTTCACAACATCGGTGTCGGTCTGCACCCGGACGTGGATGCCGCCGGCCGGGCGAAGCTGATCGCGGGGGAGCTGCGCGACGCGCGGACCCGCGACGCGCATCCCGCGCACGCGGCCGAGCGTGCCGCCCTGGCGTCGGCACCCGCCGCGCTGCTGCGCTGGGGTACGGGGCGCTTCGACCCCACCGCCCGGCCGCCGGCGGTGACCGGCAACACCGTGGTCTCCAGCGTCAACCGGGGGCCCGCCGACCTGCGGTTCGGTACGGCGCCGGTGCTGCTGACGGCGGGCTATCCGGCGTTGTCGCCGATGATGGGTCTGACCCACGGTGTGCACGGAGTCGGGGACACGGTTGCCGTCAGCGTGCACACCGTCGACGGCGTCTTGGGTGGGGTTGGGGATCTCGACGATTACCTGGCCCGACTGGACGCCGAGCTGGGGTGAGGGTCCCCACCCGGTTAACAGATAGCCTAAGTTCTGTATATGACTGCTATGGATTTTGGCCTGTTGCTGTTGCGGGTCGTACTGGGGTTGACCATGGCCGCGCACGGCTACAACAAGTTCTTCGGTGGCGGGCGCATCAAGGGCACCGCCGGCTGGTTCGAGAGCATCGGCATGAAGCCGGGCACCTTCCACGCCCGGGTGGCCGCCACCACCGAGATGGCCGCGGGCATCGGACTGGCCGTTGGTCTGTTCACCCCGGTCACCGCTGCCGGATTCGTGGCGCTGATGCTGGTGGCCGCATGGACGGTGCACCGCAGGAACGGCTTCTTCATCGTGAAGGAGGGCTGGGAGTACAACCTGATTCTCGCGGTGGCCGCCGTCGCCGTCGCGACGATCGGTGCGGGCCGGTACAGCCTGGACTATGCGCTGTTCCGCGACAGCGGCATCTATCAATGGCTGCATGGCTGGTGCGGGTTCGCCATCGCGGTGGGCCTGGGCCTGGTCGGCGGCATCGGTCAGCTGGCGATCTTCTACCGACCCCCGGTCAAACAGGCGGGATGACGTCCCGCCAAGACTAGAACACGTTCTAGTCTTGGCGGCATGGGTTTCCTGAAGCCGGAACTGCCCGTCGTCGACTTCGAACAGTGGAGTCGCGGCACCTGGGAGCAGAAGCTACGGCCGATGGCCAGGCACTGGGCCGAGGTCGGCTTCGGTACCCCGGTGGTGCTGCACCTGTTCTACGTCGTCAAGATCCTGCTCTACATCCTGGGCGCCTGGCTGCTGGTGTTGAGTACCCGCGGCATCGACGGTTTCACGAATGTGGCGAACTGGTGGACCGAGCCGATCGTCTTCCAGAAGGTCGTGCTCTACACCATGCTGTTCGAGGTGGTCGGCCTCGGCTGCGGGTTCGGTCCCCTCAACAATCGCTACCTGCCGCCCATGGGGTCGATTCTGTATTGGTTGCGGCCCAACACCATCCGGTTGCCACCCTGGCCGGACCGGGTGCCGCTGACCCGGGGGGACAACCGCGAACCGGTCGACATCCTTCTCTACGCAGCGCTGCTGGTGCTGCTGTCGGTGGCCCTGTTCTCCGACGGCACCGGGCCGCGAGTCGCGTTGGGAACCGAGATCGGCGTGTTGCCGATGTGGCAGATATGGGCCGTTCTCGGGGTGCTGGCGGTGGCCGGTCTGCGCGACAAGGTCATCTTCCTGGCGGCCCGCGGCGAGGTCTACGGATCGTTCACGGTGGCGTTCCTGCTCGCCGGTTTCGGCGTCGACCTGATCATCGCCGCCAAGCTGGTGTGCGTGGTGATCTGGTTGGGCGCGGCCATATCCAAACTCAACAAGCACTTCCCGTTCGTCATCTCCACGATGATGTCCAACAGTCCGGTGGTGCGACCGCGGGCACTGAAAAGACTCTTCTTCGAACGCTTTCCGGACGATCTGCGGCCGGGTCGGCTGTCGCGTGTCGTGGCACACCTCTCCACCGCGGTCGAAATGTTGGTCCCGCTGGTGCTGTTCTTCTCCAGCGGCGGGTGGCCGACGGCCGTGGCGGCGTTCGTGATGGTGGTGTTCCACCTCGGCATCCTGTCGGCGATCCCGATGGGCGTGCCGCTGGAGTGGAACGTCTTCATGATCTTCTGCGTGCTGACACTGTTCGTCGGGCACGCCGCGGTGGGGATCACCGACCTGACCACACCACTGCCGGCGTTGCTGTTCGCCGTGCTGGCGTGCAGCGTGACGCTGGGAAACCTGTTCCCGCGCAAGGTTTCCTTCCTGCCCGGTATGCGCTACTACGCCGGCAACTGGGACAGCTCACTGTGGTGCGTCAAACCTTCGGCGAGCGAGAAGATCGCCAAGAACCTGGTGGCCATCGCCAGCATGCCACAGGCACAGCTGGAGAAGGTGTACGGCAGCCCCGAAGCGGCTGCAGTACTGCAATATCTTGGGTACTCGTTCCGCTGTTTCAACACCCACGGCCGGATGATGTACACGCTGGCGCACCGGGCGATGGCCGGACCGAGCGGGTCGGACGCCGAGGACGAATACGTGATGACCGACGGCGAGCGGATCTGCTCGACTGCCATCGGCTGGAACTTCGGTGACGGCCACATGCACAACGAGCAGTTGATCGCCGCGATGCAGAAGCGCTGCCACTTCGAACCGGGCGAGGTGCGGGTGGTGCTGCTCGACGCCCAGCCGATCCACATCCAGGCCCAGCGCTACCGGCTCGTCGACGCCGCGACCGGCGAGTTCGAGTCCGGTTACGTCCGGGTGTCCGACGCGGTCACCCGCCAGCCGTGGGACGACACGGTGCCGGTGCACGTCGACCGCTGATCAGCCGGTGAAGGCCACCGAACATTCGCCTCGGGATACCCCACATTTCGTCTGGGCGGGGAGTGATGCTATGAACGATCTACCAACCAACTAGTTGAGAGGAGAGTTCCATGGCTGAAGCCGTGATCGTCGAGGCGGTGCGCTCGCCCGTGGGCAAGCGAAATGGCGGCCTGTCCGGGGTGCATCCGGCGGACCTGTCCGCGCAGGTCCTCAACGGCCTCGTGGAACGCGCCGGGGTCGACCCCGGACTCGTCGAGGACGTCATCTGGGGCTGTGTGATGCAGGCCGGCGAGCAGGCCATGGACATCGGCCGGACGGCCCTGCTGGCCGCGGGCTGGCCCGAGACCGTCCCGGGTGTGACGGTCGACCGGCAGTGCGGTTCGAGCCAGCAGTCGGTGCACTTCGCCGCGGCGGGCGTGGTCGCCGGCCACTACGACGTCGTCGTCGCCGGCGGCGTCGAGTCGATGTCGCGCACTCCGATGGGCGCCTCGCTGGCCAACGGCGGCAACCCGTTCTCGCCCGGCTTCAAGGCCCGCTACGACCGCACCCCGAACCAGGGCATCGGTGCCGAGATGATCGCCGAGCAGTGGGGCTTCTCCCGCACCGACCTGGACCAGTTCTCCCTGGACTCCCACGAGAAGGCCGGCGCCGCACAGGATGCGGGCGCCTTCGACGCGCAGATCGTGGCGATCCGGGATCAGGATGGCAACGCCGTCTTGAAGGACGAGGGCATCCGGCGCGGCACCACCCTGGAGAAGATGGGTCAGCTCAAGCCCGCTTTCAAGGAGGACGGCGTGATCCACGCCGGTAACTCCTCGCAGATCTCCGACGGTTCGGCCGCGCTGCTGTTCATGTCTGCGGAAAAGGCAAAAGAGTTGGGGCTCAAGCCACTTGCCAAGGTGCACACCGCGGTGCTCGCCGGCGCCGACCCGGTGATCATGCTGACCGCCCCGATTCCGGCCACCCAGAAGGCCCTCAAGCGGTCCGGTCTCAGCGTCGACGACATCGGCGTGTTCGAGGTCAACGAGGCGTTCGCGCCGGTGCCTCTGGCCTGGCTGAAGGACAGCGGCGCCGACGAGAAGAAGCTCAATCCAAACGGGGGAGCGATCGCGCTGGGCCACCCGCTGGGTGGCTCGGGTGCCCGCATCATGACCACCATGCTGTATCACATGCGGGACAAGGGGATTCAGTACGGTCTGCAGACCATGTGCGAGGGCGGCGGCCAGGCCAACGCCACCATCCTCGAGCTGCTGTGACCGACCAGGACACCGACGCCCCCGCCGCTCTCACCGAGCGGCGGGGCAACGTCCTGGTCATCACGCTGAACCGGCCCGAGGCGCGCAACGCCGTCAACGCCGCGGTCTCCACGGCGGTCGGCGATGCGCTGCAGGCCGCCCAGGACGATCCCGAGGTGCGGGCGGTCGTCATCACCGGCGCGGGTGAAACCTTCTGTGCCGGAGCCGACCTCAAGGCGATCTCGCGCCGGGAGAGCATCTTCCATCCAGACCGCGGGGACTGGGGATTCGGCGGCTACGTTCAGCACTACATCGACAAGCCCACCATCGCCGCGGTCAACGGCACCGCGCTGGGCGGCGGCACCGAGTTGGCGCTGGCCAGCGATCTGGTGGTCGCCGAGGAACGCTCGAGCTTCGGCCTGCCGGAAGTCAAACGCGGACTGATCGCCGCCGCCGGCGGCGTTTTCCGCATCGTCGACCAGTTGCCGCGGAAGGTCGCCATGCGGCTGCTGTTCACCGGTGAGCCCATCTCATCGGCCGAGGCGCTCAACTGGGGCCTGATCAACGAGGTGGTGCCCGACGGCACCGTCGTCGACGCGGCGCTGGCGCTGGCCGAACGCATCACCGCCAATGCGCCCCTTGCGGTTTGGGCCTCCAAGCGCGTCGCATACGGCGTCGACGACGGTGTGATCGTCGGCGACGAGGCCGGGTGGTCACGCACGATGCGCGAGATTGGCGCGGTACTGAGGTCCGAGGACGCCAAGGAGGGGCCGCGGGCGTTCGCCGAGAAGCGCGCGCCCGTGTGGAAGGCACAGTAAGCGAAGTAGGAGAAGGTAGAACATGAAGCGCACCATCTACGACGAAGAGCACGAAGCATTCCGCGACACCGTTCGCGGTTACATCGAAACCGAGCTGGTCCCCAACGCGGAGAAGTGGGAGGCCGAGCGGCTGGTCGACAGGTCCGCATACGTGGCGGCGGGCAAGCACGGACTGATCGGGTTCAACATGCCCGAGGAGTACGGTGGCGGTGGCAGCGACGATTTCCGGTTCAACGCCGTCATCAACGAAGAGATCGCGAGGGCTGGCGTCGCCGCACCCGCGCTGAGCCTGCACAACGACGTCGTCGGGCCGTACTTCAAGGACCTGACCAACGACGAGCAGAAGCAGCGCTGGCTGCCCGGCATCGCCAGCGGTGAGCTCATTATCGCCATCGCCATGACCGAGCCCGGCGCGGGCAGCGACCTCGCGGGTATCCGAACCTCGGCGGTGCGCGACGGAGACGACTGGATTGTCAACGGCTCCAAGACATTCATTTCGGCGGGTATCAACGCCGACTTGGTGGTCGTGGTGGCGCGGACCGACCCGGAGGCCGGACACAAGGGCTTCAGCCTGCTGGTCGTCGAGCGGGGGATGCCGGGCTTCACCCGCGGGCGCAAGCTGGAGAAGGTGGGTCTGCACTCCCAGGACACCTCCGAACTGCACTTCGAGAATGTCCGGGTGCCCAGCGCGAACCTGCTCGGCAAGGAGGGGCGGGGGTTCTATCACCTGATGCAGAACCTGCCGTCGGAACGGCTGTCGATCGCCATCACCGCAATCGCCGGTGCGCGCGAAACCTGGCGGCAGACACTGCAATACGCCAAGGACCGCAAGGCCTTCGGCCAGCCGATCGGCAGCTTTCAGCACAACCGGTTCCTGCTCGCCGAGATGGACACCGAACTCGAGGTCACCGAGCAGTACATCGATCGATGCCTGCAGGGCGTCGTCGACGGCGAGCTGACCGCGGTCGAGGCGGCCAAGGCCAAATGGTGGGCCACCGAGACCGCCAAGAAGGTTGTCGACCGGTGTGTTCAGCTGCACGGCGGGTATGGCTTCATGCTCGAATACCGGGTGGCGCGTGACTACTGCGACGGTCGCGTCCAAACGATCTTCGGCGGCACCACCGAGATCATGAAGGAGATCATCGGCCGCGATCTGGGGCTGTAGCCAGAAACGGCGAAAGTCGGCTCCCGCCAAGGCTTCTGCCAGGCAAGGGGCCGACTTTCGTCGTATTCGGGGATCAGCCCGCCGGAGCCGCCGGTGCGGGCGTCGTCGTCTCCGGGGCCGCGGGGACCGCCGACGTGGTGGTCGGCGCGGTCGAGGTGGCCTCGGCCGAGGTCGTCGCGGTCGCGGAGGTGGTCGCGGACGTGGGCGTCTCGCCACTGGGCGACAGCGCATTGTTCGGGTTGAGCACGGTGTCGATCATGTAGATCTTGGCGTTCTTGGCCGAGATGCCACCGCAGACCAACTTGGCAGCCTGGTCGAACTTCAGGTCACCGCCCTTGCCGTCGATGGTGATCTGCTTGCCCTGCTGAGTGGTCAGCTTGCCGTGGATGTCGTCGGGGCCCAGCAGGCCCAGCGCCATGTGGTAGTACAGCACGCTGGTCAGCTCGGCCGGATCGGCCTTCAGCGCCGCGAGTTGGGCGGGGTCGATCTTCGCGAACGCGTCGTTGGTGGGGGCGAACACGTTGTAGGGGCCGTTGTCAAGCACGCTGACCAGGTTGACGGCCGGGTTCCACTGGCCCGAGATCGCCGCGTTGAAATCGCTGAGATCGGGGTTGGCGGCAATGGCCTGCGAGGCGGTCTGCTCGCTCACGGTGGTCGGCGAGCCGCCACCGGCGGCCAGCGTCTTCTTGTAGGCGTCACAACCGGGGCCCTGTACGTCCGGAATTCGCGCCACCGGTGTTGAAACGGTGGTGGTCGGAGTGGGCGGCGCGGGTGCGGGCGCCGGATCGGCGAACGCGTTCACCGCGGTCGGGACGGAGGTGGCGATCGCGGCAAAGGCGACCACCGCGCCGGCGGTCTTCAGGCGGGTGCTCATAACTCCCTTTCGAGGCTTTCGGGGCGGACACTGCCGCGTGTTGCTGGCTGCAGATGCGTCCTGGTGCAGCATGCTCGGTCTCGTCTACGTCCCGGTACGTCGCCGCTCCGGCGTCGATCGTTACGGACAGGATCACCGCACACCGACCGAAATCGTACGCAACGGCCGTCGGCGTGCCCAAAACGTGCTGGTGATGCCGTCAGGCGCGGGGTCACACCGCAACGTGTTTCCGGGTGGCCGACCCCTTTACCATGGCGACCATGCCGGAGCCGCTGATCGTCGCCATCAAGGGCGAAACTCCCGACGTGCACCCCGAGGCGTGGGTCGCTCCCAACGCCGCCGTGATCGGCCGCGTCACCATCGCCGAGCGGGCCAGCGTCTGGTACGCCGCGACGCTGCGCGCGGAGTTCGAGCCGATCGTGATCGGCGCCGGTTCCAACATCCAGGACGGCGTCACCGTCCACGTCGACCCCGGCTTTCCCGCACACATCGGCGCCGGCGTGACGGTCGGGCACAACGCGGTGCTGCACGGGTGCACGATCGAGGACAACGTGCTGGTCGGAATGAGCGCGACGGTGCTCAACGGGGCGGTGATCGGCAGCGGATCGCTGATCGCCGCCGGCGCCGTGGTGCAGCAGGGCGCGGTGATCCCGCCACGGTCACTGGTGGCCGGCGTGCCCGGCAAGGTGCGCCGCGAACTGAGCGACCGTGAACTCGAGCACAACCGGCACAACGCGTTGGCCTATCAGCACCTGATCGAGCTGCACCGCGGCTGACCGGCCTGGGCGCCGGGCTGGCCTTCGCCCATCAGGGTGCGCTGCCGTTGGTCGTCCTCCTCGCCCTGGCCAACGGTGTGGCCGAGGAGTCGTTCTTCCGCGGCGCGCTCTATACCGCGCTCGGCCGCGTCTATCCGGTCGCGATGTCGACGGTCCTCTACGTTATCGCGACGTTGGCGTCGGGAAATCCGATGCTGGGCTTCGCGGCCGTCATCCTGGACGTGGTGTGCGCGCTCGAACGGCGGGCCACCGGCGGTGTGCTGGCGCCCGTCCTGACCCATCTGGTGTGAGGCCTGATCATGGTGCTGGTTCTGCCACCGCTGTTCGGCCGGGAGCCGAACAGTCCCGAATCACCTTAGTGGGTAGGCGATTTCGTCGCGTGGCATCCGGGCGGCGGCCATGACGGGGAACGAGTGCGTCCCGCCGACGGCCACCAGCGGTACGGCGCCGAAGCCCCACAGCAGCATCATGACGGTCAGATACCGCCGCGGTAGCCGGCCTGACGACACGGCCAGCGCCCCCAGCGCGCCGCCGACGCCGTAGGCCGTCAGCGCGAAGCCGTACATGCGCGCGCCGTGAGCGAAGCGCTCGGCGGCGAGGAACGGCAGCAGCACCTCGATCGGCCCGATGATCAGCAGCACCGCGCCGGTGGCTAACAGTACGGTCGCGAACTGCCACGGGGTGCCGACCACGAACCGCAGACCGGCCCGCAGGTCATCGAGCAGGTGCGGCTTGTCGGCCCGATCGGTCGGGTGTGCGCTGCCCTCGGACCGGGTGGCCGCCAGAGCAGGACGAGCGCGACCGCGAACAGGGCCGCGACGGCGCCGCCGTCCAGGGCCGGAAAGGTCGCACCGACGAGCACGCCCGCCAGTGTCGGTCCGGCCGCGCGCTGCAGCACCGGGCGCAACACCCCTTCCACGCCGTTGGCGGCCAGCAGTTGTTCGGCGGGCAGGATGCGCGGCAGGTAGGCGCTGTAGGCCGGAAAGAAGAATGCCGCGCCGATGCCCAGCAGTGCGGCCGCCACGGCCATGTGCCAGATCCGCAGCAGGCCCGTCGCGCCGAGCAGCGCCACGCCCCCGACCACCGCGGTATTGACGGTTTCGACACCGATGATGATGGCGCGCTGCGGAATTCGGTCCGCCATGATGCCGCCGACCAGGACGAAGGCGACCAGCCCGGCACTCAGGCAGGTGGCCACCAGTGACAGTGCGGCCGGATCGTGGGAGAGGTCGATGACCTGAAGCGCCATCACCACCGTCCACATGCCCTCGGCGAAGATGACGATCGACAGCGCCGCGATCAGCAGCCGGTATTCGCGGAACCGGAACGGGGTGAGCACCCGCCAGCCGCCGGGCGCATGGGGATGCTCCGGTTGTCGCTCCGTCTGAGTGCTCACCGAACGATGGTGGCCGATGCCGACCGTTGGCGTCCAACGGTTTTCCGTTCGCCGAACCCGACGAAATGGCGACGTCTACTCGAACGTCTCCGCCGAAACGTGCGTTTCGGCGTGGTGGAGGGTGACGCTCAGCTGTCTGTGAAGGTGGGTTCCCGCTTCTCCTGGAACGCCCGGATGCCCTCGCGCAGATCGGCCGAGTTGAGCAGGATGTGCTGGCCGGCGGTCTCCCGGGCCAGAGCCGCGTCGAAGTCCGGCAGTGTCGCGCCGTTGATGGCCTGTTTGGTCTTGGCGAACGCCACGGCCGGTCCGGTCAGCAGCCGGGCGATCACCTTGGCGGCCTCTGCCTCGAGATCCTCGGCGGGGTGTACCGAGCTGATCAGCCCGGCGGCGTGGGCCTCGGTCGCGGACAGCCGTTCGGCCAGCAGCGCCATCTTCATCGCCCGTGCGCGGCCGATGGAGGCGGCCACCAGCGCCGAGGCGCCACCGTCGGGCATGAGGCCGATCTTGGTGAACGCGAGAAGGAAAAACGCCTTCTCCGAAGCGATTACGAGATCGCAGGCGAGTGCGAGGGACACCCCGACGCCGGCGGTGGGGCCCTGCACCACCGCGACGACCGGCCGCGGCAGGTTGACGATCGCCTTGCTGGCCCGGTTGGCCTGCAGCAGCGTCTCGACGGGCTCGTGCCCGTCAGAGGTCTCGTCGGCGCCGATGCCCGCCCCGGAGCTGAAGCCGCGACCGCTGCCGCCGAGGCGCACCACCCGGACCCGGGGGTCGGTGGCGGCGCATTCGAACGCGTCGGCCAGGCCTTCGAGCACCTTCGGCGTCAGCGAGTTCAGGCTCTCCGGCCGGTCGATGGTGACCGACAGCACTCCGTCGGCAAGTTCCACGATGAGGCCGTCCACCGGCGCGAGCGCGTCCAACCCCGATTCAGCGATCGTCATGCACCACACCATAGATAGGGCCCTCCGGCGTTTGGCAACCCACCCGTTGGTTGGTTCGGTGCGATTGAGAAGATGCACCCATTCGGCAGACCAACGGAGGTGCAGACCATGGCGGGACCATTGCAGGGATTGCGTGTCATCGAGCTGGCGGGCATCGGGCCCGGCCCGCATGCGGCGATGATCCTGGGCGACCTCGGCGCCGACGTCGTACGAGTGGAACGGCCCGGCAAGCCCGGCGCCACACCGTCCGGGGACGCGATGTTGCGCAGCCGGCGGTCGGTGACCGCCGACCTCAAGTCGCCGGAGGGCCGCGACCTGGTTCTGCGGCTCGCCGCCAAGGCCGACGTCCTGATCGAGGGATTCCGGCCCGGCGTCACCGAGCGGCTCGGCCTGGGGCCCGAGGACTGCGCCAAGGTCAACGAGCGCCTCATCTACGGGCGCATGACGGGCTGGGGTCAGACGGGTCCACGTGCACTGCAGGCCGGCCACGACATCAACTACATCTCGCTGAACGGGCTGCTGCACGCGGTCGGTCGCAAGGGGGAGCGGCCGGTACCGCCGTTGAACATCGCCGGTGACTTCGGCGGCGGCTCGATGTTCCTGCTGGTCGGCATCCTCTCGGCGCTCTACGAGCGGCAGACCTCCGGCAAGGGGCAGGTGATCGACGCGGCCATGATCGACGGGTCGTCCGTGCTGATCCAGATGATGTGGGCGTTCCGGGCCAGCGGGCTGTGGTCCGACGAGCGTGGCGTCAACATGCTCGATACCGGGGCGCCTTACTACGACACCTACGAGTGTTCCGACGGCCGCTACCTCGCCGTCGGCGCCATCGAACCGCAGTTCTACGCCGAGCTTCTGGAGAAGCTCGGCCTGTCCGCCGCGGATCTGCCCGACCAGAACGACATGTCGCGGTGGCCGGAGTTGCGCACGGTGCTGACCGGGAAGATCGCCGAACACGACCGCGACCACTGGGCGGCGGTCTTTGCCGGCTCGGATGCCTGCGCGACGCCGGTGCTGGCGTTCAACGAGGTGCTGGACGAACCACACGTCGCGGAGCGGGACACCTTCTACGACGCGGGCGCGGGTCTGCAGCCACGGCCGGCCCCGCGGTTCTCGCGCAGTCAGCCGGACACGCCGACGCCGCCGCGGGTGCCCGGGGAGGACACCGAGGCCGTTCTGAGGGACTGGACCTGAGCCTGTTAGGGTCCCAACCAATCAGTTGGTAGATCTAATCGGAAGGAAACGCGCACGTGGAGATCAAGGACGCGGTGGCCGTCGTCACCGGGGGCGCGTCGGGCCTGGGCCTGGCGACCACCAAGCGGCTGCTGGATCGGGGTGCCTCGGTGGTGGTCATCGATCTCAAGGGCGCGGAGGCGGTCAAGGAACTCGGCGGCCGGGCCCGGTTCGTCGAGGCCAACGTCGTCGACCCCGAGCAGGTCACGGCCGCCCTGGACGCCGCCGAGGAGATGGGGCCGCTGCGCATCGACGTCAACTGCGCGGGCATCGGCAACGCCATCAAGACGCTGTCCAAGGACGGCCCGTTCCCGCTCGAAGGCTTCCGGAAGGTGGTGGAGGTCAACCTGATCGGCACGTTCAACGTGATCCGGCTGGCCGCCGAGCGGATTGCGCGGACAACACCCCTCGAGGGAAAGAACGGAGCGGAACGCGGCGTCATCGTCAACACGGCCTCGGTCGCGGCGTTCGAAGGGCAGATCGGCCAGGCCGCCTACTCGGCGTCCAAGGGCGGCGTCGTCGGCATGACGCTGCCGATCGCGCGCGATCTGTCCCGCGATCTGATCCGCGTGTGCACCATCGCACCCGGCCTGTTCAAGACCCCGCTGCTGGGCTCGCTGCCCGAGGAGGCGCAGGCCTCGCTGGGCAAGCAGGTGCCGCACCCGGCCCGTCTCGGCGACCCGGACGAGTTCGGCGCGCTGGCGGTGCATATCGTGGAGAACCCCATGCTCAACGGTGAGGTGATCCGCCTGGACGGCGCGATCCGGATGGCCCCCCGGTAGGAGGAGGACGAATGGCAATCAGGACGAAGTTCACCGAGGCGTTCGGTATCGAGCACCCGATCGCCCAGGGCGGTATGCAATGGGTCGGCCGAGCTGAACTCGTTGCCGCCGTGGCGAATTCGGGTGCACTCGGTTTCATCACGGCGCTGACGCAGCCGACGCCGGCCGATCTGGCCAACGAAATCGCCAAGACCCGGGATCTGACCGACAAGCCGTTCGGCGTCAACCTGACGATCCTGCCGGCCATCAACCCGCCGCCATACGACGAGTACCGTCAGGTGATCGTCGACGCCGGGATCAAGATCGTGGAGACCGCGGGCTCCAACCCGGCCCCGCACCTGCCGATGTTCCACGACAACGGCATCAAGGTGCTGCACAAGTGCACGTCGGTGCGCCACGCGGTCAAGGCGCAGAGCCTGGGTGTGGACGGCATCAGCATCGACGGTTTCGAGTGCGCCGGGCATCCCGGTGAGGACGACGTGCCGGGGCTGGTGCTGATCCCGGCGGCCGCCGACAAGATCGAGATCCCGATGATCGCCTCCGGTGGGTTCGCCGACGCCCGTGGTCTGGTGGCCGCGCTGGCGCTGGGCGCCGACGGCATCAACATGGGATCGCGGTTCATGTGCACCGTGGAGTCGTGCATCCACCAGAACGTCAAGGAGGCGATCGTCGCCGGCGACGAGCGGGGCACCGAACTGATCTTCCGCTCGCTGCACAACACGGCCCGCGTCGCGAGCAACGAGGTGTCGCGCGAGGTGGTGCAGATCCTCAAGGGGGGCGGTCAGTTCGAGGACGTCAAGGACCTGGTGGCCGGTGTGCGCGGCCGCAAGGTGTTCGACGACGGTGACGTCGATGCGGGCATCTGGACCGTCGGCACGGCCATGGGTCTGATCAACGACATCCCGACGGTCGGCGATCTGGTTTCGCGGATGGTGGCCGAAGCCGAGGAACTGATCACCGGCCGCCTGGCGGGCATGGTGGGGGCCGCCAGCCTGGCCTGAACGCCGGTCAGACACACGAAGAGGCCCGCCGAAAGGCGGGCCTCTTGTCTTGGCTCATCAGGGACGCGATATCGCGGCACCCGTGTAAATCGCTGCGCGGCCGGGCCGCGACCCGATCAGCTGGCGATCGGGTGAATGTTGTCGTCGAGCTGCTCGGAGGTGTCGCCCTCGACGAGGAAGTCGCCGTGGTACAGGGCGTCGAAGTCAATCTTGATGACATCAGCGTTGGTGTCGTCGATCCACATGGGATTGAGCGTAAGCGCGTCGATTAAGAGATCGTTGAGCCAAGGTTCGCAAATTGGTGGCAATTCTTACTCGGCGGTAGGGACCTTGGTCACACCAAGGCGGCCGGCGGGGGCTGCGACCGACGTCAGAGCGGTGTACTCGTGAGTAGCTGGACCCGCGTCCCAAGGCCTGAAAGCACCGCTTCAGCTAACATGTCGGAGCGGTGAAACGACGCCGGTTTGCCCCGTTGAGCACGGTCCATCCGACGATCGCCGCGACGATGGCAACCAACCGGAGTGTGATGGGCGCCACACGGGACGACGTTGCCCGATCGACGGCCGGCGAAGTGTCCGCGCGGTGTCCCGGCCGAGTCGGCGGTCCCAGCGCCGGGAAAGCGGGCTCGGCGAGCCCACGGGCGGCGTCGAGGTTGAATGGCGGCCGGCCTCAACTCGTGACAGACAAAGCCGGCCAGAACCTTGACCGCGATAAATTATCGCTGCTAAGTCATAGCCGAGGGTCTGCGCATCCAGACCGAGGGAGGCAGCCGGTGTTGCACAGGATCGCGCTCATGGCCATCGCCGCGCCGAGACGGATCATCGCCGTGACGCTGTTGGTCATGGTCGCCGCGGCGATCTTCGGCATCCCCGTGGCCCAGAAGCTGTCGGCCGGCGGCTTCCAGGATCCGACGTCGGAATCCGCGCGGGCCGACCGGATACTCACCGACAAGTTCCACCGGGGCGACATGCAACTCGTGTTCACCGTCACCGCGCCCGGCGGCGCCCAATCCGCCGAGGCACGCGCGATCGGTCAGGGCATCGCGGACCTGGCCGCAGACTCTCCCTATGTCGCCGACATGGCGTCGCCGTGGGCGGACCCGTCCGCCGCTGCAACCGGTCTGGTCAGCAGGGACGGCGCCACCGCCCTCGTCGTCATCGGTGTCACGGGCGGCGAGAACAACGCCCAGCACCACGCCCAGGACATCGCCGACGCGGTCGCGAAGACGGTGCTGCCGGCCCATCCCGACGCCACGGTGCGCGCCGGTGGCACCGCGATGGTGTATTCGCAGATCAACCATCAGAACGAACACGACCTGCTGTTCATGGAGGCGCTGGCGATCCCACTGAGCTTCCTCGTTCTGGTGTGGGTGTTCGGCGGCCTGCTGGCCGCGGCCCTTCCGCTGGCCGTCGGCGGGCTGGCCATCGTGGGCACCATGTCGGTACTGCGCTTCATCACGTTCGGCACCGACGTGTCGGTGTTCGCCCTCAACCTCAGCACCGCGATGGGCCTGGCGCTGGCCATCGACTACACGCTTCTGATCATCAGCCGGTACCGTGACGAACTCGCCGACGGCGCGGACCGCGATCAGGCGGTGATCCGGACCATCGCCACGGCCGGGCGCACGGTGCTGTTCTCGGCGGTGACGGTGGCGCTCTCGATGGTCGCCATGGTGCTGTTCCCGATGTACTTCCTGCGCTCGTTCGCCTATGCCGGCGTTGCGACGGTCGCGTTCGCCGCGGTGGCCGCGATCGTCGTGACACCGGCCGCGATCGTGCTCCTAGGCGACCGCCTGGACGCATTCGACGTGCGGCGGCTGATCCGCCGCGTGCTCGGGCGTGCCGATCCCGCGCCCAAGCCCGTGTCTGAGTTGTTCTGGTACCGCTCAACGAAATTCGTGATGTCGCGGGCCGTGCCGATCGGCGTTGTCGGGGTGGCGCTGCTGCTGTTCCTGGGACTGCCGTTCCTCGGGGTCAAGTGGGGCTATCCGGATGAGCGGGTACTTCCGGTGACGGCCTCCGCCCATCAGGTCGGCGACGAACTGCGGTCGAATTTCGCCGACAACTCCGAGACCGCCGTGACCGTGGTGGTTCCCGACGCCGTCGGCCTCGCGCCCGCCGAGTTGGAGCGGTACGCCGCCGAGCTGTCCCGGGTTCCCGATGTGCCCGCCGTGACGGCGCCGACGGGCACGTTCGTGGCGGGGCAGCGGGTCGGGCCGCCCTCGGCAGCGGCCGGGATCGCCGACGGCAGCGCCTTTCTGACGGTCGGCAGCAACACGCCCCTGTTCTCACAGGCATCCGAGACCCAGTTGGACAGGCTGCGTGACGTCGCGCAACCGGGCGGGCGCGATGTGGAGTTCGGCGGCGTGGCGCAGATGAACCGGGACAGTGTGCATGCGATCACCTCCCGGCTGCCGACGGTTCTCGCGGCGATCGCCGCGATCACCTTCGTGCTGCTGTTCCTGCTCACCGGGAGCGTCGTGCTGCCGCTGAAAGCCATTGCGCTCAACGTGCTTTCGTTGACCGCCGCATTCGGGGCGCTGGTGTGGATCTTCCAGGACGGCCATCTCCACGCATTCGGCACCACGCCCACCGGCACCCTGGTGGCCAACATGCCGGTGCTGCTGTTCTGCATCGCGTTCGGCTTGTCGATGGACTACGAGGTTTTCCTGATCTCGCGGATCCGCGAGTTCTGGTTGGGCAGCGGGCAGACCGCGGCCGACAACGACGAGAGTGTCGCCCTCGGCCTCGCACGTACGGGCCGGGTGGTCACCGCGGCCGCACTGGTGATGTCGATTTCCTTCGCCGCGCTGATCGCGGCCAAGGTTTCGTTCATGCGAATGCTCGGAGTGGGCCTGACGCTGGCGATCCTCGTGGACGCGACGCTGGTGCGCATGATGATGGTGCCGGCTTTCATGCATGTCCTGGGCCGGTGGAACTGGTGGGCGCCGGCGCCACTGGTCCGCCTGCACCGGCGGATCGGCATCAGCGAGTCGGCTGAGGAGCCCGGCGGGCGCCCAGTGGCCGCGACACCGGATCCGGGGTGAGCCGGATGCCTCTCTCCGCCCCGCGGCGCCCACGTTCCCCGCGCGGGTCCGGGGACCAACTCCGCGACGAAATCCTCGACGCCGCAACCGAATTGCTGTTGGTGATGGGTGATTCGAAAGCCGTCTCGATCCGCTCGGTGGCGCATCGGGTGGGCGTCACCCCGCCGTCGATCTACCTGCACTTCGCCGACAAGCAGGCGCTGCTGGACGCGGTGTGCGCGCGGTACTACGAGCAACTCGACGAACACCTGCAGCAGGCCGGAGTCGGCCAGCCGACCACCTTGGATGTGTTTCTCGCCCACGGTCTGGCGTATGTCCGGTTCGCGACACGGACACCGGAGATGTACCGCATCGCGGCCATGGTCGAGGGCAACTCGGCCAGCGACGTCGATGCCGTACTGGCGTCCTCGGCATTCGTTCGCATGCTGGGATCGGTGCAGAACCTGATGGACCAGGGCGTCTTCGCAGCGGGTGATCCGACGGTGATTGCCCTGGACCTGTGGACGGCCGTGCACGGCGTCGCCGCACTGCTCATCGCAAAGCCGTATCTGCCGTTCGGTGATCACGAGGTGTTCGCCGAGCGGGTGCTCAAGGCGGCCGTTGCGGGCCAGATCGCCCTCGGACGCGTGGGAGTTGACGCCACCATCGGGGAGACGTTGAACTGGCTGTGCCAACCGAGGGGAGTGCCGATATGACCGTCAACCAGATTTCCAACCCGTTCTTCGCGCGGGTGTGGACTCTGATGTCCGCACACGAGACCGAGGCGTTGACGAGGCTGCGGCGGGAGAATCTCGACGGTCTGTCCGGCCGGGTGCTCGAGGTTGGTGCCGGCACCGGCACCAACTTCGCCCACTACCCGAAGACCGTCGAGCAGGTGGTCGCCGTCGAACCCGAGCCGCTGTTGGCCGAACACGCCCGCCGGGCGGCCGCGGTGGCGCCCGTTCCGGTGAGCGTGACCGGGCAGACCGTCGAATCCCTGACCGACACAGAGTCGTTCGATGCCGTCGTCTGCTCACTGGTGCTGTGCACCGTCGACGATGCCGAGGGCGTTGCGCGAGAGCTGTTTTCGCTGACAAAGCCGGGCGGCGAACTGCGTTACATGGAGCACGTCGCCAGTGACGGCTGGCGGGGCGGTGTTCAGCGGGCGGCCGACGCGACGCTGTGGCCGCGGCTGTTCGGCGGCTGTCACACCCACCGTCACACCGAGGAGACGCTGGCGCGGGCCGGCTTCGAGTTGCAGGGCGCGCGGCATCAGTGGACACTCCCGCGCTGGCTGCCGTTGCCGGTGGCCGAATTCGCGCTGGGCCGCGCGGTCAAGCCGGCCTGAGATCGGTCAGTCCAACAGGCTCGGCAGCCGCTGCAGCAGGACCGGCAGCGCCGTGCTGGCGCTCTCGCGCATCGTGACGGTCGCCGAGGCGGACAGTGGGGTCGGTTCGGGATTGACCTCGACCACCACGGTGCCCCGCGCCAGCGCCAACTCCGGCAGGCCGGCGGCCGGGTAGACGATCGCGGACGTGCCGACGACCACCAGCAGGTCGGCCTGCCGGACCGCGTCGACGGCGGAGTTCCACGGGCCGTCGGGCAGGGACTCGCCGAACCACACGATGTCCGGCCGGATCAGGCCGCCGCACGGACAGTGCGGCGGCGCGACCTCCAGGGCCGGTTCGGGCATGTCCGGCAGCGGGCCGGTGTACGGCAGCGCGCACCGGACGCACCGAAAGGCGAACAGGCTGCCGTGCAGGTGATGCACGGCGCTGCTGCCGGCCCGTTCGTGCAGGTTGTCGACGTTCTGGGTGATCACCGAAACCTCGGCGACCTCGCCGAGGCGCTCCCACGCCGCCAGGGCGTGGTGGCCGTCGTTCGGTTCGACCCGCTGCACCAGGTGGTGCCGCCACAGGTACCAGGCCCACACCCGTTCGGGATGGCTCTGCCAGCCGTCGGTGCTCGACAGTTCGTAGGGGTCGAAGCGGGCCCACAACCCGGTCCTGTCGTCGCGGAAGGTGGGGACCCCGCTTTCCGCGGAGATCCCCGCGCCGCTGAGCACTGCTATCCGCACCTCACCAAAATAGCGGGCGTGTTGAATAATCGAGCCCGTGGACGTGGGGCAGTGGGTCGTACTGGAACCGGGTGCGACCAGGCCGCTGTTCGATCAGCTCCGGAGCCAGCTCATCGACGGAGTCAGGGACGGCCGCCTGCCGCCCGGCACCCGGCTGCCCACGGTGCGGGAGCTGGCGGCCCGGCTGGGTCTGGCGGTCAACACCGTGGCGCGCGCCTATCGTGAACTCGAGGCCGCCGGAATCCTCGAAACCCGGGGCCGCTTCGGAACTTTCGTCGCCCGCGCCGATCCCGCCGACGGGGCGATGGCCGCCGCGGCGAGTACGTATGTGGCCACCGCCCGCTCATTGGGACTGGATCGGGCGGCCGCGCTGCGTTACGTCGAGGCCGCCTTCGGTTGACCCGGTCAGCCGCGCCAGCGCACCACTTCCAGCGCGACGGCCACCGGGACCGTCGACTCCGCCAGTGGGCGGGGCAGCAACTCGTCGGCGCGGGCCAGCCGGCGCACCAGCGTGTTGCGATGGGTGTAGAGCCGGCCGGCCGCACGCGAGGCGTTGCACTGCTCGGCCACGAAAACCCGCACCGTTTCCCGCAGTTCCCGGTCGGCGGTCTCGAGGTCGCCCAGCGTGTGGCGGACGAACTCGGCAGCCCGGTCGGTGTCGGCGGTCAGCAGCGCGATGAGCTGGATGTCGGCGAATCGGGCGATGCGCTGCGGCGAGCGCAACCGGGCCATCATCTGTTGGGTGGTCAGCGCGTCGAGATGGCTGCGGCGAAATCCGTCGACGTCGTCGGCGGTGGAACCGATCGCGATATGGACATCGGGCAGCAGTCCGGGTGAATCCTGCAGCAGCGCGACGTTCACCCCGGCGGGCCCCGATACCCACACCCAGCGGGTGGCGGCACTGGCCAGCACGCTGAGCGGGCGGGCACCGGCGGCGCGGCCGACCTGTGCGACCACGTTGTCGAGGTGGGCCAGATCGCCGGAGGGGTCGTCGCTCCACACCACGGCCGCCGTGTGCGGGCCGGTCAGCGCGTAGCCCAGGCGGGCCTCCGCCCGGCGCAGCGGGATCGGGGCGCCCTCGAGGAGCAGCGTCACCGTCTCGCGCCGTTCGGCGTGGGTTCCGCGGGTGAGTTCGTCGCGCTCCGTTTCGATCTGCGCGGCGATGAAACTGAGTGTGGCGTCAACGAATTCGCTGATCGACCGGGAGCAGACGTCGAGCAGCTCGTGCAGTTCGCCGGGGTCGGAGGTCAGTTCGAAGGCGATCTCCATCAGCCGCCGCCACGCCGCGCCTTCGCCCACCCGGTAGGCATCCAGCGTGTACGCGGTCAGGCCGCGGCGGACCAGCTCGCGGGCGATGACGATCGGTTCGGGCCCGGTGTTGGGCGGTACCGGCGCACCGGGGTCGCGGAGATTCGCCGTGCCCCAGAAGAAGAAGTTGGCGTGGTTGCTCGCCGTGATCGCCGCCGCCAGTTCCGGGTCCCCGGCGATGGCCGGGCTGGCAGCGAGCACCGTGGCGTCGAGTTCGGCCAGCCACTCCGGGCGGGGGTTGACGACCCGCTGCGCGCACTGCCGGATCAGGTCCCGCACGGCGGGTGACGGGCGCTTCCAGGTCGACCGGGTCACCGGCCCAGACTAGGCCGGTGGTGCACATTGCACCATCACCTCTGGGCTTCTGGGTGATATTGCGCTAGTTCGCGGGGCGGCCCGGGCGGCAGGATGTGTTCTCATATCCGCCGGAGACAGACCCCCAGGGAGACGTACATGGAGCACACGGCCACCCGCGTCGAGGAGATCGACGTCCTGATCGTCGGCGCCGGCATCTCCGGTCTCGGCGCCGCCTACTACCTGCAAAAAGAACACCCCGAACGGTCCTACACGATCCTGGAGGCCCGCGACAGCCTGGGCGGCACCTGGGATCTGTTCCGCTATCCGGGCATCCGGTCGGACTCCGATCTGCACACCTTCGGTTACGAGTTCAAACCGTGGCGCGACGAGGACGCCATCGCTTCGGGCGCCAAGATCATGGCCTATCTGCGTCAGACCGCGGCCGAGAACCGCATCGACGCGAAGATTCGGTACCGGCACAAGGTGCTGGGCGCCGCGTGGTCGAGCGCGGAGGCGCGCTGGACGATCGACGTCGAGAACCTCGAAACCCAGCAACTGATCCAGTTCAGTGCCAACTGGATCTTCATGGCCGGCGGCTACTACCGCTACGACGAGGGCTACACCCCCGAGTTCCCCGGCCGCGAGCGCTTCACCGGACAGATCATCCACCCGCAGCACTGGCCGGAGGATCTGGACTACGCCGGCAAGAAGGTCGTCGTCATCGGCAGCGGCGCCACCGCGGTCACCCTCATCCCCGCCATGGCAGACACCGCCGCGCACGTGACCATGCTGCAACGCTCGCCGACCTACCTGATGCCGCTGCCCGGCAAGGACACCTTCGCCAACACCGCGCAGAGGCTGCTCGGAGCGAAGCGCGGCTACGCGCTGGCCCGCCGCAAGAACATCCTGCGCCAGCGTGCCGTATACGAGTTCTGCCAGCGGTTCCCACGGGCGGCCCGCAAGGTGATCCGCCACCTCAACGCCACCCGGCTGCCCGACGGCTATCCAGTCGACGAACACTTCAACCCGACCTACGGCCCGTGGGACCAGCGGCTGTGCGTGGTGCCCGACGGCGACATGTTCGACGTCATCAGCCGCGGCAAGGCCTCAGTGGTGACCGACGGGATCGCGACGTTCACCGAAACCGGGATCGAGCTGGCGTCCGGCAGGCATCTCGACGCCGACATCATCGTCACCGCAACGGGTTTGAACATCCAGCTGTTCGGTGGGGTGTCCCTGAGCATCGACGGTGAATCGGTCGATCTGTCGAAGTCGTTCGCCTACAAGGGCATGATGCTCTCCGGCGTGCCGAACCTCGCGTTCGTCTTCGGCTACACCAACTCGTCGTGGACTCTCAAGGTCGGCCTGATCTGCGAGCACTTCTGCCGACTGCTGACCCACATGGACGCCCACGGCTACGACACCGTCGTCCCGTTCGTCAGCAACCCGGACATGCCCGCCCGGCCGATGGTCGACTTCTCCGCCGGGTATGTCCAGCGGGCCGCGAAGCTGATGCCGCGGCAGTCCGACGGGCCGACGTGGGGGATGTCGATGAACTACTTCACCGACGTGAAGGCGCTGCGGGAGAGCCCGGTCGCCAACGCGAACCTGCGATTCGGCACCGCGTCGCGGTCCGCCGGTGCGGACCGGGTCGCACTCGAGGCTTAATACTTCGCGCGGAGCAGGCCCCAGGTGTGGTTGCGGCTCAGCCGAATTCGAGCAGCAGCTGCACCGGGGCCAGGTCTTCGAGGCGGCGGAAGCGCTGGACGACCCGGTTCAGGGCATTGAGCACGATGCCGCGCGGCGTCGCCATCGGCACATGGTGCACGGCCCGCACCCCGGGAATCGTGTTGACCAGATCGTCGGCCTCGGCGCGGCTCAGGGTGAACGGCATCGGCGGGACGCGATACCGCCGCGACGTCCGGGTGCCCCGCCCGGCCAGCCCGGCCGCCCAGGCCGGCGGCAGGTCGAACATCATCTGACCGCCCGGAAAACGTTTGGCGCACTGCGCGATCAGGCCCAGAGACTCCGCGGGCTGCAGATACATCAGCAGGCCCTCAGCGGTGATGAAGACCCCCCTGAGGGGCATTGCCATGTCGACACTGTCCATCCAGCTGTAGTCCAGCGCCGACTGGCCCAGCATCCGGATGCGGTCGGAGGCGGGCAGGAGTTCGGCGCGCAGTTCGATCATCGGCGGCAGGTCGACACTGAGCCAACGGAATCGGTGATCGTGCACGCGGTCCGACAGCCGCCAGAACGTCGTCTGCAGACCCTCGGCGAGCGCGACGACGGTGGCTTCCGGGTGGGTCGACAGGTAGGCCACGGTGCGGTCGTCGAATCCGCGGGCGCGCAGCGCCATGTCCTGCCGCTGGGTGTAGCCGAACTTGGCGAAGTCGAAGTCGATCGAATCCACCAGCGAAACCGCCATCGGATCGTCGAGGATGCGGTCGGGCCGGCGTGCCTCGCTGGCCCGAACCTTCAGCGTCATCAATGCCGTCTCCGGGACTCCCGACAGGTCAACACTGCGCTTGGTGGCCGGCGGCCCGAACTCCAGCACCGTCATGCTCGGCCGGTTGTTACGCAGCGGCGCAACCTGATTGAAGGGCGGCGCGGCCAGCATCCGGAACACACCGCGGCCGGCGATGTGCGGGACGTCGTGGGCGGCGCGCACCCCGGGGATCCGGCCGGCCAGCGCCACCGCATCGTCGGCGGTGATGCCGAACGGCATCGGCGGGGCGTGGTAGCGGTCGCTGAGTCTGAGGCCCCGCAGGGTCCTGCGGCTGAGCCAGGGCGGGATGGAATCGAACATCAGCGCTCCGCCGGGGAACCTTGCGGCGCAGTCGGCGATCAGCGCCCGCACATCGGCCGGCTCCAGATGCATGAACAGCCCCTCGGCGGTGATGAACACGCCAGTGGAGTTGTCGCCGTCGTTTGTGTTGACACAGTCCATCCAGCTGCGGTCCACGGCGGACTTCGCGATGTCGACGATCCGGTGGTCGCGGGGCAGCAGCTGCTCGCGCAACTCCATGACCGCGGGCAGGTCGACCGAATACCAGGTCACCCCGTCGAGCACCCCGGCGGCGTCGAGGCGCCAGAAGCTGGTCTGCAAGCCTTCGCCCAGGGCCACCACCGACGCCTTGGGGTGCGCCCGCAGGTAGTCGGCGGTCACCACGTCGAACGCCCGGGCGCGTAGTGCGTGCGACTGGTTGGGCTTGCCGAATTTCAGGTAGTCGTAGCCGACGGAGTCAAACACGCGGACCGCCAACGGGTCCTCGATCACGCCGCCGGGCCGCCTGGCCTCCCAGGCCCGGTTGTGCAGGGTCCACAGGGAGGTCGCGGACACACCCGCCAGCGTGTTGCCGTCGATCACCGTCACCGGTCCCAGGGTAGCGACCTGGTTCGGTGAGTAGTCTCATGAGATGACCCGCCAGGTTTTCGACGACAAGCTGTTGGCCGTCATCAAGGACAACGCAGTGGGGGTGCTGGCGACCATCAAACGCGACGGCCGTCCGCAGCTTTCCAACGTGTCGTACTTCTTCGATCCGCGGAACCTGGTGATCCAGGTGTCGATCGCCGAACCGCGCGCCAAGACCCGCAATCTGCGCCGGGATGCCCGGGCGTCGGTTCTGGTCAGTTCGGACGACGGTTGGTCCTATGCCGTGGCCGAGGGGACCGCGGTCCTGACGCCGCCAGCCGCCGACCCGCACGACGACACCGTCGAGTCGCTGATCGCGTTGTACCGCAACATCGCCGGCGAGCATCCGGACTGGGACGACTACCGGCAGGCCATGGTCACCGACCGCCGGGTCGTGCTGACCCTGCCGATCTCGCATCTTTACGGGATGCCCCCCGGCAAGCGCTGATCAGCTTCGCCGCGAGCGTGCGGGTCGGTCCGCCGACACGCCGCTGAGCGCGGACTTCCGCGCACCCTCGCGGTCTGCTTGGTGGCGATAGGCTGCCATCATGGCCAAGGATGAAAAGCCCGACCTTCCCGCCGAGGACGACACCAAGCAGAAGTTCCGCGAGGCCCTCGAACGAAAGAACGCCAAGGCCGCCGGGGGCACCTCGCACGCTGACGGCGGTGCCAAGCAGTCCAAGGCGCATGGCCCCGTCGAGGGCCGGCGGGAGTTCCGCCGCAAGAGTGGCTGAGCCGTTCAAGCCGAGGCGACCGCGGTCTGTCGCCGTACAGTTCGGACATGGACTTCGACCTGACGCTGCCCTCGGGCCGTGTCCGGGCGCGTCGCTGGGGACCGCCGGACGCGCCTCTGCTGCTGTGCGTACACGGGTTATCGGCCAACCTCACCGTCTTCGATTTCGTTGCCGCGCAGCTGGCCGGCGACCGTCAACTGGTGGCGTTCGACCTACGCGGCTGCGGCCGCAGCGACGTGAGTCCGCCCGGTGGCTACGGCATGGCGAGTCACGCCGATGACGTCCTGGCGGTCGCCGACGCACTGGGTGCAACCGAATTCGACGCCGCCGGCTGGTCGATGGGCGCGCTGATCCTGATGGCCGTCGCCCGACGAAATCCGTCGCGGCTGCGCAGCGTCAGCCTCATCGAACATGCCGGGCCCGCGGAGTCCCGGGCGCTGGCGGCGGTCCGGAACTGGCTGGGCCGGCTCGACATGGTGACGGATACGGCCGAGGCGTACCTAGGGCAGCTGCGCCACACCGGGCTGTCGGACGCCTTCTACACCTACGAGATCGAACGTCGTGAAGACGGCCGTTGGCGCGCGCTGACATCCCACGCGGCGGCGCTCGAGGACATGGACCAACCCTGGCCGAAGGACTGGAGCGACTACTGGCGGGCGCTGACCATGCCGGCCGTCCTGGTGCGGGCGCTGCGGCCGATCAGCGGCGGACTGATCGTGCCGGATCGGGCGGTTGCGGCACTACGGGATTTCAACCCGTCGGTGCGGGTGGTCGACGCGCCGGACAGCGATCACTTCACCGTCATGGTGGACCCGTTGACCGTCGGGGCGCTGACCGGCGTCTTGGGATAGGACAACAACCGCGCGCCCACCAGGGCGGCGAGCATGACTGCGACGCAATAGATTCCGTCGGCCTTGAGACCCCACTTGACCGACATCAGGGTGGCGGCCGCCGCGATGCAGAGCAGCAGCCCGACGACGGCGCTGCGTGGTCCCAGGGTCAGTGCCACCGGGCCGTCCCAGCCGGGCAGCGGACGGTTCTCCAGCGGGCGCAGGGCGACGAACAGCGCGGCCACCGCGACGACCATGATCGCCAGCTGGATCACGCTGAGCGCCAACAGATTCGGTTGCCCCGGATACCGCGGCAGCCCGGCGTAGTCGAATGCCAGGTGCATCAGCAGCAGCGCCGGCATGTGCCACAGGTACAGCGTCATCGCTCCGGAGTTGCCGATCGCGCTGAGCCACCAGACCCGCGGTCGGTGGGCCCACCGGTCGATTGCGGGTGCGGCGGCGATCGCGAACGCGCACATCATGATCGCGTGTCCGGCGAGCAGCAGCGACGGCGGCGTCATGTTGGCGAGTCGTTGACCTTCGATGCCGACCAGGCTCAGCTCGTATGGTCCGAACGCCAGCAGCGCCAGGTTGACTCCGAGCATCGCCCCGCCGAGAAACAGGGCCGCGCGACCGTCGAGCAACCGGCGGCGGTAGGCGACGCCGAACATGCCCGGGATCAGCCAGACGGTCATGTTCAGGTAGCCCAGCCACGCCATGGCCGGAACGTGCAGGCGTACCACGTCGACCAACAGGATCAGCAGGTACAGCCCGGCCACCGAAGCGGCCAGCGCAGCGACGGAGTCGATGCGGCTCAGCAGTGGCATGGCGGCGAGCATCAACACGTAAGCCCCGAGGAACCACAACAGCTGGATGCTGACCCCCGCGACGGGTTCGTAGACGTGGACCGGCAGTACCCGGTGCAGCACCGCCAGGGTCACGATCCAGAAGGCCAGGTAGTAGAAGACCGGGCGATACAGCCGCAGGCAGCGCTTCATCAACCAGCCGCCCCACGAACCGCCGGCGCGCCAGCTGGCCACGGCCGCACCGGCGAAGAAGAACAGCGGCATGATCTGCAGGACCCACGTCAGCGCCTGGAAAACCACCGAGGTGGTCAGCAGGTTGTCCCAGACGAACACGCCGTCGCGCAGTGTGCTGGTGGCCATTACGGTATGCCCGAGGACGACGCCGAGCAGGGCGCCGATTCGGATGACGTCGACGGCCCGGTCCCGATCTGGTGGGGTCTGTGCGGCGACCTCGGCCGGTGACGGGAAGCCCAGCAGGTTGCTCATGACGGCAAATGTAGTCAGGGTGCGGGATCGGCTGTATTCACTCGGCGCTCGCTGGCCGGCCAGCAGCGGACCCAGCCCGAGTCCGCCGATGTTGGCGACGGTCGCCACGGTGGGGGCCCGGTCGCGCCAACGCTCAGGTGCGGATTCGATGACCGCCGCGGTCGCGGTGCCGGTGAAGATGCCCGCCGACAGCCCCGACAGCAGCCAGCCGACCAGCAGCTCGGGCATCGAGTGCGCGATGACGAACACCACGGCGCTGCCGATCGCGCACGCCGCGCCCGCCAACAGCATCTGTCGGCGGCCCACGGCGTCGCTCCAGCGGCCGAACACCGACAGCGCGAACAGTACCCCGACCGCGTAGGTGGCGAAGATGACGGTCGTGGTCAGCACGGTGAAGTGCATCCGCTCGTCGTAGAGGGCGTACATCGGCGTCGGCAGGGTGGTGCCGAAGTTGATCGCGGCGAAGGCGTACGCAAGCAGGGCCATGCTGTGGCGGGTCACCCTGCCCTCGGCTGGGGTGGCGACCAAACCGGCGGGTCCGGATGACGACCGCTGCGATCGGTGCGGCGATGAGCAGGACCGTCACCGGGACGACGACGGCGATCGCCCCGGACATGCACGTGAGGTTAGTACCACCTCAGTGTGCTTCGTACGGGTGCCGCGTCGCATCGGGCCCCTGTTCGCTCTGCGTTGACGCCGTACGCGCGGAGTAGCTGGGTGCGCAAATTGAGCGGATTGTGCCGGGCCACGCCGGCCAGTGCCGTGGCCGACGACTGTGCCCAATGTGCGGGAATGCTCAGCCGGTCAAGTTCACGCAGCGCAGCGGCGGGGGTGTCGGCCAGAGTCAACCACCCGACATCACCGACTCCGGGTACCGGGCGGCCGATGGTCGGCAAACCAAGGGCTGCAGCGTCCAGCACGCTGAGACATGAGCCCTCGAACCTGGCCGAATGCAGATGCACCTGCGCGCTACCTTGTTCGGCGTGCAGCTGTTCCGTCGGCAACCATCCCGACACCTGCACACCCGCGGCGATCAGTTCCCTGCGGTGGTGCGCGTCACCGTCACCGATCCAGCAAAAAGTGTACGGCCGGCCGGCTTTCCGCGCCGCTTCCGCCACTTGGGCAAAGAACGCCGGGTCCTTCTGCGCAGACAGCCGGCCCGCCATGACAACCCGTAGTTCGGACTTGAACGTCGCCTTGGGCCGCAGGCTCTGATCTGGCAGGTTGTAGATGCGCAACACATCCGAGCTTGGCGCGAGCCGGCGCGCGGCGATGGCCTCGTCTTCCCCTGCCGCGGCAATGACGATAGGCCGTCGGCCCAGCAGCCACTCGGCCTGCCCGAGCAGCCACTGTCTACTGCCGCGCTGCGCGAAGGTCGCAAATGCGTTGGGCGTGAAGACAATCCGTACCGGCAATGGCCTCAGACGCACCAGTGCGCCTGAGTGACTCGAGTGTGCATGCACCACGTCGAATCGGAGTTCGTCGATCAGCCGGCGGATCTCCCGCAACGCTGCCGTCCGTCGCGACGGCAGCGTCCAAGCGCCGTCGAACAGGTCGGCACGCTGGTCGCGGACAGTCCAGTTGTTATCCTGGCACAGCAGGTAATGCCGAACGTCAGGAGTGGATTCGGCGTACTGTTGGATGGCCGTCGCGATGCCGCCGCCCCAGCGATCAGTAAGATGCAAGACCGCGGTCATCTGTCGGCGCTCCTCTCGAAAGACTCCACCACGTGTGTTTCAGCCCCTCGGTGAGGCAGCGCGGTGTGACACTCGGGACGGCACGACGCATGGCGCTGATATCGAGCACATTGGCATGCACATCGACACTTCGGGCCGGGCGGAATTCGAGGTCGAGCGGGGTACCGGTCACCATCCGAATGGTCTCGGCCAACTCGACCAGCGATGTGCCCACGCCGGTACCGACATTCGCCGTCCCCACCGGTGTCGCCGAACATGCGACCTGGGCGATGATGTCGGCGACATCGCCGACATGGATATAGTCGCGGACCGAGCTGCCGTCCCCGTACAGCGTGGCGCGATGCCCTTCGCGGGCGGCGAACATGAACGCCGCGACCGCGCCCTGCCCTTTGACGGGCTGGCCTGGGCCGTAGGCGTTGGCGATGCGCAGGATGGATGCGCGCAGACCGTGCGTCTGGACGTAGGAAGCGATGAACTGCTCGCCGGTCAGCTTCAGCACGCCGTACGCGGAAACCGGCGTGGGCAGCGTCTTTTCGTCGATGGGCAGCCGGTCGACGTTGCCGTAGATCGCGCCGCCCGAGGACAGGTACACCAGGTGCGCATCGGGGTTGACGACACGCAGGCATTCGATGGTGCTCAGTAGTGGCAGCAGGGACTGATGCAGGCCGAGGTCGTGGGCGCTGGCCGCCGCGGCGGGAGGCGGGCTACCGACCGCGTATACGACGGCGTCGGCCGAGGCCAGTTCGGCGGCCAGGTCCAGGCGGTTGGCGACGTCGATCTGGCGAGCGGAGACACCCGGCGGTAGTTCCGGGTCGGCGGGAAACGATCGCGATACGACAACCACGTCGCAGGAGCGTTCGGCCAGCGCCCGGGCAGTTTCGGATCCGACGAAACCGCTGCCCAGGATGACGATTCGATGATCAGCCATGTACATCAGTTCTCCAGCCCGCGCTCAGTACGCTCCTCGGCCCTGGATCACGGGCCGCAGGGTTTTCAACATGATGAGCAGGTCGCCGATCGTCGACCAGTTCTCCACATACGACAGGTCGAGCCGGACCGAGTCCTCCCAAGACAGATCCGAACGCCCGCTGACCTGCCACAGACCGGTGATGCCGGGCAGCACCAGCAGCCGCCGACGGACCTGCGCGTCATAGGAGGCCACTTCGCTGGCCAGCGGTGGCCGCGGGCCCACGACGCTCATCTCACGCCGCAGCACGTTGATGAACTGCGGCAGCTCATCGATGCTGTACTTGCGCAGCCGCTTGCCCACCCCGGTCACCCGCGGGTCGTCGCGGATCTTGAATAGCAAGCCGTCGGACTCGTTGAGATCGGCAAACTCGGCAACCTTCCGGTCGGCCCCGTCGACCATGGTGCGGAACTTGATCATCCGGAACGGCTTGCCATCGATGCCGATGCGTTCGGACCTGTAGAACACCGGACCCGGCGAGTTCAGTTTGATGGCGATGGCCGCCAGCAGCATCATCGGTGCGGCCGCCGTCAGCACACACAGCGAGAACAGCATGTCGAAGGCGCGCTTCTGGAACCGTTTCGCGCCGCTGTACTGCGGCTTTTCCAGATGGATCAACGGCAGACCGGCGACGGGCTGCATCACGACACGCGGGTTTGCGATGCCGTTGACCCCAGGCGCCACGACGAGATCGACGTCAAGTTCCTCCAGCGTCCAAGACAGGTCTCGGATCCCTTCGGCGCCCAGATGTTCGGTTGCGGTGAGCGCTACGGTGTCGAAGCGTGACCCGGTGATCACCTCACCGACGTCGGTCCCGTCACCGTAGATGGCGAGGTCGCCCACACCGGGCACCTTCAAGGTGCTGCCGGCCACGCCGCCGGGAACGCAGACGCCGGCGACCTTCAAACCGTAGTCGGGGTGCCGCGCCAGCTCCCGGGCCAGCGACTTCACCGACCGCGGCTCACCTACCGCCAGCACCGAATTCAGGAACTCGCCGTGCTTGCGGAGTCCGGTCACCTTGTAGCGCCATGACCACCGGGTGACGAACAGGGCGACCAACCCTGAGGGCAGCGCGATGGCCAGATAACCCCGCGCGATGTCGAGCCGGAACAGCATCGAGAAGATGGCGATCACACCGAAGGCGGACAGCGTCGCGGCCCACACCCGGCGGTACTCCTCCGCACCCGCACCGATGACCCGGGACGAGCGTGAACGGGTAATCGCCAGCGCCAACAGCCACACCGTGACGACCACTAGCGAGATCACGGTGTAGTTGACGTTCCAGTAGTCCAAGCGCCCCCCGTGCTCACCGAACCGCAACCGCTGCGCGAGAACCACGGTCAGGACGACGACGACCGCATCGGAGGTACGGAGCCAGCGGACATACTTCGGCTGCCAGGAAGCGCGGCATTGCGAAACCGGCGTCCGGCGACCACTAATCCGCTGGAAGTTGCTCAGATCGGGTATCGCCACATCTGCCCCCTTTCCGATACGGGCCCGCCGATCCGGACCCCCCGGAATCCGACACCGCACCCCCCGGGCAGTGTAGCGTCCTATCGCATTGATGTCACCTTTTCGCTAACCGGTGAAGCTTTGCCTAACTTCCCGGCTGCCCGATACTGCGGTCCGACGACATGCCTGGAATGTCCGGTTTCCGACTCATCTCCCAAGCTGGCATTGCATCCCAAAATACGTGGTCACGGTAACTGCTCACGGCGTAGTCGGGTGTCGAAAGCCTGCCACATCCGGCGCCCGAGCTCGCGTTGACCGGCGGCGTTGTAGTGCACCAGCTCATCGACCGAGTTGTAACTGTTCCGTGGTCCAGCTACATATTCCACCTGCCCTCGACGGTGGGGGGTGTCGCGGTGCACGGCGTCGATCTCGCGGTACTCCGGACGGCTCTGCTCGATCTTCTCCGGCACCATCTGACCGATGACGAAGGGCAGTTCGGGGTCATACCGTCCGCGTATACCGTCGATCACACTGTCGAGTTTGGCGGCGTATTCGGCCACCGGCATGAGCGGGACGTCGGACTCGCCCTGATGCCAGAGCACCGCGGCCAACCGGTTACCCGAACGCGTGGCAAGCGCACCGTCGATGGCCTTCAGCGCGTGGCGGTAAAGGTTTGTCCGAGTGGTCCGGTCAGCCGGATCCCAGGTGAAGCCGTTCTTCGGGGCGAACGAGGTGTCGCCGAGTGCCGCCGGAACGAGCAGCACGGGCATGCCTGTCTCTCGCACCATCTCCCTGGCGAACGCACAGGCGAATCCGACCGCATTGGACGGAACATAGTGGAACAGCGGATCGACGCCGAGGACCACCGTTCCCCTGGACCGCCCCGACGACGGCCACTGGTGGACGTCCGGATGCGAAGCGTCCAGGGCCGGATCGAGGCCGACACCTGCGCCATGCGCGTTCGACTGTCCCAGGACCGCGATCACCGAATATGGCCGGTCGGCCACCGGTACCGGAATGCCGCGGCCCAGGCGGCGCTTCACCGCGAGCTTGAGGTGCAACTCCTTCATCCTCAACCACGGCAGGTCTCCGTCGGGTGGTGGAACTTCACGATTCACCATGTACGTACCTCCGCCCCCGTCGCCGGCGCCCAGGTGATCCGGCCGTGCTCGAAGTCAACGGCGCGCGATTGGGTGGCCGGGTCGATCGGGTACTCGTCGGTGACCGGGAACCCTAGTGCGGGAGTCCAGGCCGCCAGGATCGATCCGACAACGATGTGGGTACCCGTTCGCTCGCCGCTGAAGATCCGGCCACCAGTCGGCGTGCGGAAGTCCTGGTAGCCGTCGGCGAACGGCGCAGTCGGCAGGATCTGGAGCTGCCGGGCGAGCGCCGCGACGGCTGGGGGCGATTCGAACCAGCCGGCATCGGTCTTGAATCGGGTGCCGTGCTCGTACTGCTGCCCGTAACCGTCCCCGATGGCGAATACCGGCGTGACCGATTCTCCCAGCGAGCCGTCCGCACTCTCGGCGAACGGCTTGTGCTCTTCGCGTTCGGGGATGCCGGCAGCCAGCACTCGGCTGAGGTCGACGAAGGCCTTCTTGGGGACGAAATCCGTTGTGGTCAAACCGAAACCTTGTAGCTGATCTCCCGAGTCCCTTCCGGCATCGCGCAGGCTGTACACGAAGAACGGCCCGGCAGCGGACACTTCCGGCCACTGCCGGACCGAATCGACCACGAGCATGGACTGCTTCTCCTCGCTGACCACGCTGGTGGGCGCCCCGTATTCGGTGATCCACAGCGGTTTGTGGCCATCGCCGTTGCCGGTCATCAACTCACGCATCGAAACCATCTGCTGCATCGGCGACGTCGCATACAGGGCACCGACCGCCAGTGGCGCGTTGTAGTCATACGGGTGAAACGACAATGCGTCGAAGCTGTCCGCAGCCCCGGCCTCGTACATCCGCGACAGGAACTCGACCGGGACGATCACTCCGTCGCCCTGGCCGGTGACCCCCAGCGCGCCGGCGACCACGGTGGCCTTCGGGTTTACCGCCTTGATCTCTGCGTAGGACGCCACCAGCATGCGGGTGTAACGCAGCGGGTCGGGATCCGGCTCGAAGAAGATCCGGCCGTTCGGTTCGTTCCAGATTTCGAAGTCCGACACCCTCGCCCGATAACGGCGCGCCACCTCGCCGGCGAACTCGGCAAATCGCGCCGGATCAGCCGGCGCACCCGTGTGGCGTTGGCCGTCGAGCGACGCCCAGGCCGGACTGTTGGCCACCGTGGCCAGTATCCGGAGCCCGCGGTGCTGCGCGGCGTCGACAACCCGATCACTGGGGGCCCAGTCGAAATGCCCCTCAATTGGTTCGGCGAACGCCCACGACACGTCGAACCGCACCATGGTCGCGCGGCTGGCGGCCACCATGTCCATCGTCTTGGCCAGGTCCTCCTTGGTCGACCAGAGCGCGGGAGATCCGAGCGAGTACCCGACCGGCACCGGACGGTACCCGGGCGGAGCGGCCGTTGTTTCGGCCGCGGTCGGTGGCGACGGCGGTGACGTGCACGCCGTGACACCGGCACCCGCGGCCAGTCCCAGTGCTCCGAGGAATGTGCGCCGGCCAAGTTGACGGCCCCTCCGCAATCGTGCGGTCACCGGTGGCTCATCGCCGGCAGCTCCACCCATCGGTAGTTGACGGCGCCCATCGCCACCGTACCGACGGTTACGGCCACGAACCCGATCAGGAAGCCCCATAGGTTGTCCGACACGTCCAGCCCGAGCCTGTCGACCATGATCAGCACGGGATAGTGCCACAAATAGACCGACAGCGATCTTGCGCCAAGCCACCGCAGCGGCATCCAGTCGGTGATCTTGGCGACGGTCGATTCCTGGTTGCGCGCAATTGGCGCGACGATCAGGAGGATGAGGCAGCCCGAGGCGAACGCGAAGACGGTCGCCAGATAGCGGGGGTTCGTGACGAACAGGGCCATCGAAGCCAGCACGCCGAGGATCATCGCCGTCGCGGTGACCGTCTGAATTCGTCGGGTCGAGACCGAACTGAACCGGCCGTCCCCCAGCGCCAGATAGGCCACCGCGGCGAACATCCCGAAGGCGAAGGTGTCGCTGAGAGCGAAGGTGCTGCGCGACAGCACGGCCGTCCAGTTGGCACCCCAGTAACCCTCCAGAATGTTCCGGGGGTAGTACGTCGTCTGCAAATACCAGAGCACCGCATTGGTGATCACACCGACAGCCAGCAGTACAAATGGTGGCCACAGGGCGGCGCGGTAAGGCGCCGCAGTGTGCCGCGCGAATCGATACAGGGCCAGGCCGATCAGGGGCAGCGCCAGATAGTAGCCCCACTCGGTGGTCAGCGACCACGCCGGATTGATTCCGGTCTGCAGGGTGGCCGGGAACAGCGACTGGGTCAGCGTCAGCTGCGCGAGCAGCCGGACCGGATCGGTGATCATCCCGGTGCCTGCGTCGCCGCCGTGCCACGAGACCGTGAAGGGATTCTCGACGTAGACGGCACGGAAGGCGAAGTTCGCGAGCAGGAAGATGACCAGATAGGCGGGGTAGACCCGCAACACACGATGGCGCAGGTATTCCCGGGTGTTCGGCATCGCCCGGCGCCTGGACAGGCTCTTCACATACGGCAGGTAGAGCAGGAATCCCGAGAGCGCGAAGAAGAACGTCAGCGCCTGACCGAGGAAGTCGATCCGGGTCGCCGCCAGCACGTTCGGGGTGAAGTGCACGGCGACGTGCACGGCGATCACGCACAGACACCCGACCCCCCGGGGTCCCTCCAGACCGGCCAGTCGCTGCTTCTTCGCCGGGACCGGCGCGGTCACCTCACCACCGATCTTGTCGCCCGGCGCGACCTCGTCGAGTGGTTCAGACACCGGCCACCATCCGGCGGGGATCCGGGGGATCACCACGGACGTCGGCCGGCGTGACGCTGTCCTCGGCGGGCTTGTTGGTCAGATTGACGACCAGGAACACAAGCAAGACGCTGAACACCATGGTCATCGGCGCGTGGGTGACTATCGGGAAGTCGAGCTGCAGGGCCACGAGGGAGAAGCCGATGAATGCCGCTCCGATTACGCCGGATTCCCACGGCTGCTTGCGCATGTTGCGATGGGCGACCACCGCTCCGGCGGTAAGCACCAGCGCGAACGCCAGGCCGACGAAGATCCCGCCTCGATAGATCGTCAGCAGCGGGCTGTTGGCGACGTAGTTCGTCTTGTACCCGACGATCTCGTCGGTGAACTCGGGGGCCCCCCAGCCGCGGCCGAACCACCAGTTCCCCTTCATTGAGTCGAGGAAGTGGGCCAGCGCATCGGCACGATCGCGACTCCCCTTGTCCGAGGACGAGAAGGACCGGAAGATGCGGTTGTATATCGTGGGCACCCTCAGTGCGCCGGCGGCGCCGATGATCGATGCCAGCACGATGAACAGTCGCTTGCCCGTGGACATCAACTGGAACAGCAGGAATATCACGACCGCCACCACGACCGAGAAGATGTTCGACCGGCTGAGCGTGGCGAGCAGCGCCAGCGCGATGACCCCCCCGATGAGCAACCGCCGCCATCCCGCCAGCAGGGTCAGGCTCAGCGCCAGTCCGACGAACAAGAAAATGCCCGCGGCGTTCGGATCGACGTAAGTCCCGGTCAGCCGCACGACGGTGGTGTTCTCCACGACGTAGAAGCGCAGGTGCGTGCCGATCGTCCCAGTGCTCCCATATCCGAGGAAGGCCAGCCGGTTCATCGACGAACCGGCTTTGTCCAGGAAGAACATGCCGAGCGCGAAAGTCGCACCGAGGCCGACCGCGTAACTGAACACCACCCCGAAAAGCCGCAGGTCCCGGCGGTCCAGACGCAACAGCGCGAACACCACCGAAGTGGCGAGGAGCCACTTGGCGAACTCGACGTAATACGCCACGCCGTCGGCCGTCATCACCATCGCCGCCACCGACGTGACCACCAACAGACCCACCGCGATCTCGACGCGACTGGTGCGGGTCTGTGCGATCGGATGGGTCAGCACCGCACCCCAGACCATGACCGCAAGCACGAGCACTGCGGGCTGACCGGCGCCCGGTGTCAGGGCGAATGGTATCGCGCCCAGGACGAACGCGTAGGAGGCATAGATCCAGCGCGGTTCGAGGACCACCACGGCAAAGCCGGCGATCAGCACCAACAAGGCCAAACCGGCAAGCTGACGCTTCGAGTCGGCGCTGGCGGCCAGGAGCGGGACCACCACGGCTCCCAGCATGAGCAGCGCCGGCACCACGTTGACCAGCTTCAGGCGACTACGGGCATCGTCAACGGTCATCGGCGCAGCCACTCCTGCACACTGGCGTGAGGTTTGCCTTCCCGCCACCGAGTTGCATTCAGGTCGTAGAGCGCCGCCCCATCGCGCGCGGCGACTGGGCGGTCGAGCAGATAATTCCGGCAGCTGTTGATGAACCCCACCTCGTCGTCGAACGTGCCGATGTCCAGAACCGTGCTGAGCGAGCCCACAGCGGCGGTGGTGCCGACAACCGGAAGGCCACGGCGTGCGGCATCGAGAATCTTAACGCGAACACCGCCACCCGTCCGGATGGGAGCAACCAGCGCACGGGAGCTACCGAGCATGCCTTCGAGGTCGTCGACGAATCCGAGGTCGCTCATCCCGGGCGGCAACGGACGCAACGGGGCCTCGGGGTCGCGGGCCCCCACCACGTACAGCGAGGCGCTCGCGATTCCGTACGCGATCCGCGGCCACCAGTCGATCAGGGTCTCGAAGGCCTCCTGGTTGGGTGCCCAGCGCCGGTCGCCGAGGAACACCAACCGGGGTGCGGACTCGTCGACGGCGACCCGACGGCCCGGCGCCAGGGTCAGATCCAGCCAGTGCGCACGGCGAACGCCGAGATCGGCGTAGAACCGGGTCTCCTCGGCGTCGTAGGCGCCCACCGTGTAGGCGCTGCGTGCCACCCGGATCTCGTCACGCACGATCCGGCGTGCATCGAGCCGCCCGAGGATCCCCCGGGTGGCTTTCCACACCAGGGCTTCAGGCACGACGGTGCTGACGGCCAGGGGTGACTGCCCCGGCGCGGATTCCCGGAACCGCCGGGAGGCCAGCACCGACTCGGCCATATAGCAGTGGTCGGCAACGAAGATGTCCGACTCGGTGTTGTCGACCGCGGCCGTCACCCCGGGCACCAGGAAACGCGCATGGACCAGGCTGCGGCGCACACGCAGGCTCGTGGTGAGGATGGTGCGTGGGTCTAGGGCAGGTTTGGCCACCCGGACGTAGGCGTCCGCCGTCGACTCGGGTTGCGCGGACAAGCAGATCACTTGCGTCTGATAGGACTCGCGCGCCATCTCGATCACGAGTTTGGCCATCGTCAGATCACCGGTGGACTCGTGGCTGGGGTCCTTGGCCAGGACGAAAGTCGCCTTCACGATGGCACCCCGGGGCCGGTGTTGTGCTCGGAGATGCGCCGGTAGATGACGTGGTGGTACCAGAGCAACAGCCCGACCTCGCACAGCACGCAGGAGATGGCGGCGCCGACGATGCCGAGCAGGTGCACGGCCGGAAGCAGCAGGCTCATCTTGATCACCGCCACGATGACCGTCGCGCGGACCCGCAGCGCGTCCCGGTGCTGAAGGAACAGCAGCACGATGAACATGTGGTTGATCGACCGCGTGAACACCCAGGCCGACATGATCAACGCGACGATGCCGACCAGCTCCGCCTTGCCCGAGATCAGCACGCCGATCCCGATCGCGGCCATGGCCGCTCCGGTGACGGCCGCGACCCGGGTGATCCGCCCCAGCGTTGGGGCCGAAGCCAGATGGCCGCTGACCGCCCGCAGTGTCTCGATGAACGTGTTGGCGTAGTTCTGGCCGATCATCGAGATCGCCAGGGCCGTCACGAGGGCCACCGAGTAGTAACCGGCCATCCGGTCTCCGGCAATCCCGCCGATGACCAGCAGGTCGCCCTGCGTGTACACCGCGGCGGCGAAAGCCTCCACCGACAGCAGCGAGATCTCCCGCAGACCGCCCGGCGCGGCCGGGCGCCGACCCGGGACATAGCGCAAGCACACCAACAGGATCAGCAGGTAGGGGGCGACGTAGAGCCAGGTGGCCTCGTGCAGGTCGGCGCCCAGGAACACGATGCCGCCGGCACCGAGCCCGATGCTGATCAATTGCCGGGCCGCATCGAACCGCATGGTGACATCGGGCCGGCCGGACCGCAGGTACTGGCTCTTGAAAGTGTTGAACAGGAGTTCGCCGGCCGCAACGATGATGGCGAACCCGGCGATGTACCACTCCAGGAAGCACAACACGCCCGCGATGGCTACCAGGACTCCGAAGATGACGCGGGCGCAGCGTTCGCGTTCGAAGCGGTCCGGCTCGATCCGTAGCGACCGCACGTAGAACGCGTTGTCGATGGCGGCGTTGGTGAGGGCCGCGGCCGCGACGGCGATCGAGTACTGGCCGTAGTCGCCGATTCCGAGCTTGGCGATCAGCAGCGCGGTCCAGCCGAGCCCGACGACACGGCTGCTGTAATTCCACATCGATGCCAGGGCGGCCCGGACGACGTGGACATCGGGTGCCCTCATTCCGGCGGTCTGCCCTGCCTGATCCTGGTCCAGGCGTCCAGGAACGGGGCGGCGCAGTTCGCTGCGGTCCGTTCGGTCTGCAGCTGGGCCACCTCGGCGCCCAGTCGGCGCAACAGGTCGTCGTCGTGGATAGCCGAATTGGCGCGGGCCGCGATGTCGTCGATGCCCCCGGGGGCGCTGAGCGCCCCACCTTCGGCCGCGGTCTCGACCAGGGCGCCGTCGAGGATACAGATGATCGGCGTGCCGTAGGCGAACGAGCGCGACACCGCGCTCGAGGCCGGAAACGCATTGCCGTACAGATTGTCCTTCGAGTAGGGCACGATCAGGAACCGGATCGAGTCGAAGAACGCGTCCTCCTCGGCGTCGTTGACCTCGCCGAGCACCCGGACGCCGGGCCGGGACGGAAGGGCCTCGGTGCCGCGGCCCGCCACCACGATCTCGATGTCGTCGTCGAGCAGTGTGCGCAGGCGGTCGATCTGGTCGAAGCCCTTGCCCTTATAGAGGTGGCCGAACAGCCCGACGGCCATCGGCCGCTCGGTCAACGGTCGCAGCGGGACGCGTTCGGGGATGAAGATCCGCGACGCCCTGGGATGCGAATCCGGCTGGCGTTCTTTGAATTTCGTTGCGCCGATCGAGGTGAGCGTGATCACTACCCGGTCCGCGGACACCCGCCGCTGGACGGCGTTGATCGCGAATCGGAACGGGTAGTGCACGCCATGATGCAACAGCCGGTGACGCATCAACAGACTGGTTTTGAACGGCCACCAAACCGGTTGCGGCGCATCGTGAATGGTGGCCGTCACCGGAATCGGCCGTGGCAACACCGAGCCCCAGAACGCGGCCAGCGAGCCCGCACTCTGTTCGAAGTGCACGATCACCGGCCCCTGGGCGGCGGTCTGCCGGACGAGTTCGCGAATGGCGCGCACGCTGCGGATGACCTCGGCAACGGTTTCGTCGCCGTCGGAGTCCACCCAATAGGTCACGACGTCCTTGAAGTACGGGCGGACCTGATTGAGGAAATCCGCCGCATAGTCGCCGACTCCGCTGCGGCCCGGTGCGGGCGACACGTAGACCAGCCTGGTGTCCCTCAGCGGCGAGAAGTCGGCGCCATCGGTGCTGAACAGGTCACCCGCCATCAGTACAGCAGCGGCCGGAACGTCGGATGGTAGTCGAGGGAGGAGTCCCGCTTGCCGCGGAGGGTGGCCGGCGTGCCCGCCACGATTGCCATGTCGTCGACATCGCAGTTGACCATGGAGCATGCGCCGACAACGGCGCCCGCACCGATCGTCAGGCCCAGCAGGACGGTGGACCGGCTGGCCACCCAGACGTGATGCTTGATGTGGACAGGTTCCAGCAGGATGCCGAAGTCGTCGCTGTTGATCAGGTGCTTCCCGGTGATGATGTGCACGTCCGATGCGAGCACCACGTCGTCGTCGATGGTCAGTCCGCCGCGGGCATCCAACAGCACACCGAAGCCGATCGAGCAGTTGTTCCCGATCACCAGGCGGTTCACCCCGAAGATCGTGGTACCCATCATGATCGAGGTTCCGGTGCCGATCTTCGCGCCGAACAACCGCAGGTACCCCTGCCGGACCGTGTGCGACGGGATGTAGGTGACGAGCCAGTTGTAGAACCGCTCGCCGAACTGCACCTTCTTGTTGTCGCTGTAGCCTTCTTCGATCATCCTGTTCCTTCCGTGTGCCCGTGGCACGAACCGGATCCAGCGCCGACGTCAGCTGCGGCATCGGCCAAATCGGTGGCGACCATCGCCGCCACTATTTCTGGAAAAGATTTCGTGGGACGCCAGCCGAGAACCGCGTTGGCCTTGGCGGCGTCGCCGACCAGGTCGGCCGAGTCGGCCGGCCGCACGAGAGCCGGGTCGACCTCGATCCGGTCGCGCCAGTCGGTCACGCCGGCGGCTTCGAACGCCGCTTCGACGAATTCCAGGATGCTGTGCGAGGTTCCGGTCGCCACCACGAAATCGTCCGGTTCGTCGTGCAGTGCCATGCGCATCATGCAGTCGACGTAATCAGGCGCCCAGCCCCAGTCCCGGCGGACCTCGACGTTTCCCAACTGCAGGGTCTGTTGTCGGCCCGCGCCGATCATCGCAGCCGCGCGGGTGATCTTGCGGGTGACGAATGCGGTGGGCCGCAACGGTGATTCGTGGTTGTAGAGCACCGCGTTGCTGACCCACAGGCCGCGCTGCCGAAGCGCTTCGGCCATGGTGTGGGCGAAGGCTTTCGCCGCTCCGTACGGCGAGTTCGGCGCCAGTGCTGTGGTCTCGGACTGCGGCACCTGGGTTGTGCCGGCGAAGATCTCGGCGCTGGAGGCGTTTACGAACCGGACCTCGTGATCGTTCCGCCTGGTCAGTTCCAGACACTCGGCCATCAGCGCCACACTGGCCATCCCGTTGATCTGAGCCGTCTCGACCGGAATCTCCCACGACCTGCCGACCGACGAGATGGCAGCGAGGTGGAAGACGATGGTGGGCCGGATGTCGGCGACGAGCTGCCGACAGGTGGTCAGGTCGGCCAGATCGGCCTCCACCAGTTCTATCCCGGGCAGTTCGGCCAACGCCTCGGTTCCACTGTCCCGCGGACCGGGCGCGAGCACGCCAACCGTCCGCCACCCCCGTCCGCTGAGGTCATCGGCCAGCAGAGTGCCGTCCTGGCCGGCGATGCCGGTCACCAACACCGTTGGGTCGACGATCATTCGACGCGGCCGGCAGATCGCTTCGCTTGATCGTCGACATCGTGGCGCACCATCATCCGGACCAGCTCGTCGAAGGACACCTTCGGCTCCCAGCCGAGTTGCTCGCGGGCCTTGGATGCATCACCGATCAGCAGATCGACCTCGGCGGGTCGCATGTAGCGCTCGTCGATCTGGACATACGGCTCCCAGTCGTTGACACCCACCTCGTCGAAGGCGACGTCGAGCAGTTCCCGGATCGAGTGCGTTTCGCCGGTCGCGATGACGTAGTCGTCGGCCTGCTCCTGCTGCAACATCAGCCACATGGCCCGGACATAATCCCCGGCGAATCCCCAGTCGCGCATGGCGTCAAGGTTGCCCAGCCGTACGGCATCCTGCAGACCCAGACTGATCCGGGCGACCGCCTGCGAAACCTTGCGTGTGACGAATTCCGGCCCGCGGCGCGGGGATTCGTGATTGAACAGGATTCCCGAGCTGGCGTGCATGCCGTAGGACTCGCGGTAGTTGATCGTCATGTGGTGGCCGTACACCTTGGCGACGCCGTAGGGGGAGCGGGGCCACAGCAGCGTCGACTCCGACTGCGGCACTGCCTGCACTTTGCCGAACATCTCCGAACTGGACGCCTGATAGAACCGCACCTGGCGGCCCGAACTGTCGGAGTAGAACCGCACCGCCTCGAGCATGTTCAGCACGCCGCCACCGGTGACATCGGTGGTGAGACGCGCGTTCTGCCAGGAGTACGCGACGAACGACACTGCACCGAGGTTGTACACCTCGTCGGGTTCGGCCTGGGCCACCGCGCGCAGCAGACTAGACAGGTCCAGCAGGTTGCCGCTGAGCACCTGGACGTACGGATGCGTCTGTTCCAGCAACGCAGCTTTAGGGTTGTTCTGGCCGCGGACGAGACCGAAGACCCGATACCCCTTGTCATGCAGCAGGTCGGCCAGGTAGAGCCCGTCCTGTCCCGTGATGCCCGTGATCAACGCGTTCTTCATGCAGTCCCAATTCCCCGGTGGCTGGTCGGGAGCTTGTTCACACCAGCCGCGGTGAGCGGCGTTTGGGCGTACGACGACGCGTCCCTGAGCAAACGGTAACCGGGCCCGGCTGTTCTGTGCAAGTGTTGGACCCACGTTACACTCGGCCCGCGCGGCTGAGCGTAACTTTCGGGTGCGGACGCACTGGACGTTGGAGGGGACGTGAATATTCTCGAATACCTGGCCATTTGGCGGCGCCGATGGCGGATCATCGTCGCGGCGCTGGTGCTCGGTTTGCTGACGGTGACGGTGGTTTGCGCATTCACCCGGCCGCAGTACGTCGCTTCGAGTCAACTCTTCGTCTCCACCACCGGTGGTGCGTCGGTCGTGGAGGCTTATCAGGGTAACCTGTTCGGTCAGGAGCGGGTGAATTCTTACGCCAAGCTCGCCGGCAGTCGGCAGGTGGCGCAGCGCGCCATCGACCAGCTTCAGGTCGACATGTCGGCCGAGGACCTGATGTCGCAGATCGACGCCAAGCCCGTTCCGAACACGGTCATCCTCGACATTTCGGTCCGCGCCCCCAACCCCGATCTGGCCCGCGATCTGACCAATGCGGTCGCACTGCAGACCACACAGGTCGTCGAACGGCTGGAGACATCGGCGCGCGGCGGCTCCCCCGCGGCCACCGCGGCGTTGTTCGACGAGGCCACGGCCCCGTCGGGAGCCGCCATTCCGAACTGGTGGCGCAACCTCATCGTCGGGGCACTCGCCGGACTGCTGCTCGGCTTGATCGCGGCGATCGTCCGAGACAAGTTGCTGCGCTCAGTGGTGTCCGTGGACGATGCTGTGACATCGGCGGACACGATACTGATTGGCTTGGTGCCGCGCGAGCCGTTCGACGGCACGCCCGATGGCGGGCCGGGGACCATGACGCCGGCTGGCGTCGAGGCCTTCCGCGCCATCCGTACCAGCGTGCTCGGCGCCGGCGAGGAGAGTCCGACCGGCGCGCTGGTGGTGGCCGGCCCCGCCGCCGGGGCCGGAGCCACCACCGTCAGCCTGGGGCTCGCCATGGCAGTGGCCGAGGCGGGACGCTCGGTCGTGGTGGTCGACAGCGACCTGCGAGGTCACGGCCTGTCGACGATGTTCGGGTTGGGTGACATGACCGGTCTGACGGACGTGCTGTCCGGGTCGGCGACCTGCGCCTCCGAGGGGGTGGTGCGGACAGGCACCAAGAATCTCGCGGTGTTGCCCGCCGGGGTCACCGACGACAGCTCGCCAGAGTTGCTCGGCACCGAAGCCATGAGCGAGGCGATCAAGCAGCTGGCCTCCGAATACGACCTCGTCGTGCTAGATGGGGCGCCGCTGCTCCCCTACAGTGACAGCATCGTCTTCGCGAATTGGACCGATGGAGTGCTGCTGGTGGCAAGGGTTGGTAAGTCGTCCCGAGACGACATTGCCGACGCGGTGGCCAAGGTCAGGACGGCCCGGGCGGACGTCTACGGCCTCGTTCTGACGGG